>Ga0105045_10003843_pt1 | contig 12986 bp, 7 predicted proteins | sample MAT02_FD_78089 | JGI IMG/M metagenome (GOLD analysis project Ga0105045, IMG submission 78089) | Freshwater microbial communities from Lake Fryxell liftoff mats and glacier meltwater in Antarctica - MAT-02 (megahit assembly) | ecosystem: Environmental > Aquatic > Freshwater > Ice > Liftoff...
AAACTCGTTCGATCTCCGTCACCTGTTCGGACGAAAGGACGCTGTCGAGATATTCACCGATCCGGTTGGCATCATCCACGGTGCTGGTCGATGTCGGTGACGGGGCGCCGACCGATCCGTTTGCAATCGATGCCGTGATGCGGCGAACCAAATTGGCTGCGAATTCACTCTCGCGCAATTTCGCGGCGATCGATGCGTTATCGTCCGCTTCGAGGGTATTGTCCAAATGGGCAAGCAGCGTGCGAAGGGTCAATCTCATCGGACATTCTCGCGGGCGAGTGAAATGCGTTCACTTCTATTAGTGACATCCGCTCACTCTATCCGTGCGAGAAAAACGCAAAAACGTTTTACGTCAGCAACGCGGACGCGGCTTGCGGGAGACCCTTCACCGTCGGCCGACGTTTCTTGCGAGTCTTTTCGGGAACCATGCTTCGCATCGCTTCGAGTTTTCCAAAGCAGAGTAGCCGGTCGCCTGGTTCGAGCGTTCGCTTGAGTCGCGGATTGGGGATCACGGTCGTGCCTCGGTAAAGCGTCAAGACGTTGATGTCCAATTCGGCCAATCCCGATTCGTCGATCGCTTTGCCGACAAACTCGCTGCCCGCGGGGATGTGGATTTCGGTCACGCCGTAGCCGCGGCTGACGGTCAACCGTTGACGCAGATCGATCTCCGGAAAATCGACCTGTGCGGCCAAGTAATCGATCACCGCACCGGCGATATCCAACTGCGTCGCTTGCTCGATCCCCTCAAGACCCGGCGACGAGTTGACCTCCATCACCTGCGGACCGTCGTGGCCTTCGAGCATATCGACCCCGGCGACTCGCAATCCCATGATTTGGGCGCTGCGCACGGCCGTGTCCTGGTACTCCTGCGTCAACTCGATCGGTTCCGCTTTACCACCGCGATGGATGTTGCTGCGAAATTCTTGGCCTTGGGCGACACGGCGCATCGCCGCGACCACGCGATCACCGATGACAAACGCGCGGACGTCACGGCCTTTGCTTTCAGCGACAAATTTTTGCACCAACACATTTTGCCGCGTGCTGTGCAACGTTTCGATGATCGCTTCGGCAACCTTGACCGAATCGGCAAGGATGACGCCGACGCCCTGGGTGCCTTCGAGCAATTTGATCACAACCGGAGCGCCGCCAACCCGTTCAATCGCGGGCAAGACGTCGGCGCGATCGCGGACAAACGTCGTCTGCGGAATGCCGATCTGGTGGCGGCTGAGGATTTGCAGACACCGGAGCTTGTCGCGCGAGTTGACGATTCCCGTTGAACCGTTGGCGGTGAAAACATCCATCTGCTCAAACTGACGAACGACGGCGGTGCCGAAGTACGTGATCGACGCACCGATCCGTGGCAGCACGGCGTCGTAGCTGCTCAATTCTTTGCCGCGATAAAACAGGTCCGGTGTGCCGGCCTCGAGGTCGATCGCGAACTTCAAAGTATTCAGCACTTTGGATTCGTAACCGCGTTGGTGAGCGGCTTCGAGCAACCGTCGCGTGCTGTAACAACGCGGACTGCAGGACAGGATGGCGAGTTTCAAGGCGGTGGACTCCACGGAGTTACAGAGTGGTCGTTAAACGGCACCCATGAGCGGGCGACGCCTACGACGTGTGTTTTTTACGCTTCGTTTTGGGGCGGCCGGCAAAGTACGACCCGCCAGAATCAATCAAGAACCGACCGCGCACCGCCTCGCGTCCGATCAGCATGCGGAACCCCATCGCGTCTCGATTATTCAGTGTCAAATCGATCGGCCACGTGATCCCAAAAATTCGCAGATCCGTTCGGATCACAATCCGCTCGGCAACTTCGCCATTGCTGCTGCGGACCAATCGCTTGTCATGAATCGGTGCCTCACACCAGATCACTTTCGTATCATTACGTTGGATCGGGTGGGCGGCGAACCGAACCCACGCAACCCCGTCTCGATCGATCGTTTCCATATCAAACGCGTGCAGGCAACTGGACCGCGCCCCGGAATCAATCTTTGCCTTGATCGACCGGATCGATAACCCAGGTAACCCGACCCACTCACGCCAACCGCTCGCCGGCAAGATTAAATTGGTTTCATCAGCATGCGTCATCGACGGCAGTCAAATGCGAGAAAAACAGCACGCGGCTTCTTGTGGCTCCGCGTAAGGATAGCGCCCGCCCAGGGCAAAGCAAATCAATCTCGACACCGCCGCCCAAGAATCTGCCGCCCGACACGATTCTCACGGAGCCTTGAGCACAGTTTAACAAAAGCAAGTGGCAAGTGAAGCACGCCGAGTCGTCACGGTCCCGCGCCGGTGCGTTCCCAGTGCTTTTGCAGGAACGATTTCAGGTTCCGGCTGCGGATGTGTTTCATATCGGTCAAATTCAACGTGACGGTCGTCCTTTCCAAATCGGCAAGGTCGACGGGACCGTCAATGCCGAGCTTTTCCAGCATGCTCAGATCGATGGCGTCGACTGGCCCAGCCAACGTGACCTTTAAACTGTCGGGCGTTTTGGTTTCGACTTCCGCCCACACGTCCTGTGACCTCGCATCCCGCACCGCAACCCGGTCCGCCGACACGAACGCGAGCGCATCGTCACCGGCGATCTTCTCCAACAACGCGAGCGCATGATCCGCCAATTCCAACGGCCAAGCGGGCGATTGGTTTCCGGGAAACCCCTTGCCCAAGGAATGCCATTTCCGCCCGAGCAGCTTCCACGGCTGGACGTCGTCCCACGTCGCGGCAGGTTCGGCGACCTTTGCGATCGCTTGCTCCATGGGCAGACTTACCCCAGCCAACGGCTCCAAGGCGGGCGCGGATAGCTTCGCAACCGCAGGCGACGACGGCATCTTGATCGTTTTGCGAGCGGGGCTCCGCGACAGCGCACCGGCGAGGTACTCGCCCGTGAAGCTCCGGGGCAACGTTTGGTTATCCTTACGCATGGCCGCTTTGGCATAGGCGACGACGTCTTCGGGTGTACCTTCGACGACGACCGTGCCGCCTCGCGTTCCGGCATCGGGGCCGATGTCGATGACCCAGTCGGCGGCTCGGATGACGTCCAGATTATGCTCGATCACGATGACGGAATTGCCCAGCTCGACCAATCGTTGCATCACGTTGAGAAGCCGCTGGATATCGTTGAAGTGCAGACCCGTTGTCGGTTCGTCGAGCAGATACAAGGTTCGCCCAGTGTCGGGCCGCGCCAGCTCGGCCGCCAATTTGATCCGTTGCGCTTCGCCGCCTGATAGCGTCGGAGCGCTTTGGCCAAGCGTGATGTAATCGAGGCCGACGTCGCAGACCGTGCGGAGGATATGAACGATTTTGGGATGATCGGCGAAAACGGACACGGCGTCTCCGATCGGCATGTCCAAGATGTCGCTGATCGAGCAACCGTGGTACTTGACGTCCAGCACATCATCGCTATATCGACGTCCCTCGCACTCTTCGCACTGCACCCAAACGTCGGGCAAAAAGTGCATCTCGATTCGTCGTTTACCCGTTCCCTCGCACGTGTCGCAACGTCCGCCGACGACGTTGAAACTGAACGTTCTCGCCGTAAAGCCACGCTCGCCCGATTCAGGAATTTGGGCAAACAAGGTGCGGATCAAATCGAACACGCCGGTGTACGTCGCCGGGTTGCTGCTGGGCGTGTTGCCCAGCGGCGATTGGTCGACGCGAATGACTTTATCGATGTGCCGAGTGCCGTCGATCTTTTGGTGGCGACCGGGTCGCACCTTCGCGCGATGCAACCGACGAGCGAGCGATGGATACAGGATGCCGTTGACGAGCGTGCTCTTGCCGCTGCCGCTGGGGCCGGTGACGACGACCAATCGCCCGAGCGGAAATTGCACATCGATCGATTTCAGGTTGTTCTCGCGTGCCCCGACGACCGTCAATGTTTTCGTCGCGTCCGCACCGCCAAACACAACGCTTCGCCGAAATTCTGGGATATCGATCTGCTTGCTGCCATCGAGGAATCCCGCGGTGACAGAGTCGGCGTACGGTTCGATTTGTTTCGGGGGACCTTGGGCGACGATCCGGCCGCCATTGCGACCCGCTTCGGGACCAAAATCGCACAAGTAATCACTGCTGGCGATCACATCCTTATCGTGTTCGACGACGAGCAGGGTATTGCCGAGATCACGCAACCGGTGCATCGCGCGGATCAATCGATCGTTGTCACGCGGGTGCAATCCGATCGTCGGTTCGTCCAACACGTACAGCACGCCACACAGGCCGCTGCCCAATTGTGCGGCCAAGCGGATGCGTTGGGATTCGCCGCCCGAAAGAGTGGCCGCACCGCGAGCGAGCGTCAGATACTCCAGCCCCACGTCGACCAAAAATCGGATGCGTGATTCGATCTCGCGAACCAATTCGCCGGCGATCTTTTTCTCACGTGCGTTCAGCTTCCAGCCACCGATGATTTCGTGGGCTCGACCCATCGGCATTTGCACGAGGTCACCGATCGTCAATTCGCGGAACCGAACCGCGGCGGCATCGTCACGCAATCTCGCGCCGTCACATGCTGAGCACGCGATCTCGTCGGTGAACTGGTCCAGTTTTCCTCGCAACGTCGGTGTCAGCTTGGACGCTTCGTCGAGCGCCGGATAAAAGCCTTTGAATTGAAAACGGAATCGGATTGAATGATCCGGCGCTCGCTTGACTTTTGGGCTGGGATTGGCGAGGTCATCGTTGCGGACATCGATCCATTGTTCGGCGGTGCCGTGGTAGAGCGCGCGGCGCTGCGATACGGTCAACTCGTCAATCGGCAACTCGATCGGCACACCGGTTTGTCGCGCGAACGCTCGCATCATCCCAGTCGACAATTCATGCGTTACCGAGGGCCACAGCAGCGACGCGCCCGCGGCGAGCGACATTGATGGTGATGACAATAACGAATTGGGGTTCGTGCCCGTTTGGGTGCCGAGTCCATCGCATGACGAACACCAACCGACGGCGCTATTGAATGAAAAGTGGTGCGGCGTCAGCGGCTGGAACGATCGCGAACATGATTGGCAAACGAGGTGTTGGCTGTGCGTGACCTCGGTCCACAGCGGTTCGTCGCGTTCTTCATCGGCGATCGCGACGTCCAAAATTCCGGACGACAATGACAGTGCCTGCTCGACGCTGTCCGTGATTCGCGTCCGCTCGGTATCACGAACGACGCTGCGATCGACAACGATCTGCACGCGATGCTTGACTCGCGGATCCCACAGCGGCACGCTATCGATCGCGTACGTTTTGCCGTCGATGCGGACGCGTTGGTATCCACCGGCGCGAAGATTCTTCCAGCGGTCCGCCGGGTCATCGCTCGCTTCGAACTCGATCGGCGCGAGCAACAGCACCTTCGTTCCCTCGGGCATCTCGAGCACTTTTTCGACGATTTGGTCGGGCGTTTGCGTGCCGACCGGCGTTTGGCATTTGGGGCAATGCATCACGCCCAAGCGAGCCATCAGGATGCGCAGGTAATCGTAGACTTCGGTGACGGTGCCGACCGTGCTGCGGGGGCTGTGTCCGAGATTCTTTTGTTCCAGCGCGATCGCCGGCGAAAGTCCTTCGATCTTTTCGGCTTTCGGTTTTTGCACGTTGCCGATGAATTGGCGAGCGTAAGACGAGAGCGACTCGACGTATCGCCGTTGGCCTTCGGCATAGATCGTGTGCATCGCCAGCGACGACTTGCCGCTGCCGCTGGGGCCGCAGAACACCGTCATCGCGTCGCGTGGGACGTCGACGTTGACCGATTTTAAATTGTGCTGCGACGCGCCTTCGACGTGAATGTGCGTCCGCGCCGGTGGACGGATCGCGGTTGATTTGAGAACTGATTTTTTTGCCCCGTCGGGTTGGCCGATGCCCATGACCTTGGCCAGTGCCACCCCGGTGTAGCTGTTGGTTACCGAAGCGATGTGCGATGGTGTTCCCTCGGCGACGATGCGTCCGCCGCCGTCACCACCATCGGGACCGAGGTCAACGACCCAGTCGCACGTTTTGATGACGTCGAGATTATGTTCGACGACGATCATCGTGTTGCCGCGATCGGCCAGCCCATGTAACACGCGAAGCAGCAATTGGATGTCGGCGAAGTGCAGACCGGTCGTCGGCTCGTCGAGCACGTAAAGCGTCCGTCCGGTGGCACGCTTGCTCAGCTCGCGAGACAGTTTGATTCGTTGGGCTTCGCCGCCGGACAGGGTTGGCGAGGGTTGGCCGAGTTTGAGGTATTCCAGTCCCACGTCGACGAGCGTTTGTAACGTCTCGGCGATCTTGGGGATGTTGCTGAACAGCGCGAGGGCTTGCGAGATGTCGAGGTCCAGGACGTCGGCGATCGAGTGATCTTTGAACTTCACCGCCAGCGTCTCGCGGTTGTACCGTTTTCCCTGACAAACGGCGCACGTCACCCAAACATCGGCCAGGAAGTCCATTTCCAGTTTGTTCGCACCGTTGCCCTCGCACGCGGCGCATCGTCCGCCGTCGACATTGAAACTGAAGCGGCTGGCCGTGTATCCGCGCGTTTTCGCGTCGGTCATTTTGGCGAACAGCTCGCGAATCTCGTCGAACACTTTGACGTACGTGGCCGGATTGCTTCGCGGCGTCCGACCGATCGGCGATTGATCGATTGCGATCGTCTTGTCCAGGAATTCCAGCCCCTCGACGGACTCGAACTTTCCGACTTCGCACTCGGCACCGTTCAAGCGGTTTCGCAGCAGCGGTTCGAGGATATCGCCGACGAACGAGCTTTTGCCGCTGCCGGACATGCCGGTGACGCAGCAGAGCGTGCCGAGCGGAATGGCAACGTCGATATTTTTTAGGTTGTTGTGCGACGCACCTCGAATCGTCAACCAATGGTCATCCGTCGCGGTGCGCAGCCGGGTCGGAATTTCGATCGAACGTTTGCCCGAAAGGAATTGTCCGGTGACGGATTTTGGGTTGGCGGTGATGTCGTCGATGTTTCCCGAGGCGACGACGCGGCCGCCCTTAACGCCGGGGCCGGGGCCAAAATCGACGATCAGGTCCGATGCCCGCATGGTGTCTTCGTCATGCTCGACGACGATCAACGTGTTGCCCGCGTCGCGCAATTTCAGCAGCGTTTGGATCAAGCGGTCGTTGTCGTGCGGGTGCAATCCGATTGAAGGTTCGTCGAGTATGTAGAGCACGCCGACGAGCCCGCTGCCGATTTGGCCAGCCAAGCGGATTCGTTGCGACTCGCCCCCGGACAATGTCGGCGCGGTGCGAGCGAGCGTCAGATATTCGAGTCCGACACCGCGGAGGAACCCCAGCCGCGCACGGATTTCCTTTAGCGCTTCGGAGGCGATGAACGCGTCGGTGTCGCCGAGCACAATGTCGCTGAAGAAATCCGACATCGACGCGATCGACAGCTCGCACAATTGGGTCAGCGAACGTTGGGGCGAATCCGCGAACGCGGGTGCCCCGGATCGCAGTCGCACGGCGGCGGCTTGCGAGTTCAATCGTCCGCCGTGGCAATCTTCGCAGGGCAACGTTTGCATCAGTTTTTCAAACTGGCGCAATTGCATTTTGTTTTTGGTCGTGCGGTATCGGTCGAGCAACTCGGGGATGACGCCGGAAAATTCGCCTTCGTATTTTTTCGCCGATCGCCCGCCCTTCCATGTGAACGACATCGATTCGTCGATGCCCCACAACCAAACGTGTTTTAGTTCCTCGGGCAGCTCGCACCACGGCGTCGTCAGCATCGAGTCCTTCTTTAACTCGCCCGCTTTCTCGATCGTCGCCGCGACGTTTTGATAGATATGCCGACGGTATCGCCCCATGTCGGCCCACCGTCCCAGCAGCGCGATCGCACCGCCCTTGAACGACAGCTTTTCATCCGCGATCAACAACGATGGCACGAACGTGTAAAGCTGGCCCAGCCCGTCGCATCCGGGGCACATACCCTGGGGGCTGTTGAACGAAAACAATTGGGGCGAGGGCGGCTGGAAACTGCGACCGCACGCACCGCAGGCATACTTGGACGAAAACAGCAGATCGCTGGCGACCACGTCCGCGGCCTCGGCGGACGGTTCGGTCTGCGAAACGATCAATGACCCTTCGCCCAAACGCAACGCCATGTCGATCGCTTCGATCACGCGTCCACGATCCCGCGCGTCCGGGTCGAGTCGTTCGACGACGACTTCGATGTGGTGTCGCATTTGGCGGTCGAGCGTCGGCGGGCTTGCCAGCGTGATTGTTTCGCCGTTGACGCGGGCACGATTGAACCCCTGGCGACGCAGGTCTTCGAACAGGTCGCGGTATTCGCCTTTTTTTCCGCGGATGAGCGGGGCCATCAACCACAGCGTCGCGTCGGCGTCGAGCGACATCACGCGGGCGACGATGGAGTCGCGAGTTTGTGCGGTGATCGGCACGTCGCACGTCGGGCAATAGCCGGTGCCAACGCGGGCAAAGACGACTCGCAGGAAGTCGTAAATTTCGGTGATCGTGCCAACCGTCGATCGCGGATTGTGGCCGGTGGACTTTTGGGAAATGGAAATCGACGGGCTCAGACCGGAGACAAAATCGACGTCCGGCTTGGGCATTTGGCCCATGAATTGGCGAGCGTAATTGCTGAGCGATTCGACGTATCGGCGTTGGCCTTCGGCGTACAGCGTATCGAACGCGAGTGAGCTTTTTCCGCTGCCCGACACGCCGCTGAAGCAGATCAATTGGCCCCGGGGCAGCGAAAGATTGACGTCGCGAAGGTTGTGCTCGCGGGCACCTTTGACCGTAATTTCCGTCGTCATGCGAGGGGACAAATCCGTTTGAAGCGTTTGGTTCGGTGGAAGCGGCATTCTACCAACGCGGGCAACACCGGGTTAGTGCATCGGGCACGAACGCAATCTCATTGCGCCATGGCGATGTCCGCCGGCGATAAGCATTTGCCCGCGAACGACCACATCCCTGCCTTATTCGGTCAATTTTCGTTTGACGTAGCCCATGAGGATTTCCACCGTTTTCGGATGCACAAACGTGATCATGTGGCCCTGGTTGTCGATCGTATTAAATTCGCTGGCGACGCCGGCGGCGACTTGTGCGTCGTACAAACCGCGGCTGCTGTCTAGGGGGACGATGAAATCCTTTTCGCCGTGAATGAAGCAGATTTCGCAATCGCCCGAGGATGCGAATGCGACCGGTGATGCGGCGTCATAAACACCCGGTACGTCGGTTCGCGAACCGCCCAAAAAGTACGCCAAGCCGGTATTGAGCGGCGGCAACGTGCGAAACTCGCATGGTGGCCCTCCCGCAACGACGGCGGCAATGGCGGGCATTTTTGCCCAGCGGGGATCGTCGCTGGGCCACTGCGTGGTGGGTTGGACGGTCACGAAATCCTCATCCTCTAGGGTCGCGATCATGCAACACAGATGCCCGCCGGCGGAGTAGCCGAACATGCCGATGCGGTCAGTGTCGATGTGGTACCGGCCAGCGTTTTGGGCGATCCAAACTAACGCGTCACGTACGTCGTCGACCTGGGCAGGAAATTTATGGTCGGGCGCGAGTCGGTAATTGATCGCCATCACGACGCACCCGTCCCCGGCGAGACGGTTGCCGTACCGTCCCATGACCATTTTGCTGCCGCTGGACCAGGCGCCGCCATGAACGAGCACCATCGCGGGGCGTTTTTTCGGATTCCTATCCGTCGCCGATGACGAGTCTGACACTGGCCTGGGGACGTACAAATCGGCAACTAAATTTTCCCCACCACTAGTCGCGTAAACGACATCATAAATGATGTCGACCGGAACGGCGGGCTCGCCAGCGACGCAACATGCGGACATTGTTAGCAAACAAACGGCCATCCATCTCAACCCGCACGACATAGACATTCCCTGATGGAGCGTGGTGCCGCGATTGGTGACGCGGTTCTATAATGCAGCGGACGACACACAGCATCGTCCCATCGCAATCTCACATGTAACCGAAATGCCTACCAACTTTAACACGATCCCCGAAGCGGTCGACGCGATAGCGCGGGGCGAGATTGTAATCGTTCTCGACGCAGAAGACCGCGAGAACGAAGGTGATTTTATCTGCGCGGCGGAAAAGGCAACGCCCGCTTTGATCAATTTCATGCTTTCGGGCCGCGGACAATTGTGCGTTTCGATTTTGCCAGAGGTTTGCAGACGTTTGGAGCTGACCCCCGTCGTGTCGCTGAATGATGCACCCCTGCAAACCGCTTTCATGACACCGGTGGACATTCGCGGCGTGAAAACGGGCATCACCGCGACCGAACGTGCGGATACGATCCGGCGGTTGGCTTCGCCCGATGCCCGTGCGGAAGATTTTTTGCGACCCGGACACGTTTATCCGCTGCTGGCGAAAGAGGGCGGCGTGTTGCGCCGCGCCGGACACACCGAAGCGTCCGCCGACTTGGCGCGGATGGCGGGTTTGCAACCGGCCGGTGTGCTTTGCGAAGTGCTGGCGGAATCGGGTGACCGTGCCAATCGCGACCAATTGATGGAGCTGGCCGCGACGCACAACCTGAAAATCATCACGATCGAAGACCTGATCGCACACCGACGCGTCAGCGAAAAGTTGGTTTCGCGATTGGCCGAATCGGTGTTACCGACTCGATACGGAGATTTTCGCGTCCATGTGTACGGGGTCCAGTTCGAAACGCAGGAGCCGATCGCGATCGTCATGGGCGATCTGCTCACCCCCGGTCCGGCGCCGCTGGTCCGGATGCACAGCAGTTGTTTCACCGGCGATTTGGTCGGATCGCTGCGTTGTGACTGTGGCGACCAACTGCAGATGGCACTGAAAACGATCAGCGAGGAGGGCCGCGGAGCGTTGGTGTATTTGCCCCAAGAAGGTCGCGGCATCGGGCTGGCCCAAAAGATTCGCGCCTACGCGTTGCAGGATAACGGCATGGATACCGTCGAAGCGAACCACGCGTTGGGGTTCAAAGCCGACATGCGAGACTACGGAATCGGCTTGCAAATTTTGAAGGACCTGGGATTGTCCGAAGTTCGCTTGCTGACCAACAACCCAAAGAAAACCGAGGCGTTCAATCTCCGCGGGTTTAATTTGCGAGTCGTCGATCAGGTGCCGATCGTGTCACCTTCGAATGAACACAATTCGCGGTACCTGGAAACTAAACGCACGAAACTCGGACATCGGTTGCCCGAATCATGACCGATGTGTCGCTTGTTCCGCCCCGACGCGTCGCCATCATCGGTGCCGGGTTGCTGGGCGGATCCTTCGGGTTGGCGGTAAAAAAATACTGGTCCGCCGAAACCATCATCGGCGTCTCGAGGTCGGCGGAATCGCGTGACGAAGCGATCCGGTCGGGCGCGGTGACCGAAACGACGGACGACATCGAAGCGGCCTGCACGGACGCCGATTGGGTCATCGTTTCAGTGCCCGTCGGTGCGATCTCGGGCGTCGTCGTGCGAGCGTCGCGGGTGTGCGATCCGTCGGGTTTGATCGTTGACTTGGGCAGCACAAAATCGAGCATCGTCCGCGCGATTGACGACGATGAAATCGCGTCATCATGTTACGTAGGGACCCATCCGATCGCGGGCAGCGAAAAAACGGGTGCGGCTCATGCGAGCGCCGACCTGTTCGTTGGCAAGCCTGTCGTGATCACGCCTGGATCGTGCACGCCGGCAAAGAATGTCGATCGCGTTGAGGCGGTGTGGCAAATGTTGGGCGGCAGCACGACCCGCATGACGCCGGAAGCTCACGACGAGGTGATGGCGGTAATCAGCCACGTGCCCCATTTGGCCGCATCAATGATGGCCGCGCTGTTGCCCCGGGAACTGGCACCGCTTGTCGGTTCCGGTTGGCTGGATACGACGCGAGTTGCATCAGGAGACCCGGCGATGTGGGTGTCAATTTGCCGCGAGAACGCGGGACCGATCACGCGACAGATCGCCATTTCGATCCGCTGGATGCAGACGCTTGCCAGTGCGATCGAGCGGAATGATTTTGAGGCCGTGCGGCAATTGCTGGCCGAAGCGAAGTCGATTCGTGACGCCGCACGAGCAAACGTGAAGCGGTAACCAGCTCCCGTGTTTGGGGTGACAGATTACCCGAGTTAGTGGTGAACTTGCTCCAGTACCTCACGCTTAATTCTAAACTGATGCTTAATTAGACCATCATCGGACAAGAGTTCGTCGCAAATTACATCCGTTTCAGAAAGCATGGCCGCCAGGTCGGGGTTTTCTTTCAGAAACGCAGCAAACTGCGCCTTCGCGGTGGTCGGATCTGTCGGATGAACGACAACGTTAAAACGATTCGCCTATCGGCAGCACCTACTAAATCCCCCGGTTCCATTGTTCTTGGATTGAAATATCTACCGACGCTTTCAAAATCGTATTCGTTACCCGCTGCGTACTCAAGTTTGAATTGACGCATGTCGATGCCGTGTTCACGTCTGAAACAGTAAGCCTCGTCGATGCTCAGTTGCGGCCCACCGAAGTATTTGCCCGATCCTGAACTGAGGTCATTCATTGTTCCCTTTGGGGCGTCATCCTGCTGCGGCATGTACCTAATCTTGATTTGCTGACAAACAACCGCCTTTCAGCCAACTCAGCATCGTGCTTGCCATACGCTCCAGAGTGATCGTGGTCGTAGTCAGCACACAGTTGTTTTGTCATCTAATTCCCGAGACGCTATAGAGCGGCATTTGACGCAGGGCCAAGTTTGTCAGTCACGCAACCGGAAATACTGACTACAAACGTACTGCCGCAAATTGCTTCGGCGTTCCTTACTTCAATCGATACGCCATCAGCTTGTTCTGCTCTCGAAGATATAACACGCCGTCGGCGATGACCGGATGGGCCCATGATTGGCCTTCCTGATATGCGGGCTTGAACATCTTTTCGACGATGAATTTCTTTGGCGTTGCGTCAACCAACAATACAGTGCCATCTTCGCGACGCATGACGATATGGCCGTCGGCGTAAACCGTGCTCGTCTCGCCGCTGCCCTTGGCCCGTTGGGGACCCCAGGCGATGTTGCCCGTTTTCATCTCGACGCAAATCGGCAATCCGTCGCCGTTG
>Ga0105045_10003844_pt1 | contig 12985 bp, 10 predicted proteins | sample MAT02_FD_78089 | JGI IMG/M metagenome (GOLD analysis project Ga0105045, IMG submission 78089) | Freshwater microbial communities from Lake Fryxell liftoff mats and glacier meltwater in Antarctica - MAT-02 (megahit assembly) | ecosystem: Environmental > Aquatic > Freshwater > Ice > Liftoff...
CAGAATTGTCAAAGCAGTTCGACAAGGATCCGTCCGCTCGCTTAGTAATCCACTCGCCCAGTAATTTGATGTAAATCCTCCGGTATTATTCATGGTACATTGATGGAATGCTATAGAAACCACATGGTGAAAGCTACATTCTCAAAACGCCAGTCGATGGAATAACCTTGGAATGCTACCTGGATATAACGGATACCTTGAAAGCGAGAATCGTCGCCACGAGGATCGAAAAGCAAGAGACTACCTTTCGGAGCGCCTTCAAGATTGCAAACGCGATCTGCAAATATACTTAAAGAGTCGTCTCGCGGCGGGTGACTTTGATGTCGTTTTGGCCGGTGAAAAATTACGTGAGCAAATCAATCATGTCCAAGCGAAAACGTTGGCTGCCTTGGAAGGCTACTCAGCCAAGTTCGACGCCCGAAAAATTGATACGGATGAGCTCCAGAAACTTGTCGACATCGACTCGGATCTTGTTTCCGTAGTGGATCGGCTCCAGCAGGAAATTCTTCGTCGCGATACGCCCCACCAGGAAGCTATTGAATCTGGTAAATCGCTTAATTTTGAGCAGGCGAACGAGTGGATAACGATGTATCGCAACCGATTTGACAAACGAAGCCAGCTACTTGCAAAATGAATCGTCATATCTATTTGATCGGCTATCGTGGAAGTGGCAAAACCAGTGTCGGGAGAATACTTGGGAAATTGCTACAGATGCCCGTTCTGGATAGCGACGATTGGCTTGAACAGCATACCGCAAAGTCTATTCGAGATATTTTTGCATCGGATGGCGAGCTACATTTTCGTATGCTAGAAACAAACGCCATCAAAACTTTGTCGCGACTTCCGGTTCCCCATGTCTTCTCGTTAGGCGGCGGCGCGGTCGTTCGCGGTGAAAATGTCGACATGATTCATCAAAGCGGCTGGGTTGTGTGGTTAAAAGCGTCGCCAGTCCAACTCTATTCAAGAATTCACTCAGATCATTCCACCGCAGATCGTAGACCGGCACTCACGACGCTTTCGGGACTCGATGAAATCGAGAGCCTTTTGACTTTTCGATCGCCGATCTATGCTAGCGCGGCCAATCTTTCTATCGAAACCGACGATCGGACTGCGGCTGATATAGCCGAAGAAATCTACCGAGCCTATATGCTTGCGTCGCCCAGTTGGGAATTAGAAAGCGAATCCCCATTAGCTCCCGATACGAAACCGCCCCCTGATGACTCGAAAGCACCTTCGTGATTAATTGGTGGCTATCATTGGCAATGGAATGGCGACTTACTGCCATCGCGATCACCGGCGTGTTGATCAGTCCGTTCATTAATTGGGCCATCTACAACGCGGCCTACTTTCCACTCCCGATTAGTCCTTGGAATCGCAAACGATTTCTATTGATGATCCGGAATCATTTTGTCGAATCTTCAAAGCAAGACTCAGAGGAACCGAAAAACGACTCGATGCAGTCTAGAAAAGCGAATGCGAAGAACAATCTAATTTCCACTAGTACTTCGATTACGGAAACCACGATCACAAACCCACCTATTGCCGCTCGCGTTCCAATCCTTGGATGGCTTTGGCTAATCCCTGAAGAAAGCGTCTTTGGCAGGTTTTTCTGGGTTCGCCCTATGTTGATCGAGTTATTACTTCCATTAGGGCTAGCCAGTTTGTATCACTACGAGACGACAGGTGGCCTTCTCCCAAGATTGGCACTACCAATGGTCGACAGCATGCAGCTTTCGCTGAACCTGCAATTTGTGTGTCATTCAGTTCTTTGTTTATTAATGTGCATCGCGACATTTATCGATTTTGATGAACGCACGATTCCTGACTGGGTAACGATCCCTGGAACGATTCTTGGGGTGATTTTAACGACAGCGGCCTCGGTACTCGCTCCGGTACAATTGTGGACTTCGGCTGAAGATAACGTTACGAAATTATGGCCGACGTTGCTCGATTGGACGTCTCCTTTCCAGTTGGTAAATTCGTTCAGCACCCTTCAACAACTGCTCTTGGGGTTGGCGTGCTTTGCGATTTGGTCGTTTGCGATAGCAGATCGCCGTTTAATTTTGCGGCGAGGATGGAGAAATGCAGTCAAGTATTTTCTTGCAGGACTAGTCCGTCGCCCCAGTTGGAAGATGACAGCGATGATCTTTGCGATCGGTTTATCGTCAATCACGGTTAGTTGGAGACTACTACCAGCCGAAGCTTGGTTGGCTGGTTTAAGTAGCCTGGTCGGAATGGCGATTGGCGGATTATTGGTATGGGTGGTCAGAATTATCGCAACAACTGCGATTGGGATGGAAGCCCTTGGGTTTGGCGACGTGACACTCATGTTCATGGTGGGAGCGTTTTTGGGATGGCAACCAACTTGGATCGCGTTTTTCATCGCTCCGATGGTCGCAATGCTGTTTGTCCTGATTATGTTTCTTGTGACAGGTGATAACCAACTTCCGTTCGGTCCTTATCTGTGCGTCGCAACGTTACTGACTCTGGTAGGTTGGGACGAATTGTGGAATGTCCGATTACAACCGATGATTGAGGTGATCGGTTTTGAAATGTTGATATTGCTGTTGCTAGGGTTACTGCTGATGGGCTTGATGCTTTGGGGATGGAGGTCGATAAAGCTTCGAACTCTTAATTCTTAGCCTCCTTCCATTCGCGTTCAGAGGCTATTTTTTTCAAGTAGGAATCCGTGACGATCGACCTCGAAAACCGTTTTTTTCACCCCTTGGAGGCCAATTGGGGGTCACCCTTTGACGTTCAGTCTGCTGTCAGTTCTCTTCGTAAAACTTTCGATCTAGACGATTCTTCTGGCTTGTTATGCAAGCTGCTAAAGGGGCATGGGATGATAGAGTCGAAATCTGGAGTCCCCACCAGGGTACGAAAACGTCTGATACCCCGATGGGCGAGCCTTATGGAAGTCTGGATAGATACGCGTTGGAAGCGTCTGCCTGACGATTGCTGTCGAATCTATTATAATCATCCTCGCAGCTGCCCTGGATTTACTGTCTTGGCCTATGCCTGCTCGGGACGATGCACCTCTCTTGCGACATTACGGGCAGGATTAACGATTCTTGAAGAGATCGCTATACTCGTCGGCAATCGAGCGATCGTGTGTCAATTGACAAACCCGAGACTTGATAGTCGGATTTTGAGATATTTCGGATATGTTCAGCATGTACCTCACTTGAATGGCAATCACTATATCAGGCGGCTCGATCAGCAGTTTACCGATAAAAGATTCTGAGACCAACTACTCGAAGCTAGAAGAAATGAACATGGCGGATATTCGTCAGGACTCGTCAGAGCCTTGGTTGCCAGCATCTTGGACCGATACAAGCACTACGACCGCCGAGCATGCAAGGCTGAAGGCGGATAAAAATCGCGATGCCAACTGGAAGCGTTGGGGGCCGTATCTGTCTGAGCGTCAGTGGGGTACGGTTCGCGAGGATTACTCAGATAATCAGGAGGCTTGGTTTCACTTCCCACATGATCATGCTCGTTCCCGCGCCTACCGCTGGGGTGAAGACGGCTTGATGGGTATCTGCGATCGCGAAGGCCGTCTAAACTTTGCCTTCGCGTTTTGGAATGGTCAGGATCCGATGCTGAAGGAGCGGCTCTATGGGGTTCCGGGTCCGGAGGGGAACCACGGCGAGGATGTGAAAGAGTGCTATTTCTATGTTGATTCGACCCCTACTCACACTTATATGAAGGGTCTGTACAAGTACCCTCACGCTTGCTTCCCCTATGTTGATCTAGCCGAAACCAACAAAAGACGTTCGCGAAAAGAGCCTGAGTATGAGCTGATCGATACAGGCGTGTTCAATGAAAGCGCCTATTTCGATTGTGAGATCGAATATGCCAAAGGATCGCCAGACGATCTGCTTATCAGACTTCGAATTCACAACCGTGGGCAGCTACCTCAGTCAATACACATTTTACCTACCGTCTGGTATCGAAACGTCTGGATTTGGGGATGCGAACATGAGGGATGTATCGCGAAACCACGAATGAAGTTGACAAAAGAAAAAAATGTCTTCCTGGAGCACGAGACGCTCAGCAAGTTTACTTTTCGGTGCGATGATATCGTCGATTCAAATACAGGTAAAAAAATTGAGCCAATCTGGATCTTTACCGACAATGAGACGAATCCACAGAAGCATCCTGGACTCCCAACATCGGGAAACTTCTTTAAAGACGCCTTTCATCGGTACGTCGTTGACGGAGATCGAAAGGCCGTGGATTCCCGTGGTATTGGTACGAAGTCGGCCGCTTACTTCACTGGGGTCGTGGAGCCAGGTCAATACATTGAGATTCGATGCCGATTGAGTCAAGAGGGTTTGGTCACTGACGCGGACGCATTTGGTCCTTCGTTTGACCAAGTGTTTCAAGAAAGAATCACCGAGGCGAATGAGTATTATGACGTAATCATCCCGAAAGCATTAACAGTTGAGGAGAGGAATATCTCACGCCAGGCCTACGCTGGCCTTCTTTGGACCAAGCAATTTTATCACTACATTGTCGCAAGCTGGATTGACGGAGATGCTAACTCGACACCGCCTCCCGATTCCAGGAAAAAGGGTCGTAACAGCGACTGGCGTACTTTGTTTAATCGTGATGTGATTTCAATGCCAGACAAGTGGGAGTACCCCTGGTACGCAGCGTGGGACTTAGCGTTCCATATGATCCCGATGTCTCGGGTCGATCCGGAATTCAGTAAGCAACAACTTATCTTGTTTCTTCGAGAATGGTACATGCACCCCAACGGTCAAATTCCAGCTTATGAATGGGCTCTGGGGGACGTGAACCCGCCCGTTCATGCCTGGGCCTGCTGGGAACTTTATCTTAACAGTGGCCCGCCAGGCCAACGCGATCGCGAGTTCTTGTCGCGTACGTTTCAGAAGCTGTTGCTGAATTTTACATGGTGGGTGAATCGGAAGGACACTCGCGGTGATCACGTTTTCAGCGGTGGCTTTTTGGGACTAGACAACATCGGAGTCTTCGATCGCTCGAAGCCTTTGCCTGGTGGAGGAACGCTGGATCAAGCGGATGCAACGGCGTGGATGGCGTTCTTTTGTGGAACGATGCTTCAGATGGCCCTCGAATTGGCTGATGAAAACCAAGCCTACGGCGACATGGCCAGTAAGTTTTTTGAGCACTACGTGGCTATTGCCGAAGCGATGAATACTTTGCATGGAACAGGACTTTGGGAAAAAGAAGATGGATTTTACTACGATCACCTTTACCGCGATGGAACAAGTATTCCAATGCGAGTACGCTCGCTCGTGGGATTGATTCCGTTATGCACCGGAGTAATCCTTTACGAGGAAACTATTAATAAATTGCGTGGATTTCAGCGACGAATGAATTGGTTTCTTAAGTATAAGCCAGAGATGTCCGCTCAGATGACTTATCTTGCGCGGCTATGCCCAAAGACGCAAAGCTTTGGGATGCGGTTGCTCGCGATTCCCTCAATCGATCAATTCAAAAAACTCCTCACATACCTAGTCGACGAATCCGAGTTTCTGTCGCCGTATGGGATCCGATCTCTATCGGCGATTCACGGTGAACATCCGTTTGTGTTCCGTCATGCAAGCGGAACCGAATCAGTAGCTTATGTGCCTGGCGAAAGTGATAGCTACATGTTCGGAGGGAACAGCAACTGGCGAGGGCCTGTTTGGTTCCCTCTGAATTTTTTAATTATCCAAGCTCTTCGCAAATACCATGAGTTCTATGGAGACTCCGTGACAGTCGAGTGCCCAACAGGTTCTGGCGTCATGATGAATCTTCAACAGGTAGCTGATGAAATTGAACGGAGGCTGGTTTCCGTCTTTAAAGCGGATGCTGAGGGTCGCCTTCCATGCCATGGGACAAGTAAACTCCATCAAGAAGATCCATATTGGAAGAACCTGCCTCTCTTTTATGAATATTTTCACGGCGACAACGGATCAGGGCTAGGAGCCAGTCACCAGACTGGTTGGACCGCACTTGTTGCAACCATGCTAGATCACGCCGCTTCCCGAGAAAACGGCCAATCCAAAAAATCTTAGAGACCCGATGCCATGACAACAGACTATCTTAAACACGCCACTACCAACGACACCCCCGAGCAAATCAGCCTCTATTCAGTTAATCTGCAGCGTATCGATGGTAGCCGAGAATCGATGTCAAAGTATCAGGCCAAATGGGTGCTTGTTGTTAACGTGGCGAGCAAATGCGGATTCACGCCACAATATGAAGGGCTTGAAAAGTTGTACCAAGAGTATCAATTTCGTGACTTCACCATATTAGGTTTCCCCTGTAATCAGTTTATGCGGCAAGAACCAGCCTCCGACTCGGAGGTACTTCAGTTCTGTTCGACGCGATATCAAGTGACCTTTCCCATGTTTGCCAAAACCGACGTCAACGGCCCTAACACCCATCCTCTCTATATATTTCTTAAGGCTCGTGCACGCTCTTGGCTTGGCATTCAGCGGATTGGTTGGAACTTCACGAAATTTTTGATAAACCCAGACGGCTCCGAGGTCGAGCGATTTGGCCCCACAACAACTCCAAAAGCAATTGGCCAACGCTTGAAACAGTTAATCAGGGGCTGACTCTGCGGCACAGAATTTGCCTCGATATTCGAAAACCGAGTATGCGCAACCTTCGAGGGCAAGACTTTCTCTGAAAAATAATTACACGCAGGACAGCGAGCCTAATCTGTATTTCTCATCAAAGAATCATGGGTTCCAGGTTTTCGCCGAGGCGAATGCCCCTCGATTCCTATAGAATAGGAGGGTCTGCCTTGGCCAATTGCTGAAGATTCGTTAGTCAATGTCCGTTGGCGGGCGGCAGACTAAGGATATGCCTCGGGAATTTGAATCCGTATGACCTCATCAAACTTGAACAATCGGGAACCGCCAAACGGTTTTCCAGGGGCTAACCAGTCAGCCATATTGAGTTCTGGGGAAAATCCTGCCAGGCTGTTTCCTCAACACCAATGGGTCCCTCAACACCAAGGCGTCGAATTTGTGCCCATGCTTTGGCGTTGGAAGTGGTTGCTTATCCTGGGAGCAGTCATTGGCATTTCCATGGGAGGCCTTATGTGGGTCCAACTGCCCACGCAGTACGTCGCAAGCGCGTTGATTGAGGTGGTTAATCCGAAGAGTCAAGGGATACCGGTGGTCAGTCTGGACATGGGCGACAGCAGGGTAAGCAATCGAAGCGACGATATCGTTATCCTTTCCAGCACAGCAGTCCTCCAGAACGCAATTGAACTTGGCCGACTGGATCAAAACCCCCGTATAACCGACCTCAAAGTCGATTCGATAATCGAGTGGATCCGTTCCTCTGAGCACTTGTCAGTGAAGCCCGGTACAAAGGAGGCTGTGACCGATATTGTTCGCATAAGTTTCACTTGTGAAGACCCCCAACTGGGCGCCGAAGTGGTCCAAGCAATCGTTGCTGGTTATGAACGATTCATCGGCAAAGAATCTCAAAACCCAAATACGGAGGTCGTCGAGAAATTGGCCACGTTCCGTGACGAACTAGACACCAAATACCGTCAAGCCAGAACCGATTATCTCAAAGTACAGAAAGTTACTCCCTTAATCTTCAATGCGGGTGAAGCACGCGATCCCTATGCCGAGGCTTTAATCAACTTGAACACGAAGATTGCAGACAACAGTCTCAAGGCGAGCGAAATCGAGTCTGTCTTGGAGCAAGTCATTGAAGCGCAGAAGGCAGGACGCCCTATGGACACTTTGCTAGTGACAATCTCGCGACTAAATAACGATCAAGTGTTGGGGCAGCAAAAAACCGCAGTCGATCAAATGGCTCTCCGAGGTGTGCTGGAACGAGGCAGTGACGCTGAGCGCATGCGCATTGAAAAACTTCAGCCACTTGAAATTATGCTGCGGGTTCAGGCGGATAATTTTGGCGACGGACATCCAACCGTTACGCGAATTCAGAAAGAGATCAATGGAGTTAAGCGAGGTATTGCAGAAGTAGAAGCCCGCGAATCCGAACGCCGATCGGCAATGATGGAGGAGTTGCAGGACTTCAATCTCAAGGCAGTACCGGTTGAGCAACGTTTGGCAGCAGCCGTGGGGTCATTGAACGAGGAGCTGCAGGCGATCAAAATTGGCAATTCAAAACTGATGGCTTTAGCAGCTCAAAATCAAGCGAAAAGTAAAGAAGTGCAAAATGCATATGCGGAGCTTGAGCTCCTTAAAAACGAAATGGAATCTCTTAATGACAGTTCGTTTGAGTTGAAAAAAGCGCTCGAACGATTAGATACCGGAAGCGACTACGGTGCGAAAACAATAAAACGTCTTGAGATTCCGCAAATCGGATTTCCGGCAGGTCCTTTTATGCTCAAGTACCTTGGTTTAGGTGCCGTTATTGGAAGTGCTGTTTTTCTCGGTTTAACCTATTTGCTCGAACTAGCAGATCGATCCTACCGAGTCCCCGAAGAAGTCGCGAATGATCTCGGTGTACCCATTCTTGGACACATCCAGCTTTCGACTCTTACTCGTCAAGATCGAAGAGACGAAAAAGTCGATCTATCGATGGTTACCTACCATCAACCGAAGTCCATGGGCTCAGAAGCCTTTCGTGGCCTTCGTACGGCAGTCTATTTCGGGAATCAAATTGGACAGATGAAAGTGATCCAGGTCACAAGTCCAGTTCCTGGCGATGGTAAATCGACCGTTGCCGCAAACTTGGCCTGTACAATCGCACAGTCGGGTCGTAGGACGCTTCTTATGGATGCCGACATGCGACGCCCGCGATTGGCAAAATTGCTTGGCGTCCGGGAAGACATCGGCTTAACCAGCATCTTGGCGAGCAGGCTGTCCATTGATGAGGCTGTGCAATCAACCAGTATTGAAAACCTGGACATTCTGACTTGCGGTCCCCGCCCTGGAAACCCGGCGGAACTCCTACTGAGTGATTCGTTCCTTGAAATTATCCTATTTCTTAGGGAAAAGTATGATTTTGTCATTATGGACACCCCTCCACTACTGGCCGTAAGTGATCCGGCGGATGCGGCAGCGACCGTCGATGCCGTCATCCTAACACTTCGGTTACGACGAAATCTTAAGCCTCTCGCTTCTCGTGCCGTCCATATGCTCCAGTCGGTTAATGCTAATCTGTTGGGCGTCGTCATCAACGGAGTAACTGGTAAGGCTGGGCATGGATACGGAGGATATCGATGCGATGGTGGTAGATATTCAAACCGAGGCAACTATGGTGGATATGGATATGGAGCAACGTATGGATACGGGGATTACAATTCCAGTTCAGACGCCCCAAATGTTCCGCAGAATCGCGGCAACAAAGGGCAAGTATCAGCAATTGAAAATACAGAAAAGGCATAAATCGTTTCGATGACCGAACAAGAATTTTTAGCTCACTATAATCTCACGCGAAATCCATTTGCCGACGAAGACGCTCAAACCGATGCTGTCTTTAAAGAATACTGCATCGAGCAGACGTACCATCCCGCATGGAGCAAAGTGTTTGGTGATCCATCCGAGCCAGCGACCGCAATCGTTCTCGGTTCAAAAGGGGCTGGCAAAACGGCCATGCGTCTGCAAATTGTAAAGCAGCTTCAAAGCAATAATCTACTGCATCCTGACAAACGCGTCTTTTACATCCAGTACGACGACTTCAATGCGTTTCTAGGACCTTTACAAAACAGCCTGCCAAAACGAATACAGTCTAATCCGACCCGAGTGTTGCAATCGATTCGCATTTGGGACCATATGGATGCGATTCTCTGTCAAGCAGTAACAACGCTGGTGGACAGGATCCTAGGTATTAGTGAAACGCGTCCTGGCCAAGAGGGCCTCGAGGTTGCTCGGCTTCAAGTCGCGAACCTGGATCAGGGTCAGAAACGTGATCTATTGCTTTTGGCCGCCGCTTATGATCAGTCAAATATCGGAAGCTTTCAATCGCGATGGTCTAGTCTTCGCAAGTTGCTTCGCTTTGGCAATTTGTCAACTTGGACATTTTGTGGGATTGCTTTGCTCGGCACTTTGATTGCGTTGCTGATCGGATATGGTTTGATCACAAGTAATATTGCAGGTCGACAATCTGCCTTATTGCTTACGATGGGATTAGTTGGAATAAGTTGGCTTCCGTATCTAGGCCGATACGTGAGGCATACTTGGTTGGCCATGAAACTCAAAAAGAACGTCCGTGTCGGTCGTCGCGATGTCCCATCCCTTACCAAGGTGTTGATGGATATTCCGTCCAAAGACCTTGCCGCACAACCGTTACCCATGTCTCAACGGTCGGACGATCGATATGCAATGCTTGAAAAGCTTCAATTGCTCCTCCGCTCACTTGGTTTTCCTGGACTAATAGTCATCGTCGATCGCGTCGATGAACCAGATCTCGTGAATGGCCTACCCGAAAGGATGCAAGCTCTCGTTTGGCCAATGCTCGACAACAAGCTGCTCAAACATCCCGGCCTGGGAATTAAGCTACTTTTGCCGAGTAACCTTCTATATTTTCTTGATCGAGAATCGCGGGAATTCAACGAACGTGCACGACTAGACAAACAAAACCTGATTAGAAACTTTGACTGGACCGGTGAGGCACTCTATGATTTGTTAGCAGCGAGACTAAAAGCGTGCTCCGCGTCGCCTGACAAATCAGTTTTACCGGGCGCGCTAATCTCAAATTCCATTTCCGAACAACGACTTTTGTCATCAATGCAATCGTTAAGAACCCCTCGTTCTCTGTTTAGGTTTTGGTATCGACTACTTGCCGAGCACTGCAAGCAACATCGGTCTGCAACACCTGTATATTCGATTTCAAGCGAATTATTTGAATCAACGCTGGCGGTTTATCAGAGCGAAGCAAATATGGCAACCGCACAGAACTAAGCACCTTTCTGCCGCAAAATTGACGAGCATCCTTTTCAACGTTCTTTTTAATTGGTCGATAACATCATGATGCGATTTGCTTCCCCGGAATTGTTTGCAAACTCGTCGACTCTGGTAGCAACAAGTCAAGTTGTCCTTTCTCGATTACAAAATCGTTTCTTACGGAAAACGCTGAATGTTACATTAGCCGGACTTCTATCGGTGGGAGCCATGTCTCAACATGTTTTCCCCATCGATGCGATCCCCACTGACGAAGAAGCCAAGCAGCTTGGGCTCGTTATCCAGTGGCAGGCTCAATCGCAACGAAGTGAGACTGGTACCGGAAAAACCGGAGTTGTGCTTTGGCCATCAACGGAACGCCGCGAAGTAATCTCGGTAAAGGTTGGAAATAGGGAAGTTGAGCGGATTGATGCTAACCAAGTCGATCGTGTAGCAGTTGAAAAGTTAGTCTTCGCGGAAAACCGAGTCAGTGCACTTCCCAAATTGGGAATCGAAGCTGCGAGGGCTCGGGCCGGCCAGACGGTGAAACGATACGCAACCCTTGGACGTAAAGCGACCATCGAAGAATTCAACCAACCCATCACGTATTTAGTGACCGCCTCGCGTGACGGATCGGTGGAAGCATTTGATGCTGAATCCGGCAAGGTTCTTTGGTCAACATCGGTGGGCACTTTTGGCCTTCCTACCTATGGGCCTGGCGTTAATGACAAGTACGTTGCTATTTCGAATGGTAACGACCTTTACGTCCTTGAAACCGCAACAGGTAAACTCGTTGGGCAACGCTATGTCAGCGAAAGCTTGGGGGCCGCTCCTCAACCGATTAACGGGATGATTTACTGTTCGACCCTAAGCAACGCAGTCCTTGCCTTCGATGCCTCTAACATTAGCGCTGCCAACGTTACCAGTGCAAGGTTTTCCAGCGGTGTTCCATCACCCGTGATACTCTCGCATAACCAACTCTTCGTTGCTTGGCCAAACAAAAACTTCATCTATGTCGCTGAGGCAGGTCGGTCTCTTTCACTTTGGAACCGACTGGTGTCTCAAGATCCATTCGTTGCTTCACCTCAACCGACCGATGACGGCTATATCGCGGTTTCTTCCGCCGGAATGGTCTATCGTATCAGCTTGTCGCGTACTGAATCGATTATGTGGAAAGTGAACCTAGCGGCTCAATGTGGGACAACACCACTAGTTGCGAATGGGATGATCTTAGTCGCTACGGATACAGGATATCTAGTCGCCCTTTCGGAAACGGACGGGGAGCGACTTTGGCTATCGGACGAAACCGATGTTGAACAACCATTAGCGATTACGCCGACTCGTGTTTACGCGCAACTGAAAGCTGGACAACTGGTCTCAATCGATCGAAAGACTGGGAAGACACTTGCTAAGATAAATCGGGCGTTTGCAACGGGACTACACAACGACGTTAATGATCGAATCGTCCTCTACTCAGAATCGGGAAGTATGATTTGCATGCGAGAGCCCGATGCAATCTACCCCAGGTTAAATCACGACCTCCAAAAACTTGTGGAGACTCCCCAGAAGAAAGCCCCGGCTACCTTAAAACCTGAAGCGGATGCAGAAGCGGGCGATCCATTTGGAAGTGCCGGAGAAATGCCCAAAGATGCTGAATCGGAAACAGACCCTTTTGGCGATACGAGTGAAGAGTCGACGACCAATGGTGACGATCCATTCGGTGGCTTTTAGCTCGGTGGCTTTTAGCTCAGTCCCAACGCCGGGATGGTTGCCGGGTAAAACTCCGACCTCCTCGGCTCGCACTTCATTAATCGCCTTTCCGATCATCTGCATAACGTGAAACCGGTCTAAAACATGGATTGCGTGCGGGGTCTTCTTGTGGATCACCTTCAGATAGCCTTGCCACATAGCCCGGAGCGACGGTCTTATCTTTAGTCAACGGGCGAATCAAAAATTATAGATTTTTTGATACACTAGGTCCGGTTCGGTCGGGGCCAGCGTGAAATCACGGAGGTTTTCTGAAGCATGGCGCCGGTGTTCCATGGTTTTACAACCGCACCGCGCAGCGTTAAAATGAAGTCGCTGAGTGAAACACACAGGAGCTCTGCAGAGGTGCAACTTCTCGAAGGATA
>Ga0105045_10003845_pt1 | contig 12984 bp, 12 predicted proteins | sample MAT02_FD_78089 | JGI IMG/M metagenome (GOLD analysis project Ga0105045, IMG submission 78089) | Freshwater microbial communities from Lake Fryxell liftoff mats and glacier meltwater in Antarctica - MAT-02 (megahit assembly) | ecosystem: Environmental > Aquatic > Freshwater > Ice > Liftoff...
CCCCAGCGATGGGCCAGCCGATGAATGTGCGTGTCAACGGGAAACGCGTGCAGGCCAAAGATCTGGCTCATCACCACGCTGGCCGACTTGTGACCGACGCCCGGCAACGTTTCCAGCTCTTCGAAAGTTCGTGGCACCTGGTTGCCGAATTGCATCAAGATCGCGTCAGATAAACCCGAAAGCGCCTTGGCCTTTTGCGGAGCTAAACCGAGCGGCCGGATGATTGCCAGGATGTCTGATGTTGCCATGGCACGCATTTTTTCGGGCGTGCCACCGATGCGAAACAACGCCGGAGTGACTTCGTTGACTTTTTTGTCCGTACACTGGGCGCTCAGGACGACGGCAACCAACAAGGTGAACGCGTCGGTGTGGTCCAGCGGGATCGGCGGGTTGGGGTAGAGTGCTGCCAACCGCTGGGCAACCACTGCTGCTCGCTCACTTTTCTTCACTTGCTGGGCTGGCCTCGTTTTTTCCGCCGCTTCGATAGTCGCGAAAGCTCAATCGGGATCCGACGATTCCGCATTTGTTTTCGCCAATTGAGTCACAAATTGTTGCACGACCGGCCGCTGGTCGACATGGGGATTGACGTGAGCTCGCGCGGCAAGCAAGTGAACTTGTGCGCCCTTAGCACTCATGCCGCGATACTTGATCAGCCAACACATCGCGACCGTCGCACTGCGCGCTCGACCCGCTTTGCAATGGATATAGACCATTTGGCCGCGCTTAACATGCTGCTCGATAAACTCGACGGCACTCGTCACGTCGTGCAAACTTGGGTGCGTGAAATCGGTCGTCGGCATGTGGAATTGATCGATCCCCAGCCGTTTGTAGTGAGCGACCGGGCCGCAGTACTCTTCGCAGGTATTGACCACCGCGCGGACGCCGGCGTCGTACAACCGCTGGGCGTCGCCGGCGAACGGATAACCGCCTAACAACACCAGCGGATCGATCGGGTCCCACCAATTGCGGACCTTTAACCAACGGCCAAGCAGTGAGTTCCAAAACAGCGTGGGGTAGAAAACCAGTCGCGCATAAAGGCGGCTGGTCCACGGCGTTTTCGTTGTCACTGCGGCACCCCCAGTTGCAGACTCGGTTTGCCCGGCAACATCCGATCGAGTGCTTTGAGCGCGACAGGAAACGGCGGCTTCAGCTCTTCGGATTGCGACCACCATTTGTCCAGAATCTCGACCACGGCCGGTTCCATCGGTCCAAACCAAGTTTGCATCGCGCTGTCGATCAGATCCGCGGTCACTGTCGGCGATTGGGTGATTTCCAAATAGCACGCCGCATCGAGAACAACTGGTAAACTGGCCAGCGCAACGACCATTGATGCTCGCGCACGGTCTTCATGTTCGTCCGCAGCCTCCGTTGGCAGAACCATCGTGCCGATGCCGATTCGCGTGATCAACCAAGCGACCCGCAGGACTTCGGGAACCGAAGGTACGGGATTGGTCAAAACGGCTTCGATCCACAGTGTCGAAGTCGCGGGATCGCAGTCGCCGTCGCCGCCTCGGTACGGCGACAGCAGCACGCAGACGGCACTTTTGGGAATGAACGACTCGTGAGTTTTTTTCGCGATTCGTCGCAACAGCCCCGCTCCATAACCATCCCACTGCTCGCGGATCGGTCTGGCTCGCAGCGACAGTTGTTGCGACGATTTTGGGAAACGCTCTTGGTAAGCCAGTCGCGTGTCGGCCAAACAGGTCAGGATCGCTGAGGCACATGCGTCGAGCCCCAGTTCTCCCATCCCCGCAGTCGCTAACGCCGCGCGGCAGGCTTCCTGGTCGTTTGATCCCGCCGCGCTGGCGGCGATCAAGCGGCTCCAGAACGATTCCAAATCGAGTTCGGAAGCGGCGAGTCGTTTCGTCAGCTCGGCCAACGGTCCCGCAATTTTGCTCGCCAATGTCGAATCGATCCCCGATGCACCCGTGGCCCAACAACGGGCGGCATGCAGCGGGGACAGCTTGTCGCCGATCTCCCAGCGAATTCGAGTCATGACAATTCGCCCATCTGGCGACGAATCCACGCCTCGAGCTCGTCGAAATCGACCGGCGGATACTTCGTCAAATCCGGCCGCAAAATCGTCGCTTCACGCATATAAGTGTGCTGGATCTCATGCTGCAATTTTCGCGTGTTCCAGTGAACCAGAATCCGAATGCAACGCGGCAGCGACCCCGGGACTGAGACCTCGTAACCGCATAACAGCGGCACGTCGATCCATCCGAGTTGTCGAGCGGCAAGAGCAGGAAACTCGGCCATCAAATCCTTGGTCACGGTAAAGATCGTGCTAGCAACATCGGTCGACTCGATTTCGTTGCGGCGAATCATCAATGCCAGCAATTGCCGAGTCGCGGTTAAAATTTCGTCGCGTGAATCGGTTTCGACAGTGGTTGCCCCACGCACGCCGCGGCAAAACATCGGGCCAGAAGCGGAGTCAGTCATCGAGTCAGAGGACGGAGCATTCGATTCGGGCGAATGGGGCGATCGGGCGGGAAGCGACATTTCCGGGTCTGAAATAGCGGGTGAGATTCAAATTGTTAGCGGCCGGGCGCGAGCCCTCCAGTGCTTAGCGGGCTGTGCGCGAGCCCTCCGGTCTCATCCGGGGTATCTCCCTTCGTACCCTGCCCGCCTTCGCTGCTTACTATAGACGAGTCCGCAAGATCTGCGATACTCGCATCTGCGGCCAACCGCTGACCGGCCACCCTCAACCCATGCCCGCTCAAGGACGATTTTCATGACCGAGCCGAGAACGAAGTATCAAGAAAAGATCATCAAGAACTACTACCGGAACCTCGATGCGATCGCACTGCAAAAAGCGATGGAGCAGGTGTCGGAGCTGTATTTGAGCGAAGGGAAAAAACGTGAGACCGTTTGGCAGCGTCTGATGGGCAACCTTGAAAAAGCCGGGATTCATCCCGACCAAGTCAAGCACTTACGCGAACAGGACGATCCTGCATTGATCGCCGAAGCGCTCAAGAAACTCGTCTAAATCGACTTGTTTTGAGCCGGTGTAAACATTAAGCCGGTTCGGCTGTTCCACCGCTGCGGCTCATCTGCTTTTCAGCGTCTCTGAATCGGTTACCCCACTGGAACCGATGCCACCAACTGGCACGGTGCAGATTGGGATCGCCGCAGTCGAGCGTGTGACATTTTCCACCGGGGGTGCGAACAACCAGATGGCCCGTTGGAATAACCTGTTCGACGACCCAAAACTTATCAACGACATAGTTGTAGGATTCGCCCTTAGGTGCCGCCGACACCTGTTGAGCTCGCTGGCCAGGCGACCGTCCATGCTTGCTGAGACGATAGATGACCCAATCGCCCGGTTTCCAATCTCGCTTTAAAAACACTGTTCACACGCTCCGAATTTCTGATCGCATTGACCCGCAGGTCGCCCCGGTTAACCTTATCGCCGCCACCGGCAGGATTTGACAATCCCGCGCCCCCTGCATTACCGCTATTGCTATACTAGCTTGCCCGGGTGTCGCGTCTATCTCAGTATCGACGTGTTTTTCACCATTTGAACCACTTCAAGTCCAGAGCAATCGCCATGATCGGTATGAACTTACTCGGTTTGTTGAGCCGCCCGACCCTCGCCTTGACATCAATGATCGGCCAATCCACCACCCAAGTTCTGGTTTTGGTCGGCGTCGTCCTGGGCATTGGGTTTCTTGGCTTTCTGTTCATCTTTTCCGTTCGGTATGGCAAATTGTGGATTCAAGCGATCATGTCGCGTGCCGATGTCAGCTTGATGAGCCTGATTCGGATGCACTTCACGAAGGTCGATCCGAGCATGATCGTGCAAGGCAAAGTCATGGCGGCCCAGGCTGGCTTGAGTATCGATCGCGAAACGGGAATCAGCACCCGTCGACTCGAATCGCACTACCTGGCCAATGGCAACGTCAAAAACGTCATCCACGCGATCATCGCGGCCCAGCGAGCGAGCATTCCGCTGGATTTCGATCAAGCATCGGCGATCGACTTGGCCGGTCGCGACGTGTTGGACGCGGTTCAAACGAGCGTTTATCCCAAAGTCATCGACTGCCCCGATCCACGACGTAGCGGCAAAACCACGCTCAGCGCGATCACTCGCAACGGCATCGAATTGCGTGTCCGCGCCCGAGTCACGGTGCGTACCAACTTGGCACAGTTGATCGGCGGAGCGACCGAGGACACGATCATCGCCCGCGTCGGCGAGTCGATCATCAGCTCGATCGGGTCGGCTCAGTCGCATTTCGAAGTGCTCGAAAATCCCGACATGATCACCCGCGCCGTCCTCAGCCGCGCCCTCGATTCCCAAACAGCATTCGAAATTGTCTCGATCGACATTGCCGACATTGATGTCGGTGAGAACATCGGTGCTCGTTTGCAGACCGATCAAGCCGAAGCCGATATGCGAGTGGCTCGTGCAACGGCCGAACGTCGGTTGGCCGAAGCGATCGCGCACGAACAGGAGATGAAGGCGCTGGTGGCCAGCAATCGCGCCGCGCTGGTGTTGGCAGAAGCCGAAGTGCCCCAAGCGATGGCCGAAGCATTCCGCGCCGGTCGAATCAGCTCATCAAACGGCTCAGCGACGTAAAGGCCTGATTCGTCAATGCCCGCTCGTCCGTCAATCGTCGAATCTCGCCGCTCGCGTCGTGTTCGCTTTCCTGGCGGCAACGGTTTCGACCTGGCCGGAATCGTTGATCTGCCAACCGCCGGTCCGCATGATTTTGTCGGCGATGGCGACGCGCCACGCGAAGAAACTCGCGAAGAAATCACGTCCTTTGATGGCTCGGCAAAGCGATCGCCGGTGGTTGTTTTTTCGCACTGCTTTACCTGCAACAAAGATCTCAAAGCGATCGTGCGTTTGGGTCGCGCGCTGGCTGGCGAAGGCATCGCTGTGCTGCGGTATGACATGACGGGACTGGGCAACAGCGATGGCGACTTCTCACGCACCAATTTCACTACCAACATCGCCGACCTTCGCGCCGCGATCGGTTTTGCGGCCCAGGAACTTGGGCCAGTAACCGGTTTGCTGGGACATAGTTTTGGCGGAGCCGCTTCGTTGGCCGTCGCGGGCGATGTCGCCGGATTGCCGCCGTCGCTCAGTGCGGTCGCGTCACTTGCGGCCCCGAGCGACACCCAGCACCTGGCCACACTGATGGTCAAGATGAATCCGGCGATTCAGAGTGAGGGTGCGGGCGAAGTCGAAATCGGAGGCCGTCGTTGGACGATCCGCCGCGAAATGCTGGACGATTTTCGCAGCCATCATCTCGACCGACTGATCGCCAACATCTCCCTACCGCTGATGTTGCTGCATTCACCCGTCGATCGAACCGTCGGTTTTGACCACGCGCTGCGGATCATGCAGCTCGCTTCGGTTCACCGGGACGGATCGCTGCCGTCAGCCGTCAGCTTGGTTGCCCTGGACGGCGCTGACCATCTTTTGGCAGAAAACACAGATGACCTCAGCTATGTCGCCGGATTGCTAGCGTCGTTCTTTTGGCGACATCGCTGAGAGCAAAGCGATTTACTCGATCGGCATGCCCAGATGAATGTTTGCAATCCCCGTCGTATCAGCAGATTGTTCGCCGTGTTAGCGATGACGCTGGTGTCGCTGGCATTCGCCGATCCGCCGTCAGTATCGCAAACTCCGCCACATGATCCACTGGCAATGCTGCCACCCGAAGAAGCGCAGCGAGTGTTGCAGTGGGCCGCAGATTGGGTTCGTCAAACGTTGCCGGCCAAGTACAGCGGCGATAAAGATTGGGGAAAGCAGACTCGGCTTTATGCAGGCGTTCGACTGACCAAACACGATGGGCATTTGTCGACTAAGCGACGCTGGGTCGAAGTCGGTCACGGCCGATGGATAAAGTACGACATCGACCTTCACGACCCTTCGTCACCGGATCGATTGAACATCCAGATCACCAAAGCGGAAATCGGCCCCGATCAAAGAATCCACTTCGAGGCGCAAATCGATACGCGAGTCGACCTGCAGATCCAGCAGGAGCGATGGAACCTTGGCACACGATTGTTCAGCGTGTCGGTCAAGGGCGAAGCGGCACTGAGGATGCTGATCGCCGGCGATGTCGGCTTTGCGTTCGATCTGACTCGCATCCCGCCCGACGTGGTTGCCGATCCCAACATCCGATCAACAGATTTGTCCTTGATCAGCCTGAAGGTCGATCGCATCAGCAAGATCGGTGGCGATGTTGCAGAAGCCTTTGGTGACGTGGCAGAGCGAATCATTCGTGATGAATACTTGCCCAAGCAGCAAGCCAAAATCACTGATCGGTTGAATCGCCAAATCGATCGTCGTCGCGATCAATTCCGTTTTGGTGCGAGCCAGTGGTTGTTGCGCACCTTGCCGGCAACAACCGCACAGCCCTCGGAGTAAGCGAAAGGCAACGCTTTCAAGTGGCGAACTGAGCCGCTTCGCGAAACGTCACCAACTTGCTCTGGTCAGGATCCCACAACTTTAACCGCAGGCAGCCGACAACGTCACGCAATGTCAGCGTCGTGACAACGGGAGATTGCAATTCTTCCATCCCCTGCATCGCTTCGGGCAACCGGTAAAACGGAATCTTGGCATTCAAGTGGTGGACGTGGTGATAACCAATATTGCCGGTAAACCAATTCATCACCGGCCCCATTTTCATATAGCTCGATGAATGTAGCGCCGCGTGAACATGATCCCACTGGCCGTCATCGCGCCGTATTACACCCGGAAAATTATGCTGAGCATAAAACAGATACGCTCCCAAGCAGGTAATGATGGCCATTGGCAACAATAACCCAAGCACTAACGCTTGGATCGAGATAAAGCTCAAGCCTACGGCCAATCCCAAGTGCAACACAATGGCCAATCCGCCCTCAAAATTTTTCTTAGGATCTTTGATAAATGCGACTAAGCACATTTCCCATAGGAAGACGGTGAAGTAACCGAACAAGAACGTCACCGGATGTCGGCTGATCGCATAATTCAACTTCGTCAATCGTGACGCCTTGGCATATTCAGCCGTGGTCATGACGGGAAACGTTCCCAAAGTCGGTCCGTAATGCCGAGCATTATTCTTGTGGTGGTCGTCGTGTGAGTGCTTCCAGATATGCGGCGGACTCAATACCAGCGTGCCGTAAAGCCTCAGTATTACGCCCGCAACGACTGATCCGCTCAAAATCGCACCGTGCATGTAATCGTGATAAAGGATAAAAACACGGACCAACACGAGGCTGGCGATCAGACTGCTGGACAAGCACACGTACCATGGCAAATCAAGGCAGGCGATTACCAGCAATACCGTTGCCACGATCAACGTTGACCAGAAATGCCACCAGCTTGTCCAGCGATGTTCCTGAGCATACGTCCGGCTAGCGATCAACAGCTCTTTTCCGCTTCGCATCAGTATTTTTCGAAAGGTTAGCAAGGAGTGGGTTCGGCGGCGGGAGCCACCGGATATCGATTTAGACGAATCGATGCGAGATTATCGCCTGAACCGTTTCCCATGGTCGTTAAATCACCGTAAATAAACTGATAAAGCTCAGCAATTTTCTCGGTAAACGAGAATAAGGTATCCGATTTGGCGTGTTTCGTGAAGGTGGTGTCGGCCGAACCGACTGTGCGATGCTGTCGCGACACGTATCGACGGCATCGGAATCAACTCCCCGACGATTCATTGTCGGTCCTCTCCTGGACCATGGCCAGCCCCCTCCTTTCGGAGATGCCCCCTTTCGGGCCGTATTGTAGTCACCTGAAAGGGTGCCCCAGTCGTCAGCGATCCTTCCGTAGCCACTAACCAGAATCCGACTCGGAAGCGCGCGACTGTTCCCTTGACCGCGTCTCTTCGACTGCCGAATCGGTCCCCAAAATCAGCCCCAGTGGTGCCAAACCTTCGTAACTTTCACAAGCCATGCGAGTCGCAATCAGCAAGGGCACCGCGAGAAAGACGCCCATTAGGCCCCACATCCAGCCCCAGATCGATACGGCTAGAAAAACCATGATGGGATTCATGCTCATCGATCGACCAAGAATCGATGGCGTAATGAACTGACCCTCCACCGTTGTAAGCGTCAAGTACGTGAGCGTTACAACAAAAGCGTAATAGGTCGGCTCGAAACTTACCAATGCAACTACAAAAATGATCGCGGCTCCCGCAATCGCCCCGACAATCGGAATGAAATTAAATGCAAATGCCATCACGCCCCACAACACAGGTGAAGACATACCGAACATCCACATCGCAGCCCCAACCGCGGCGCCCAGCGCCAGGTTGATTGTCGATACCTGAGCGAGGTAGCTGCCCAAGCCTTCTTGAACATGTTGAATCACTTCCATCAGCCGACGGCGCGATGTGAAATCTGGCAATGAACTCATGATTCGTCGCAGCAGGTCGTCACCGTGAGCGAGTAGAAAATAAAGCAAGACACCACTAATTGTTAGAAAAGTGACGACACTACCCGTCCCGCTCAGATAGCTCAGATTACCCGCCCAAGCCGCTTGTTTGATTTCGACTCGAACCGGAGTTTCATCACTCTCCTGCGGGTCCTCACCATCAGCCGCCTTTGCGATGCTATCAGTTGCATCATCGACTTCTCTCAATCGTGCGGTGATAAAAGAAAGTTTCGTTTTCACCGTATCGAGGTATCGAGGTGCTTCGACAATCGTTTGCTTCGCGGGCTCAATGACCAGATACATTCCCACACTAAATGTGGCAAACAGCCCTAGCATGATGCCAACGGCACTGACCGACGACGGAACGCCCATCTTCGCGCCGTATCGTACGACTGGGCGAAGTACTAAGTAAAACACTATGCCAGTGGCAACCGGCACCACCAAACTTCTGGCAAAATAGAGAGCATAAAGGACCAACATGATGGCACAAATGCGCAGCGAGATGATGCCCGGCTTTACTCCGTCAACTTCTTCAACCGCTCGAACATTGTCAGCACTACTCACGCGTGTACTCTTAATAATGATTACTCGACGTCGACGGTGACTTCACCCGTGCCTCGGTCTCGTTCCACCTCAACGCCCCCATCGCGGGTTTCGACATCCAGTAAGGTTTCCTTGTTGTCGCATCCCACCAGCAGGAATCCTGCAAACATCGCAGCGACCAAAGAAAGTAAACGCGCACTTTTAAGAACGAAGTTCATGATGCCCTCAGAGGATGTGATGGTATTCGGTCCAATGCCCGATCGCTGCTCCGACCAAGCGGAACCAGTTCACACGTTTTAACAGCAATCGGCGTGCCGAACTTTCGCCGCCCATCCACTGCCTGAATCACTCCATGCTTAATTTTCGGCGAAAGATCGTATCGCCATTGGTGACGTAAAGGTAATGATGATCCGTACCCGCCAAGGTGCAACTCGTCAGCGGCATCGTCGGATTGGGCTGTGGCAGGACACCGCACTGGCGGCCCGTGGGATCAAAAACTTGTACCCCGAGTGCCGACGTGACGTAATAGCGACCAATTTTGTCGACCGCCGTTCCATCGCCGCGTCCGCTCGTCTGATAAGGCGGCGGTTCGTTGAACTTGAACTCACCTTCAGGATCAATCGGCAAACGCAATGCCATCGTTGGCATCTTTGCGTCCAACGACCCGTCGGAATTGACGCGGAATGTCCAAACGTACTGACCGCCATACTCGGACACCGCCAGCGTCCCGCCATCTGCGGACAGTGCAATGCCATTGGGTCGATTGATCCCCGTGTCGACGACGGAAGTCTCACCTGTGGAAGCGTTGATCCGGGTGATCTGTTGCTCTTTCGTCTCAGTGATGAAAATGAAACCATCCGATGAAACGGCTAGGTCATTCGGCGTAACGCCCGTCGCAACAACATTGACCACTGCCGATTTCGGATCGATCGAGATCACACGATTCTTTGCCCCTTGGCACGCATAGATCAATCCATCGGGGCCGAACTTCATTCCGCTGACGGATTCTTTGACGATCTCGGTTTGAGAACCATCGGCGACGCTGATCTTGTAAACAGCGGGTGCTTTCATGTCAGAAAAATAAAAGTTTCCTTCAGCATCAGGACACGGGGCATCGGCGAATCCTAAGTCTTCGGCAACGACTTCCCAGGTTTCACCCGGGATTAGCAATCTCAACAAAGTCAGATCACCTTTGAGGTCGCCTTTGGTGTCCAATACCGCTTGATGCTGTTCTTTACGCCACAACCACTTCATCGCTTCTGGGAACTGCATGCTGCCATAGTCGGCGTTATGTGCGTAACCTTCCGCCCAATCAAATCGAGTATCATACCCCATGTACTGCAAAGCAGACGCCATTAAACGATTGGCATACGGCCAACTGCCGAATGCGTTGTCGACATCACCGCTGGTATCAGCCATATAAACGCGAATCGGCTTGGGTTCGGTTTTTCGAACCCAAGACGGAAACACATTCCCGCCACGCAAATTTGTAAAGCTGCCGACGTTTGAGTAGACCTTGCCGAACTGATCCGGCCGTTCCCAAGCGACGTTGAACGCACAGATCGCACCTGAGCTCGAACCGCCGTTCGCACGCTGGTTTGGATCCTTAGAAATGTTGTAACGTTTTTCAACCTCCGGAAGAATTTCTTCCAGCAGCATTTGCGAGTAACGATCACCCAGTCCGTCGTATTCATAACCTCGATTGGATGCTTTGCCATCAGCCGGTTTCGATTTGTCGTGTCCAGGATTGATAAACACAGCGATCGTCGGCGGCATATCGCCACGGGCGATCAGGTTGTCGAAAACCACAGGGACTCGCCATCGGCCTTTGGGATTGCTGAACGATTGGCCGTCTTGAAAGACCATCAACGCGGCCGGTTGGTTGGCATCGTACTGCGCGGGGACATATACCGACCAATCGCGAATCGTGTTCGCAAAGATTTTGGATTCCCAGGCTGGCATCTTTTCGACGCTGCCGCGAGGAACAGCGTCGTTTGGTTCGGCATCGGCGTGGGGTGTCCAAATCGGTTTTGTTGCTGCTGGTGGCATGTTTGTCGACACCGCTTTATCGTCCCACAACCAACGCAGTGCTTCGGGCAATTGATCGCCACCCCAAACGCCGCTGTGCCCTCCGTCGGTCATGATGAATTGATATTCATAACCGGCGAATTGCAGCGCGGCGGCTAAGTCTTGGTTTGCCAATGGCCAATCGCCAAAGAGATTGTTAAGATCATCTTTGCCTTCTTGCAAATAAACTTTGATCGGTTTGGGCGCATCTTTGGATTTTCGCACCAATCCCGAGTAGGCCCATCCGCCGCAAATGTTCGTGTAACTGCCGATGTGGCTGAGTACCTTTCCGAACTGATCGGGGCGCTCCCAAGCCGCCGTGAATGCACAGATCGCGCCGGAAGAGATGCCGCCGACAGCTCGCTGTTTGGGATCCGACGAAACATTAAGATCCTTTAACGCGAGCGGCAGAAATTCATCTTGAAGGAACCGAGCGTAAGTATCACCCATCGAATCGTATTCGAATGATCGATTGCTGCGATCCTTGGCTCCCGGCTTGGTTGCCGGTATCGTTCCCGGGTTGACAAAAACAGCGATGGTGATCGGAATCGCCTGCTGGTGGATGAGGTTGTCCAAGACGATCGGCACGCGGAACGCGCCATCCGGTTTGGCATAATTCGCGCCGTCCATGAACACCATGAGCGCTGCGGGTTCATTACCGGTATACTGCGCCGGGACGTACACGCTGTAATCGCGCCGCGTGCCCGGATAGATTTGGCTGTTGTCGAACACGCCAGTCGTGAGCTTGCCTTGCGGAACACCGTCTTGAACGTTTCGGTCCGGGTGATCCGGTCGCAGTGAGTCGGCACCGAGCGATGATACGGCGGTTACAAGAAACGCGATGAGGAGCAAAGGAATAGTTTTCATTGCTGATGTAGCTAGGCGGGAGAGAAGGGAATTTGGCGGGGCGACACGGAGGAACCGGCCTGTGGACCAACACAAGTCTAATCAATCTTTGACAGCCCACAGACTGGGTTAGCAAGCTTTTCTGGCCAGGAATGAGTGAGATCTATGTCTGACCATCATTTGGATCGCATCTTTGCACCCCAAAGCGTAGCGGTGATCGGCGCCAGCAATCGCCTGGGCAGTATCGGCCAGATCGTTTTGAACAACTTAATACAGGCAGCATTCCCGGGAGCGATCTATGCGGTCAATCCGAAGCGTAGCCAAATCGGATCAATTGACTGCGTCGGTTCGATCGGCGAGTTGCCGGTGCCGGTCGATTTGGCAGTCATTTGCACCCCCGCTAACACTGTCCCCGACCTGATTCGGCAATGTGGATCCGCAGGTATTCTCGGCGTGCTGGTGATCTCCGCAGGGTTTAAAGAAAGCTCAATCGAAGGGGCAGCGCTGGAGCATGAGATTGCCGCGATCACAAAGTCGTTTCCGGGAATGCGTATCGTTGGCCCGAATTGCCTGGGGATCATTTCTCCGCATGCGGCCCTGAATGTGAGTTTCGCATGTGACTTTCCAATCCCAGGCAAAGTGGCACTCATCTCACAATCCGGTGCCCTTTGCGCAGCGCTGCTCGACTGGGCAATGTCAGAAGGGATTGGGTTTTCGCAATTCGTTTCGATCGGCAATACAGTTGATGTTGGGATCGCGGATTTGATCGATTATTTTTCGACCGATCAACATACCGAAGCGATCATCTTATATGTGGAATCGATCACCGACCCACGTTCATTCATGTCGGCGGCGCGGGCGTTTTCGCGAACCAAACCGATCATCGCTTATAAAGCCGGACGTTTCGCTGAATCCGCTAGTGCCGCAGCATCGCACACGGGAGCATTGGCGGGCGTAGACAGCGTGTATGACGCGACACTGGCGCGGGCCGGAATTGTTCGAGTCTTTGAAGTCGAAGATCTTTTTGATTGCACCGAATTTCTTTCGCGGCAACATGTCCCTCGCGGACCAAGACTCGCGATCATCACCAACGCGGGCGGCCCTGGAGTGATGGCAACTGACGAGTTGCTTGATCGTGGTGGTCAACTCGCGCC
>Ga0105045_10003846_pt1 | contig 12984 bp, 18 predicted proteins | sample MAT02_FD_78089 | JGI IMG/M metagenome (GOLD analysis project Ga0105045, IMG submission 78089) | Freshwater microbial communities from Lake Fryxell liftoff mats and glacier meltwater in Antarctica - MAT-02 (megahit assembly) | ecosystem: Environmental > Aquatic > Freshwater > Ice > Liftoff...
CAGTTAGGCTACGTGGAGGATGCCTATGCGAAGGCCATGCAACTTGCCGGTGTGGAAGATGCCCAAGTGGTGCGTTACAAGCGCAAGGTCTCCTTCTCCGATATCTTTTCTATTTTTGGTGAAGCTCGCACGCCCGAAATCAAGATCAACCTGATGGAGGGGATGCCGAAGCTCCTGCCTGGCCGGGTCTATCTGCTGCCTGCCATCTTCACTCCTTAAAGTCTGTTGCTTTCCGAGTTTTTCGCCCTGGCATGATTCTTACCGCCATGACGTTGCTGCCCTTCTACGCTGTTCTCCTTCTGCTTGCAGGGCTGGGGGTCATTTTTTACGTCAAACTCTGGCGTGAAAAGTTGCAGTTGGCTGGACCGGCGGGTGTGTTTGGAAATCCCGATGCGATTGTGGCCGGGGTGCTGGCAGTCTGGTTTGTCTCGATTATTTCCCAATCTGTGGGTGCCACAATTGCGATTTCCGTGTCCGGAATCCTTGCCAGTGGGATCATCTATGCCGGGATTGTCGGAATGCTGATCACCCTCCTCTCCGTGCGCGGGGTTTCGCTCACACAGGCGTTCGGATTAAAATGGTTGAAATGGCGGGAGGATATCTCGTGGGTTGTTTGGGCTTTCCTTGCGGTGTTGCCCATCGTTTTTTCCGTGCAGTGGTTGATGTCCCTAGTGGTGATGCCCGAAGCACAGAACCAGCCTCTTTTGGAATTTTGGATGCGGTCCCCGGATTGGCTTCCCAGAGCCCTCGTCGCCGTGATGGCCGTCGTGTTTGCACCTTTGGCTGAGGAGTTTATTTTTCGTGGCTACCTTTACGGCGTGGCAAAACAATACGTGGGGCCCCTCTGGGCCGGGTTGGCAGCTTCCCTGCTTTTTGCGGCCATCCACGTCCACTTGCCAGCCTTTGCCGGCCTCTTCCTCCTCGCGCTGGCACTCACCCTGGTTTATGAGATTTCCGGCTCGATCTGGGCTCCTATTCTGATCCATGCCCTCTTTAATGGACTCGCTCTCGTGTTAGCCTTGCTTTGGCCCCAACTTCCTTCATGAAACTTCATCAGCTCAGCGAGGAGGATTTGCTGGCGGAGCTGATGTGTGGGATGCCCACAGGAAAAAATGTGGTCGTGGGGCCCGGCGATGACTGTGCTGCGGTTCGTATTCCAGGCTCGACGGATCTTCTCCTGCTGAAGACGGATTGTGTGGTGGAGAACGTTCATTTTTCCAACACCTTGGCGGGCGCCAGCGTGGGAAGAAAAGCCATCTGCCGGGCGCTGAGCGATATTGCCGCCATGGGAGGGATTCCGTCTCATGCCATGGTCACCATTTTTTCCCCGCCGGAGGTTCCCCTTACCTACTGGAAAAGCGTCTATCGAGGATTAATCAGCGCGGCACATAAGTATCAGGTGCCTGTTGTGGGCGGGGAAACATCATCCGCACCCATCCGCGCCATTTCCGTTTCTCTCACCGGAAGAGTTCACGCCCGCCGGATGGTTCGGCGTTCCGGCGGACGGGCCGGGGATTTGCTCTACGTCACCGGTCGCCTCGGCGGTTCTATTCGCAGAAAACATTGGGCCTTTGAACCACGCCTGACCGAGGGACGCTGGCTCGCTGAGCACGGATTTGCAAGGGCCATGATGGATCTGAGTGATGGTCTGGCCAAAGACCTGCCACGACTTGCCGCGGCTTCGGACACAGGATTTCAAATCACCCCCGACGCCATCCCCCGCGCAAAGGGAATCTCCTATGATGCCGCCGTTTCAGATGGCGAAGACTACGAACTTCTCTTTGCGGTGCCCAAATCCGCCGTCAAAAGATTGGAGTCCGCATGGCCAGAGGCCTTTCCAAAACTCCCCCTCACCGCCATTGGCTCCCTCTGTGAAAAGGGCACGAGCTTCCGGTTTAACCAATCCGGCTTTGACCACTTTGCGGGCAAAGCCTAGGAAGCAGCCAAAGCCTCGTCAGCCATTGGCGAGGGGCCGGCATCGCTCAACGAATCAGTCCAACAACCCGCCGTCGCCGAAGAAGCGTTTTAACTCGGCTTGGGCGCTTTCCAGGGAATCGGAGGCATGAACCACGTTAACCATCATATCGACACCAAAATCCCCACGAATGGTTCCCTTGGCCGCCTTGGTGGAATCTGTGGGGCCAAGCAGATCCCGGACGCCGGAAATCACGTTTTCCCCTCGGATGGCAAGAGCCAGAACTGGCCCGCTGGACATGAATTTTTCGACGTCCGGAAAAAACGGTTTGTCGGCGATATGGGCATAGTGTTCGCGAAGAATTCCGGGTTCTAATTGGAGAGCTTTGGCACCGCGGATCGAGTAACCAGCTTTTTCGAGGCGTCCAATCACCTCTCCAACAAGCTTTTTGGAGACACAATCGGGTTTTAGGAGAATCAGGGTCGTTTCAGGCATATTTGAGCCCTTCTGTTTAACGCGGGAATAGGCAGACTGCAAAGGGAAAGTCTCATGGTGTGGGGCAACGGGGCGCATTTCCGAAAGTTGCAAAAGGGCAATACGTGGCGGCTTCGCCGCGATTACGCCCCAGCAGAGTAGGGCGGCTACAACGAGCGCAAGCGTGATCGGCACGCCTTGCGCTGTAGCCACGTCACTCCTCCTGGTCAACCTCCACTATCCGATGATGGTTTTGGTGAGCCTTTGCTCCCCATTTCGTTACGTTCAAACTGATAACAAGGATGATGGGGGAGAAGTGCAGGTGAGGTCGCAAGCAGGCAAAACCCGGTGAGGGGGGGATTCGAACCCCCGGAGCCCTTTAGGAGCTCGGCGCTTTAGCAAAGCGCTGCTTTCGACCACTCAGCCACCTCACCTGAATAGATCATCAATTTGAACACGAATCCCCGGATGGTCAAACAGGAAAGCTGATCGGGGATAGGGAATTTTTAAAAATCAGGGCGCGACGTCGTCCCAGGCCCAGCCCGCGCTGGAAGCAACGAGGTCGTCTAATTGGGCCATCTCGCGGAAAGTGAGAGCCTCGTAGAACTCGGTGGCTGCAAATTGGTCTGTCACAATTTCATCATGTGGCTGAAGGGACACGCTTAAAACCAAAGCAAGAGCAGCCACGGCTCCTGCCGGGATAAACCAACGAAGGAAGCCATGAAAAAACGGTTCGCTCCGGCTCGGGCTGTCTTGATTGCGAATGGCTCGAATCACATTCCGCGAGAAAGACGTGCTGACGGGCGCGGGCGCGGCTTTGCCCAAGAGCTTCCAGAGGGGATCGTTTTGATCGAATTCGTCGTTCATTATAGGAACAAACCCTCAGAACGAGGAAAAGTTTCTCTGTGATCTGGTTTTTTTAATGACGGAAATGACGCATCCCGGTGAAGACCATGGCGATCTTCCGTTCATCGGCGGCGGCAATCACTTCCTCATCCCTCACCGAGCCACCGGGCTGGATGGCGCAGGTGGCACCGGCTTCCGAGGCGGCAATCAACCCATCAGGAAATGGAAAAAACGCATCGCTGCAGACGGCACTTCCTTTTAACGAAAGCCCGGCCTCGCCAGCCTTCCAAACGGCAATGCGGGAGGCATCCACTCTGGACATTTGCCCGGCACCAATACCCAGAGTCCGGTCTTTGGCGGCATAAACGATGGCATTGGATTTGACATGTTTGACGATTTTCCATCCGAACTCCATGGCCTCAATCTCATCTTTGGTGGGCGGTCTTGCGGTCACGACTTGGTGTTCCAATTCCGGGATGGCGGCTGAATCGGTGTCCTGAACAAGCAGGCCGCCGATCACCGAGCGAATGTCGCGCCCTCCGGTCACGGGAGATTTTAGCAGGCGCATCAGACGGAGATTTTTTTTCTTTGCCAGGAGTTGCCGGGCATCCGCCTCGAATTCGGGGGCGATAATCACCTCGCTAAAAATTTCGGAGATCGCCTTGGCAAGCGCTAGTGTGAGGGGGCGGTTACAAATAATGATGCCGCCAAAGGGGGCCTGCTTGTCGGTCGAAAAGGCTTTGTCCCACGCCGCCCGCAAGTCTTGATCCGTGCCAACGCCACACGGGTTGGTGTGTTTGAGGATGGCCACGGTGGGTTTGGGAAAACCCGTGATGAGGGACGTGGCGGCTGAGATATCGAGGATGTTGTTATAGGAAAGCTCCTTGCCTTGGAGTTTCTCGAAGTGTGATCCGAAGTCACCGTAAAGCTCGGCGTTTTGATGAGGGTTTTCTCCGTAGCGGAGTCTCTGTTCATTCGGCAGATCGAGATGAAATGCCGCGGTTGTTTCCTGCTTCTGATTGAGATATGCGGAAATCACCCGGTCGTAAGAGGCCGTGGTCGCGAAGGCTTTGATCGCCAGCTTTTCCCGAAGGGCCAAGCCAGTGCTCCCATCTTTTTCATCCATTTCCGCAAGCACCTCGTCATAGTCGGCAGGATCGGTGACAATGGTCACGGTGCGGTAATTTTTGGAAGCACTACGAATCATGGAGGGCCCCCCAATGTCGATTTGCTCAATGGCTTCTTCCAGGGTGACGCCTTCTTTTGCAATCGTCGTTTCGAAGGGGTAAAGATTCACGACCACAAGGTCAATCGGCGTGATGCCGTGCTCCTTGGCTTGCGTCTCATGGCTCTCGTCGCCGCGTAAAAACAACAGACCGCCATGCACTTTAGGGTGCAGAGTCTTTACCCGCCCTCCCAAAATTTCCGGAGACCCCGTGAATGCTGAAATCTCAATCACGGGCACTCCGGCTTCTGCCAGTGCGCGTGCGGTGCCTCCCGTGGAAACGATTTCCACCCCTCGCACGGTAAGGGCTTTTGCCAATTCAATAATGCCGGTTTTGTCCGAAACGGAGATCAGAGCTCTTGCAATATTCATGAGCCCGATACTGTCTCCCGTTTTAGCATGGGATGTCATGCGTAATTTTTTTGTAAAATTCTCTTGCCAGTGATTTGCGGCCAACTAGATTCGTTGTCCCGCACGAAGTCGGGATATCGAGGAAGCACGTTCCCGTGCTTTTTTTATCCCCGGATTCCTTCCCTGAGGGATGTCAGTATGAAAATCGCCGAAATCAAAGAACTTACTATCAAAGAACTGGAGACCCGCAAAAAAGATTTGCGCCACGAAGTCTTCAACCTCCGTGTGCAGCAACAAGCCGGCCAACTCGAAAAGCCGCACGTGCTCCGCACCCTCCGTCGCGACGCGGCCCGCATCGAAACCATGCTCACCGTCAAACGCAAGGCGATCCCTACCACTTAATATCCCATGAGCGAGTCCACCATCGAAACCCCATCCGCGCCAACACCGTCTGTCGAGACCTCCGAACGGCGCAGTCTCCGCAAAACGCGCGTTGGAGAAGTTGTCTCCAGTGCCATGCAAAAAACCATCGTCGTGAAGACCGTGACCCGTGTCCCTCACCCGAAGTTCGGTAAAATCGTCAAACAAATTTCCAAGTTCCATGTCCACGATGAAAATAACCAGGCGCAAGTCGGCGACCGGGTCAGCATCATGGAAACCAAGCCACTCTCCAAACTGAAGCGGTGGCGCCTTGTCGAAATCCTTAAACATTAACAACGCCCCGCCCTTACGTCATGATACAGATTCGTTCCAGACTCGATGTGGCCGATAACTCGGGAGCCCGCATGGCAACCATGATCGGTGTGATCGGCAAATCCACCAAAAGCGCAGGCGTGGGTGATGTGATCACCGCCAACGTCAAAGAAGCTTCCGCCGGAGGAGCCGTCAAAAAAGGTGATGTCGTCCGTGCGGTGGTCGTCAGAACCAAACAGCCGGTTCGCCGCGAAGACGGTTCTTACCTTCGTTTTGACAGCAACGCAATTGTCATCATCGACAAAGACCAAAATCCCCGCGGCACGCGCATTTTCGGGCCCGTGGCCCGTGAACTCCGCGAACGCAATTTTATGAAAATTGTCTCGCTAGCTCCCGAAGTGTTATGAGCCATCCCAAATTCCATGTTCGCCGCGGCGACACCGTCCAAGTCATCTCAGGCAACCATAAAGGTGCCTCAGGCAAAATTTTGCAGGTTATTCCCGAAAAATCCCAAGTCGTGATTGAGGGGGTCCGGATGATTAAAAAGCACCAGCGCAAAAGTCAGGATCAACCCAATGGGGCCATCATTCAGCGTGAAGGCCCGCTCAACATTTCGAATGTCAAGCTCGTCGAGAAGGCCAGCACCGAAAAACCCAAGAAAAAAGCTGCCTAAGCCATGGCCACTCAACAAGAACCCGAACTTCTGACGGATTATCGCTCCCGCGTGATCCCTGCCCTCCGTGAAAAACACGGCTACAAAAACCTTCACGAAATTCCCAAGGTCGTAAAAGTTGTCATCAATTCCTGTATTGGTGCCGGCGCGGACAGCAAGGATGCCTTGGAAATTGCCAAGTCGGAAATTGCACTCATCTCCGGCCAGCGCCCGGTCGCGACCATTTCGAAGAAGGCAATTTCCAATTTCAAACTCCGTCAGGGTCAAGCCATCGGAGCAAAAGTCACGCTCCGCGGACGCATCATGTATGAGTTCCTGCAACGTCTGATCATGACGTCCCTGCCTCGTATTCGTGACTTTCGCGGGGTTCCTGCCAAGGCCTTTGACGGAAACGGCAATTATACCCTGGGTGTTCCCGACCAAAGCATTTTTCCGGAAGTGGAACTCGATAAAATCAAACGGAATATTGGTTTTGACGTGACGATTGTCACGACGGCCCGCACCAACGCGGAAGCCAAGTCTCTTCTCAGCGAGTTGGGGATGCCATTCTCCGACAAAGCCCGCCCACAAGCTCCCAAAAAGGTTGAGGAGCCCGAAGCCACTGAGGAAGCCGCCAAGGAAGCCACAGCCTAAGGACCGCCACTACGGCAGCACGACCCCATTTAATATAAGACCATGACCGACCCAATCGCAGACCTGCTCGCCCGGCTTAGAAATGCCGCTGGAGCCCGCAAAACGGAATTCACCCTTCCGTATTCAAAAATGAAGGCCGAGATTGCCCGCATTCTTCAGAGCGAGGGCTACATCACAGGCTTCGAACTCGAGACGCCCGAAGGGGGGAAACCCCAGATTCGAATCAAAAACAAATTTGTGAATAAGACGAGCGCCATCGCGGGTCTTAAGAGAGTGAGCCGTCCCGGCCTTCGGCGTTATGTCGGGGCAGGGGAGATTCCCCGCGTTCTCGGTGGACTCGGAATCTCCGTTCTTTCCACGTCGCAGGGAATCCTCAGTGGTGGGGATGCCCGCAAAAAAAACATCGGAGGAGAACTCCTCGCATACATCTGGTAATCATGTCCCGTATCGGTAAACAACCCATCCAAGTCCCGGCTCAAGTCAAAGTGAATATTGGCGAAGGCGGTAACATCGTCGTCGAAGGGCCGAAAGGCAAACTCTCGTGGACCCTGCCTTCAGTCGTCAGCGCCAAAATCGAAGGTGAGACGGTCGAATTCACACGTTCCGGGGAGTCTCGCCAGGTCAAAGCTCTGCATGGCCTCTCCCGCGCCCTCATCGCTAACATGGTCCTGGGTGTCAACGAAGGCTTCCGGCGCGATCTCGAAATTCAAGGCGTGGGATTCAAGGCCGCCGTCCAGGGAGACAAGCTCAACCTGAGCATCGGCAAATCTCATCCCATTCTTTTCAATATCCCAAACGAAATTAAAATCACCGTCACCGACAACACTAAGATCTCCGTGGAGGGCATCGATAAGCATGTTGTTGGCCAAGTCGCCGCAGACATTCGCGGCTACTACCCACCCGAGCCCTATAAAGGCAAGGGCATCCGCTACGCCGGAGAACAAGTCCGCCGCAAAGAAGGCAAAACCGTCCAGTAAATCATGGCCAATACAAACAAACGCCACATTCGCCACAAGCGCCTGCGCAAAAAACTCACCGGCACCTCCGAGCGGCCGCGTCTGGCTGTGCATTTTTCCGAACGCCACATCCAAGCCCAGGTCATCAATGACGAGGACGGGAAAACGATGGTATCGGTTCACACGACCGAAGCTGACATTCGTTCGGATAAAACAACCCGTGCCAATGTGCCGACCGCCGTTCGGGTTGGCAAACTGATCGCTGAGCGCGGAAGCTCAAAAAACATCAAGAAGGTTGTTTTTGACCGTGGCGGCTATAGATACCATGGCAAAGTGAAAGCCCTTGCTGATGCCGCCCGCGAGGCAGGATTCGAATTTTAATTTTTATGGCATTTCAACGCAAAAACAAAGACCAGTCCCAATCCTCGGGTGATAAGCAATCCGATGGCAAAGAAACGACAGAAAAAGTTGTTTTCATTAATCGATGTGCCAAAGTCGTGAAAGGTGGCCGTCGTTTCAGCTTTAGTGCATTGATCGTTGCGGGTGACCGTCACGGCAGAGTGGGCATCGGATTTGGCAAAGCCAATGAAGTGAGTGAAGCCATTCGTAAAGCCACAGACGCAGCCCGCAAGCACATGGTGACTGTCGCCGTCCAAGGTAATACGATTCCCCATGAAGTGATTGGAGAATTTGGCGGAGGCCGTGTGCTTCTGCGTCCGGCATCGCCCGGAACCGGTGTGATTGCAGGCGGCGGCGTTCGTGCCGTGATCGAGGCGGCCGGAATTCGTGATGTGCTTGCCAAATCCCTTGGTTCCAGCAACCCATCAAATGTGGTCAAAGCCACCTTGGAGGCGCTCACCGCCCTTCGTCAGAAAGAAGAAATCTTTAAACTGCGGGGGAAACCATTCCGCCAGGCTTCAACCGAAGCCATCGCCGCACCCGTCGCCGCCTGATCCCTGATCCCTGATCCCTTATATACTTACTACTATGCGTCTTCACGATCTCAAACCCAATATCGGAGCCAAACATCGCCGCAAACGGCTTGGTATCGGCGAAAGCTCCGGCCACGGCAAAACCTCGGGCAAAGGCCACAAAGGACAAAAAGCCCGCTCCGGTGGAAGCATTCGTCCCGGATTCGAGGGGGGCCAGATGCCACTCTACCGTCGCTTGCCAAAACGGGGCTTCAGCAACGCTGCTTTCAAAACCGTCTTTGGGATTGTTAATCTCGATGACTTGGAAAAACGCTTCGACTCCGGAGCTGCCATCAACGAAAAATTGTTGCGCGGTGCCGGTCTGGTGCGTGGCAAACTCGACGGCATCAAAATTCTCGGGCGTGGGGAATTGACAAAAGCATTCCACATCGAAGCCGATGCCATCACCGTCTCTGCCAAAGAGAAAGTCGAAAAACTGGGTGGAAGCGTCACGCTCAGCACGAAATTTCAAGAACCCGCCAAGAAATAGTTGTCAAGACTGCTGAGAACCTCTGAGTTCCCTGGTCTTTTTATATTATGATTTCAGCTTTTACCAACATCTTCAAAATTCCGGAGCTCCGGCAGAGGGTTTTGTTTACGTTGGCGATGATTGTTATCATCCGTGCCGGTTCCACAATTACCACTCCGGGTGTGAATGCAGAGGTTCTCTCCGAGTGGTTCACAAATGTGGCCGCCAGCCAAACCACCGGCGGTGTGGCCGCCTTGTTCAATCTTTTTAGCGGTGGTGCTCTCGCGCATTGCGCCATTTTCTCACTCGGCATTATGCCATTCATCAGCGCATCGATTATGATGCAGTTGCTGACGGCCGTTGTCCCCCGATTGGGGAAACTCTCCCGCGAGGACGGTGGGCGCAGGAAAATCATGCAATACACAAGGTATGCCACCCTCGTGCTTTGCGTTTTTCAAGGTTATCTCCTAGCTAGGTCTTTCGAGAATCCTCAAGCGAATCCGTTTCTCCCGGGTATCATGGACACCATCAACCGCCTCGGCGTGGATCTTGTTCAGAGACCTGGCTTTACCTTCCAGTTTTTGACGATTTTGACGATGACCGCAGGAACCATGTTCCTCGTCTGGCTTGGCGACCAAATCACCGAACGCGGTATTGGAAATGGAATATCGCTCATCATCACGGTGGGTATCCTTGCTCAATTGCCGGCTGGGCTCATCCAGGCCTGGCGCACCTTTGTGCCTTCGGAAATAGGCGCTCAAGCCAATGTCAGTCCGATGGTCCTGGTTCTGCTCTGCTTGTTTTTAATCTTTGTCATCGCCGCTGTTATTGCCGTTACCCAAGCCCAGCGCAAAGTAAGCATCCAATATGCAAAACGTGTGGTGGGCCGTAAAGTCTATGGCGGGCAAACCCAATACATGCCCCTCAAGGTCAACTATGCCGGCGTTATGCCAATCATCTTTGCCCAGGCGATCCTGCTTTTCCCCTCCACTATCATCAACATGGCTTTCCCCGCCAGCCGCACAGCGCAGGAAATCTCCCAGCTCATGGCCACGGGTTGGCTTCACTATGTGCTCTTCGGGGCGATGATTTTCTTCTTCAGCTACTTCTGGGTCGCCACGCAATTCCAGCCCGTTCAAATCGCGGATGACCTCAAGAAATATGGAGGATTCATCCCGGGAATTCGCCCCGGCAAGCCAACAGCCGATTTCCTGGACTTCACTATGTCCCGCCTGACATTTGCCGGTGCCATTTTCCTGACCCTCATTGCCGTCCTGCCGCAGTTGCTTTCGCAGTCGCTTCAGGTGCCTTACATGACTGCTCAGTTTTTCGGAGGCACGGGTCTGCTGATTATTGTGGGGGTGGTGCTTGACACCATGCGACAAGTGGAGACGCATCTTCTCCAACGTCACTATGATGGATTTTTGAGAAAAGGCAAAATGCGGGGTGCCCGCGAGAACCGTCCACGGCTTAGCACTGGCGCGGTCTTGCGGGATGATACTCTTGTGCTGATCTATGCAGTCCTTGGATTGCTCATCATTGCCGGTGTGACGATCTACTTTGCCTCAGGAAAATAAGGCGCAGGCCAAATGAAAAACCGTATTGTCTTGCTCGGGCCTCCCGCCACTGGCAAAGGAACCCAGGCGGCTCTTCTCTCCGCGACGTTTGGTATTCCCGCAGCCTCCACGGGCGCGATTCTCCGCGAGGAATCCCGACTCGGGACGGACTTGGGAAAAGAAGCGGCGCTTTGGACGGATCAAGGCAGTCTCTTCCCTGACGAACTTGCGCTGAAAGTTGTTTGGTCATGGGTGGGCGAGAAAAGCCGATTTGTTTTGGATGGTTTTCCGCGCACTGTTGGTCAAGCCCACGCCTTTGATGAAGGGCTCTGCGCACGCAGCCTTCCTTTGGATGCGGTGTATTTTCTGGAGTTGTCAGATGATGACATTCGTAAACGCATGTTGAGCCGTCTCACCTGCAAAGATTGTGGCTCGGTCTTTAACGAGACTTTTCACGACGTCACTCTCGAGACCCCCTGCCCATCGTGCGGGGGCACCCTGCATCGGCGCGCTGATGACACCGTGGAGTCTTTGGAACAGCGTTTGGAGCAATATCGGGAACACACACTCCCCGTTGCTGAGCATTACCGCAAATCCGGCCTCTTGCGTCCCGTGGATTCCAGTTCGGGGCGGGATGCCGTGTTTTCCGAGCTCTACGAAGATATGAAGGAGGCCGCATGATCCCCATCAAACGCGGTCCCGAGATCGAACAGATGCGCAAGGCCGGAGAAACAGCCGCGTCCATTCTCAGGGAATTGGTTGCTCTTGTCGCTCCTGGCCGCACCACGGGAGAGATCGACCATGTCGCCGCCCGCCTCATGGCTGAAGCTGGAGTCAAAAGCGCCTTCCATGGCTATAAGAAATTTCCGGGTCATATTTGTATCAGCCTCAATGAAGAGGTCGTCCATGGCATCGGCGGAACCCGCCGCATCCAATATGGCGACATCGTGAAAATGGATGTTGGCATCATTCGTGACGGTTGGATCGGAGATAATGCGACAACGGTTCTTGTCGGAATCGTCAGCCCCGAAGTGGAGCGCCTTTGCACCGCCACGGAACAAATCCTCAATGGAGCCGTTCAACTCGTTCGCGCTGGTCGCAAATTGGGAGATGTCTCTGCTTTTGTTGAAGAAGAGGCCATCCGCAATGGCTACAGCGTCGTCAGAGAATTTGTGGGACATGGTGTCGGGCGCCAATTGCATGAAGAACCGCAGGTTCCCAACTTTGGCAAACGCAACACCGGCCCCACGCTGAAACCCGGAATGACTCTTGCCATCGAACCCATGATCAATATGGGGAAACCCAAAGTCCGCGTTCTCCAAGACAAGTGGACGGTCGTCACAAGCGACGGGCTTCCTTCTGCCCATTTTGAGCACACGGTACTTGTGACAGAAGGTGCACCTGAGGTCTTGACATCTCCACGAAAGACGTTATTGAAATGACTAGGAAAGTCGTCGAGTTCTTGCCTCTTGGTATGCCCCGCGTTGAATTGCGCATGGGCTCCTGGGTCTCGTTCACATTTCTGGAAAGATGCGAATGCCCTTCATACGCATCTTTCCCGGCGACGAAGTCACGGCGGAGATGTCTTCCAACGACCTCAAATAGCCCGCAATAATCATCGCCATCATATCCCGAAAATAACCACCTAAAATCACTGTCCCTGGTCCCATGAAAGTCCGAGCCTCCGTTAAAAGAATTTGTGAAAGCTGCAAGATCGTCCGCCGCAAGAATGTCGTGCGTGTCGTCTGCAAAAACCCGCGCCATAAGCAAAAGCAGGGCTAATCGCCCCATGGCCAATGCCCAATTAACCACCCAACCCTAATACAAATATATGCCACGCCTTCTTGGAGTAGAAATTCCCGGTGACAAACGCATCGAAGCGTCCCTGCCCTACATCTATGGTATCGGTCCCAGCAACACCAAGCGTGTGCTGGAAATCGCCAACATCGATCCCAACATCCGCGCCAAAGACCTCTCGCCGGAACAATTGAATGCCATCATCCACACGATCAGTTCCCTGAATATCGTGATTGAAGGTGACCTGCGCCGGGAATTGCAAAGCAACCTCAAGCGTCTCCAAGCCATCAACTGCTACCGTGGCATTCGCCATCGCAGAGGTCTCCCCGTGCGTGGTCAGCGCACCGGCACCAACGCCCGGACCCGCAAAGGGCCCCGCAAAACCGTTGGTGTCCAACGCAACCCGAACGCCAAAACAGGCAAAG
>Ga0105045_10003847_pt1 | contig 12982 bp, 9 predicted proteins | sample MAT02_FD_78089 | JGI IMG/M metagenome (GOLD analysis project Ga0105045, IMG submission 78089) | Freshwater microbial communities from Lake Fryxell liftoff mats and glacier meltwater in Antarctica - MAT-02 (megahit assembly) | ecosystem: Environmental > Aquatic > Freshwater > Ice > Liftoff...
AGGTCTTTGCCAAAGTCGTTTCCACAACCCGTAGCCCAGGGTTTAGGTGGCGGGTCGCGATCGCCTCGGCCACCGCATCGGCAATGGCAGAGGCGAGAAGCTCGCGCTTGGGTTGGGGCAGCCCGCGCAGGCGGTTTTCACTTTCGTCGCTCATGGTTTGTCGACTGCCTTTGGTATCGTCATTTCTGCCGCCCCCTTTCGCGATCAGTCGCCGCTCGCCCTCTGGTGACCATGTTCGCGCAGAAGTTCTGCATTGACGCAACTGCGCAGCCGTCCCTCACGCAGAAATTGCACGACGGCGAGGGTGGAGAGCCGGCGCATGTCGCGCAGGCTTTGCGGGGTGAAGAAAGCTGCGTGCGGGGTAATCAGCAGACGTCCCTCCAACCAGCTTTCGCGCGCCGTCCAGGCGGCGATCAACGGGTGGCTTCGATCAATCGGCTCTTCGGGCAGCACGTCAAGCCCCGCGGCGCTAAGCTTGCCCGACCGCAAACCAGCTTCGACAGCATCAAGGTCGATCACCCGGCCGCGTGCCGTGTTGATCAAAATCGCCCCCGGCTTCATGACCGCGATCGCGTCGGCGTCGATCATTTCATGGGTTGCCGTATTCAGCGGGCAATGCAGACTGAGGATATCCGCCTGCGCCAGCAGGTCATGCAGGTGGTCGGCCCGGTCGAAGCCTGGCGAAAGCTCTGCCCCCGGCGGCAGATTGGGGTCATGGAACATCACCCGCAGGCCAAAGGCCTTGGCACGCAGCGCGGCTGCAAGCCCGATCCGCCCCAGCCCGACAACGCCATAAACCTGCCCGCGCAACCGCCGCACCGGGGCCACCGGCAGCGCCTTGGTGTTCCAGGCGTCGTCGCGCACCAGCAGGCGGTTGTTGTAAGCTGTCGTCCCGCGCATGAGGTCGAGCATCATGGCGATAGCGTGGTCAGCCACCTCCATTGTGCCATAGTCGGGGGTATTGCAAACAGGAATACCGCGCTCGGCGCAGGCCTCGATATCGATATGGTCGTATCCGACGCCAGCCTGCACGACGATCCGCGCATCCTCCATCTGCTCGACAAGGTGACGGGGCAGAAGGTGGCGGCTCCGGCAGTTGATGATGGCATGCGCCCGGCGCAGCAATGCCAGATCCGTGTCAGCTTCGACCGACCGGACGATGTCGATCTGCGGCGCCTCGCCGGTGACTTCGCGCTCAACTTCCGGCGCGCCATCGAATTGCGGATCAATGATCAGGATACGTTCCATCAGGCGGTTTCCACCGCCTGCGCGGCATCGCTCAACGGCATCTGAACGCCGATTTCCTCGAACGCAGCGCAGATCTGGCCCAGAACGAAAATCATGTCCTGTTCCACCAGATCGCCCATCACCCCGATGCGAAAGGTGCCTGCAGCCGTCAGACGACCTGGAAAAATCTCGATCCCCCGGCGCAGCATGGCAGCATGAAAGGCCGGGAAGGAATAGCCCGGATCGACCGGATCATGGAACGTCGCGATGATCGGCACTGCGACGTCATCGGGCAAAAGCGTTTGAAAGCCCTGCTGCCGCAACCCGTCGACCAGGATGCGCCAGTTGCGCCGATAGCGGTCGAGCCGTGGCCCCGGCCCGCCTTCGCGGCGGTGGAGGTCGCAGGCGACGCCAAGTGCGCCCATCACATGGGTCGGCGGTGTCCAGCGCCAGTTGCCGGTCTCTTCCATGAATTTCCATTGCGCATGCAGGTCGAGCACGCCCGAGGGCGATCGCCCCTTGGCCGCCAGAAGCGCGCTGCGCTTGACGATGGCAATACCCACGCCCGGCACGCTTTCCAGGCATTTGTTGGGCGATACGAACACCGCATCCACATCCAGCGCCGCAACGTCGATGGCAACACCGCCAAAGCATGCCACGGAATCCACCATCAGGCCAAGCCCGCGCTCGCGCGCGATTTCGGCCACCATCTCGACCGGGTTCAGTGCGCCGGTGCCGGTTTCGGCCTGACAGAGCGCGATATGCGTGATCGCCGGGTCGGCATCCAGTGCGGCTTCGAGATCGGCGCGCGTCGGCAAGGGCACATTCGGCAATTGCAAGGTCACGACATCGACGCGCGCGCCTTCGGCCACCTCGCGGAGGCGGTTTCCGTAAAAGCCGTTGACGATGATCAAAAGCCGTGCGCCCGCAGGCAACAGGGTGTGAAAGCAGGCCTCGATTGCATAGGTCGAACTGCCCTGCAGCAAGACGCATTCATGGGTTTCGGTGCCGTTGCAGATTTCGAGCAGATAGCGCCGCACATCGCGCGTGATCGCGATATGGTCCGGCCCACCGGGATTGCGGTCGCGCTGCATGGCGGCCTTGATCTCGGCCGGAACCGTCAACGGCCCCGGTGTAAGCAGATAATAGTCGTGTCGCGGCTCCGCCATGGTCAATCCTCCCGGTTTAGTTGTGCAACCTGCGCCCGCAGGTCGACGAGTTCTTTTTCCAGCCGTTCGCGCGCCTCGACAGGGTCACCCACCAGGGTATCCAGGGCCTTGCCCTTGCCCCCGGCCAGCCCCGGCACAACCCGCTTGAACAGCCGTTCGCGCCGCTGGCTGCGCACCGATGTCCCAAGCCGCATCAGCAGCGCGTTGAGTTCGGTCATCGTGGGGTCGTCGAACACCGCTTCCCAGGCCCGGCGCTCGGGTCCAAAGTCGAAGGCGGGGCGCGGGCCGCGTTCCTGCCGGATGCTGGCGCGGATTCTCTGAGTGGCGGCCAAGTCGGCGCTGCCATCCACCGCCAGCGCCACGCCATAGTCGCGCCCCGCCGAACCGGCGCTGATATATCCCAGCCGCACATCACGCGCGACATCGGCGGGCGCGCGCTCCAGCGGGTCGCCATGGCCGCCGCCGCCCGGTGTCAGGATCGTCACGATATCGCCTGGCTCGGGGTGGTAGACGTCGATCTTGCCTAGATCAATCTCGCCTTGGGTGCCGGGGTTCACGATGACGCGCGCCTTGGCACCGGGATAGCCGCCGTCCATACCCCAAGGCGGAAACACGAATCGCTCCATCCCCCGACCCAGGATCGCACTGCCCGGTTTGGCGATGCGCACCGAGAATACGACGCCGGTGCCCCCGCGCCAGCGCCCCGGCCCCCCCGAATCCGGCCGCAGCGCGTATTCCATGATCACGGCGGCGGCCTCTTCCTCGGTCTTCTCGATGGGGGTGTTGCGCTGGTTTGCAAGGCTGGAATCGCGCCCGTCCACACCGTCGGACCCGTGCCGCGCCCCGGTTCCACCGACCAGCGACTGCAGCACCAGAACGCTGCGCTCGCCGGTCAGTTCGTTCTGTTCCACCAGCACAAGCGGGATCATGATGCCGCCGCTGGGCGCGGGGATCAGTTCGGGACGCGCGGCCGCGATCGCCCCCATCAGCGCCTCGTTCACCCGGATCGCCGTGGCGCTGCGGATGCCTACCGCCGCCGGGGCCTCGGGGTTCAGGATGCTGCCCTTGGGGGCGTTCACCGTCATATGCCGGAAAACTCCGTGGTTCAGCGGAATGCTGCGATCGTTCGAAAAGATGAAATGCATCATCTTGAGCGTCAGCCACGGATGTCGTTTGCCCGCGGTCGGGATGTTGTAGGCCGCTGAAACCTGCGGATCGGACCCGGCAAAATCCAGATGGACATGCCCGTCGCGCACGGTCATTTCGCAGCGCACCCGGACGGGGATGGGCGAATTGTAGTCGTCATCCAGAAAATCCCAGAAAGCATGGGTGCCATCGGGGATGCTGCGCTGGACCGCCAGCGCCTTGGTCGCCGCATAATCCGCCAGTGCCTGCTGCGCCGTTGTCAGCGTTTCGACCCCGTATTGCGCCACGATCTCGTGGATGCGCTTTTCAGCCACCCGCAGGGCCGCCAGCATCGCCTTGATATCGCCAAGGTTCACATCCGGCGTGCGGCAGTTCGACCGGTAAAGCCGCAGGAAATCCTCGTTCATCTTGCCCGCCCGCACGAGTTTCATCGGCGGAATCTGAAAGCCTTCCTCGAAAAGGTCGCGGAACCGGGGCGAGATGCTTGACGGCACCGCTCCGCCGATATCGGCAGAATGGATGAAATCCCAGGCATGGGCCACGATCCGGCCGTCGTGAAATATCGGGCGGATCAGGTGCAGGTCGGGCATGTGGGTCGCCAGCCCTTCGCTGTCATAGGGGTGGTTGGTGATGATCACGTCGCCCGGTTCCAGATCGGGGACGGCGGCGATGGTGGGGCCAAGATCGCTGTCGAGGAACCCCGAGACGCCCATCACTGCAGGATAGCAAAAGAAGTGGCCGTCGGGCGTTGCGAGCGCGGTGCCGAAATCGCCCGCTTCCTTGACATAGGTCGTCCGAGCCGAGCGTTGCAGCGTGATCGCCATTTCCTCGGTGATGGCGGTAAACTTGTGCAGCAGGATTTCCTGAAGGATCGGGTCCATCGTGGTCATTCCTGTGCCCTCCGGGTCAGATGCAGCGTGCCGATGCCGTCGGCCCGCGCGCGCCAGCCGGGCAGGATGAACGTTGTCGTATCGGCCTGCTCGACGATGGCGGGCCCTTCCAGCACAGCGCCCACACCAAGATCGGCGCGGCGCACGACCTGCGCCTCGATCTCGGCCCCGCGCCAGCGCATCCGGCGGGTTACGTCCCCCTTCGGCAGCGCCGTGCCCGCCTGCGGCAAGGCCACCGGGGCCACCCGCCCGATCACTGCCAGACGCAGGGTCGAGGTCACGAGCGGACTGTCGGGTTCGGCAAAGCCATAAAGCTTTTCATGTTCGGCATGGAACAACATCGCCACATCCGCGGACGTAAGCTCCATGCGCCGGCCTTCTGGCAGGGAGATTTCCAGCTCGTAGGCCTGCGAGGGATAGCGCATCCGGATCGTCACCTCGAAATCATGCGTGCCCACCAATGCGCCCTCGCGTCCGATCCAGTCGCGGGCCTCGGCCTCCATCTCGGCCAGTGCTGTTTCGATTGCGTGCCAGCCCACAGCCCCGGCAGGGCCTGCAAATTCATGCCGCGCGGTGCGCACGTAATCGCGCCGCACATCGGCCAGAAGGGCCCCCAAGGCGCAGAACGTGCCCGGCGCGGTGGGCACGAGCACGGTGTCAAGCTGCGCCTCTTCCGCCAGCATGCAGGCATGCGTCGCCCCGGCCCCGCCATAGCCGAGCAGGCTGTAATCGCGCATATCGGCCCCGGCATGGGCCAGCAGCTTGACGATTTCGGTCGCCATCTTGGCGGTGGCGACGCGCAGCGCCGCTTCGGCTGCGGCGATGGCGCGGTCGGGGCCGGTCAGGCCGATCTTGTCGGCAACACCCTCCAGTGCAACGCGCGCGGCAGTCTTGTCGAGGTGCATGCGCCCATCCAGAAACGCCGCAGGATCGAGAATGCCAAGCGTCAGATAGCAATCGGTTACCGTAGGTTCAGTTCCGCCGCGGCCATAGCACACCGGCCCCGGATCGGCCCCCGCAGACAACGGCCCGACCTTGAGCACGCCTTGCGCATCCACCCAGATGACCGAGCCGCCGCCTGCGCCGATGGCCAGAATGTTGACCACCGGCATCATGATCGGAAAATCGCCGACAAAGGTGGCCGAGGTGAAATCCGGCGCGCCGGTATGACTGATCGAGATGTCGGCGCTGGTGCCGCCCATGTCGAAGGTCACGATCTGCTTGCGCCCCCCCACGGCCGCGACGCGCACCGAGGCGACAACGCCCGAGGCCGGGCCCGACAGAATGGTGTCGATGGGCCGGTCGCGTGCCGTGTCGAGCGACAGGGTGCCGCCGTTGTTTGCGGTGATATAAATCGGGCAGCTCAGGCCGAGCGCTGCGGCGCGAATCTCCAGCCGGTCGAAATAGGCGGTCATCATGGGCCGGATGAAGGCGTTCAGCCCGACCAGCAGGCAGCGTTCGTATTCGCGCGCTTCGGGCCACAGGACGCCGGATTCCACGATCAGGACACCCGGCAACCGGGCGCGCAGGCGTTCGGCTACCCGAACCTCGAGGCTCGCGTCGCGATAGGAATTCAGGAATGTGATCGCCACGGCCTCTACCCCCGAGGCGCCCAGACGGTTAGCCAGCGCGTCGATCTCTGCGGGCGAGGGTTCGGCGATCACCGCCCCGCGCGATGTCATGCGGGCATCAAGTTCAAAAACCAGATCGCGCGGAATCAGCGGCGCCTCGCGCGGTTCTGTAAAATCGTAGGAACTCGGAAGGCGCAGCCGGGCGATTTCCAGAATGTCGCGGTTCCCGCGCGAAACCACCAGCGCCGTTTTCGCGCCCTTGCGCTGAATGATCGCGTTCAGGCCGATGGTCATGCCGTGGCAGATCAGTTCGATGGCCTCCGGGCGGATACCGAGTTCGTCGAGCATCCGTGCTATGCCGCGCTCGACCGCGACCGAAGGGTCAGCGGGGACGCTGGGCTCCTTGCTGAAATGAAGTGTGCCGCGGGTAGTTTCGGCGAACACGAAGTCGGTAAAGGTGCCGCCGACATCTATACCGATCCGGTATCTTGCGTCTGCCTCGGTCAATTTGGGTGTCCTTCGGGCCTGACGCACATTTTTCGGTCTTGGGAAGGCGGGCCGCCCCGGCGTGCCGGGGCGGCGTAAAGGATCAGTTCATCGTGACCCAGCGGATTTCGATCCAGTTATCGGGGCGCACCTGAACGTCGACGCCCTCGCGCATGGCATAGACCAGCGTTTGCGAGTGCAGCGGGACGTAAGCCACGTCATCGCGCACCATCTGGAACGCCTGCTCCATCATGACGCGCCGACGATCCACGTCCATCTCGACCCGGGCCTCGCGCACCAGCGCATCGAATTCGAGGTTGGAATAACCGGTATAGTTGTAGATGCCTTCGCCGCCTTCGCCCGTTTGGGTCATCAGCATCGTTTCAAGCACATACATGCCGTCGAAATAGGCGGTGTTGAAGCCGAGGATGAAGAACGACGTGTTCTTTTCCCATAGCAGCGGGATGAACTGCGCCCGCGGGATCAGGTTGAGATTGATCTGGATGCCGATCTGGCTGACCATCGCGGCGACGGCCTGACAGATCTGTTCGGGGTTGGTGTAAGTGTCGGTCGGGCAATCCATCTGAACGGTAAAGCCGTTCGGATACCCCGCTTCGGTCATCAGGGCGCGGCCCTTCTCGATATCGAACGGTGCCCGGTTTTCCAGCGACGCATCATACCCGAAGTTACCCGGCGCGATCAGTTGCGACGTGGGTTGCGACAGGCCCCGCATCACGATCCGCGAGATTCCGTCGGCATCGATGGCGTGGTCGATCGCCTGACGCACCCGCAGATCGAGGAACGGGTTCGTGCCACCGGCATCGCCATGGCGCAGAACGTCCGACGCCAGATCGAAGCCAAAGAAGATCGTGCGCAGTTCCGGCGACCGCACGGTCTTGATTCCGGGCGAGCTTTCGAGTCGCGCCACATCCTGCGGCGGCACGTCAACCAGCAGATCAACCTCGTTGGACAAAAGCGCAGAGATCCGCGTGGGCGGGCTGCCGATCGGAAGATAGATCACCTCTTGGATGTCGCTTGCCATCTCGCCCCAATAGTCGGCGTTGCGGACAAGGACCGTGCGGGCGTCGGGCGCGCGCTCGGACACGCTGAACGGGCCGGTGCCGTTGGCATTCATTACGGCAAATGTATTTTCCTGGTTCGCCAGATCCTGCGGCACCGTTGCGCCATTGGTCGTCGACCAGTCGTTGTCCATGATGAAGACATAGCCAAGCTTGACGGGCAGCAGCGGGTCGACCTGTGATGTCACTAGCTCGATCGTCAGGTCGTCGATCACGTTGACCTCGGCGATCGAACCCACAAAGTTCACGAATTGCGAGGTGGGCGACCTGGCGCGATCAATCGAGAATTTCACGTCATCGGCCCCAAAGCTCGCGCCGTCGTGGAACGTCACGCCTTCGCGCAGATTGAACCGCCAGGTAGTGTCGGATGTCGCCTCCCACGCCGTTGCAAGGCCCCCGATCGGCGCGAGGTCGCGGTCGCGCGTCACTAGGGTTTCGTACACCATGGACAAAACGCTCATGGTGATCTGAGAGTTCTGCGCATGCGGATCCAGCGTGCCGATATCGCCTTGTCCGGCGATTCGCAGGGTCTGTGCCGCAGCGGGGACTGCGATCAGGGCGGTGCTGGTGGCCAAAGCCAGCGCAGTGATCTTGAGGCCGGACGGAATGCAGGTCATTCGAAGCTCCTCTTGTTGGACTGGTGGTCTTGTTGATGCGGTCTTGGAAGGGATAGGTTCATCATAACAGGCGCGGGTTCATCGCATCGCGCAGAAAATCGCCAAGCAGGTTGATGGCGAGAACAAGGATCAGCAGGGCGATGCCGGGCATGATTGCGATCCACCATTCGCCCGACAGAAGGTAGTTGTTGCCAACCCGGATCAGAGTGCCAAGGCTGGGTTGTGTCGGCGGAATGCCGAGGCCCACGAACGACAACGTCGCTTCGATCAGGATCGCCACGCCAAGATGAATCGTGCCGATCACCATGACGGCGGTCAACACATTGGGCAGGATGTGGCGTAGCATGATCCCCAATGTGCCCACCCCGCTCAGCCGTGCTGCAGAGACATAGTCGCGCCCCCGCTCCACCATCGCCGCACCGCGCACCGCGCGGGCGTATTCAACCCAACCTGAGAGCCCCACGGCGATGATCAGTACGAACACCGCCGCCTCGGCGCGCGCCCCGTCGCCCAAGATCACACGGGATACGCCATCGATCATTACCGCGATCAGGATCGCAGGAAAGGTCAGTTGCACATCAGCTACGCGCATCAGAAAGGAATCGATGATCCCCCCGGTGAACCCCGCGATCAGGCCCACTGTCACGCCGATCACGACTGCCAGCGCAACCCCGCCAAGCCCGACTGTGACCGACACCCGCATCCCGTAGATCATGGCTGATAGGATGTCGCGGCCCTGATCGTCGGTGCCCAGCGGATAGCTCCAGCTTCCACCCTCGAGCCAAGCCGGCGGGCGGAAGGCGTCCATCAGGCTAATCTGGCGCAGATCGAACACTTCGTAGGGGGCGAAAACCGACGGCAGCGCCGCCATTGCGAGCAAGAGGACGAGCACGCAAAACGCGGCCAGCGCCGTCCAGTCGCGCCGCAGCGCGCCCACCAGAGGACGCGCGGCAAGCGCACGTAAACGCCCCTGCACAGGTGTCTTTTCGGTCTTGGCCGCTACGGATTGCGGTGCTGGCGTCTGGCTCATCACCCCTCCCTAGCCGGCAACGCGCGCGCGCAAGCGCGGGTCGATGGCGAAATACAGCAGGTCAACGATCAGGTTGATGCTGACGAAAAGGGCGGCGATCAGGATCAGATAGGCCGACATCATCGGCACATCCGCCGCCCCCACCGATTGCAGGAACAAAAGGCCAAGGCCGGGCCATTGGAACACCGACTCGGTGATCACGGCAAAGGCGACCAATGATCCCATCTGAAGAGAGATCACCGTGACCACTGGGATCAGCGTGTTGGCAAATGCGTGACGGAAATGGATGCGCCATTCCGGCAGGCCGCGCGCCCGCGCGAACAGGATGTAGTCTGAGCGCATCACCTCGAGCATCTCTGCCCGCACAAGGCGCATGATCATCGCAACCTGAAAGATCGCAATGGTGACGGCAGGCAAAACCAGCGCGGCCAGCCCGGATTGCGTCAGAAACCCCGTCGTCCACCAACCTAGCGTCACGATTTCGCCGCGCCCGAAGGAGGGCAGCATCGACAGCGTGACGTTGAAGATCCAGATAAGAACGATACCGACAAAAAACGTCGGTACCGAAATACCAAACAGCGACGCGCCCATCAGCAACCGTGTGCTGGCGCTGCCTTGGCGGATCGCGGCGACGATGCCCGCAGGTATTCCCACCACCAATGCAAGCAACATGCCCGCCGTTGCAAGCTCTACCGTGGCGGGCAGACGCTCGGCAAGGACTTCCAAAACCGGTCTTCCAAGGCGATAGCTCAGCCCGAATTCACCTTGAAGCACATTCCCCAGATAGGTGAAGAACCGCACGACCAGCGGTTGATCGAGGCCAAGCTGCGCCTCGACCGCGCGCCGCTGTGCTTCAGAGGCATCAAGGCCAAGGATGGCGACCACCGGGTCGCCCAGATAGTTGAACATCACAAAGGCGATGGCGGTCACTGCCAGCATCACGACCAGCGCACTGACAACCCGCCTGAGGACAAACCCGGTCATGCTGCGCCGACCATGCCCTTGGCGGAAATCCGGTCCAGCGCCTCGGCGACAGCATCGAAATCCGCAGGATCGTTATAAGCAAAGGCGCAAAGCCGCAGCCAGAGCGCACCCTCGATGGGCAATACCAGCGCCTCGATCCGCCCCTCCTGCCAAAGCGCCTCGCGCAGGGCGGCGGCTGCCACCGGGGTGGCGGGGCCAAAGCGGGCAGGCAGGCGCAGGCTGACCATCGCGGCGAACATCCGCGCAGGCCCGGCAAGGCCCGTGCCCAAATGCGCGGCGATGGTTGCACCCCCCGACCGTGCCAGATCCGCGTTGCGCGCGCGCAACGTCGCGCCGCCCAGCCGCGCATGCGCCGCGATGGCATCGGGAACGGTCAGCCACGCCGAAGGATCGCGCGTGCCGATCTTGCCGAATTCTGCGACGAAGCCTTGCCCATAGGCGTGCGAAATGGTCAGGGGTTGAAGACGGCCCTCTGCCGCCGCAGCGCGGCCCAGCACAATGAACCCGGCCCCCTTGGGGTTGCACAGCCACTTGTGGCAGTTGCCGACGTAATAATCCGCATCCAGCGCTGTCAGGTCGAGGTCGATCAGCCCCGGCGCATGCGCCCCGTCGATCAGCACCACCGCCCCGGCCGCCTGGGCCAGCGCCACGCTGCCCGCCACCGGCAGGATCAGCGCCGACGGTGAGGCGACGTGATCGACGATGACCAGCCGCGTCCGCGGGTTGATCGCCCCGCCCAGCGCCTCCAGAAAATCCTCGGGCCCGGTCACCGGCAGCGGCACGGCAACCTCGACGATCTCGGCCCCCGTTCGTGCCGCGACATGGCAAAGCGCATGCCGGACCGCACCATAGACATGGCTGGTGATGACCACCCGCTCGCCCGGCTTCAGATCTAGCGACACGAGCACCGCCATGATGCCCGACGATACGTTCTCGACCATCACCGTCCGTTCGGGATCGGCCCCGACGAATGCCGCAAGCGTTTCCACGGCTGCGCGGATCAGACCAGGCAGCTCGCCCATGAAAAAGCGCGCGGTCTGAAGCTCCATCCGGGTGCGCCAGTTGGTCTGAACCTTCAGCAGGCTGCGCAGCGTGGCTCCGAAAGCACCTTGGTTCAGAAACACCATGTCCGGGTCAAAGGCCCAAAGCGGCCGCATGGGCTTGCCCCAGTCCGGCGCTGGGGCGATACCATTCGGTAAGGTGGGATGATGCTGCGCCATCATGCGGGACGGCACCGCGTGCGGGCGTCACCGGCTTTGATGGAATGTGGGGTCATTCGGCAGCGTGTCATAGCAGTCCTGAACGGATGATCATGCCGGAGTACGCCACTCCGAAGCTTCCTATATTGTAATACAATCAGACAAAGTCCGAATCGACAAGACAAGATTCGCGACGAGGTCGGCAAGTTCAGCCGGCAAGCCAGCCACCGTCAGCGAAAAGGCACGATCCGGTGGAAAAAGAGGCATCTTCCGACAAGAGAAACCGGATCGCCCGCGCCATTTCGTCGGCGGTGCCCAACCGGCCGAGCGGGTGGCGTGCGGCGGATCGCGCGCGCGCCGCCTCGGGATCGTCGGCGCGTGCAAAGGCGCGGTCCAGCAACGGCGTGTCGATGGCGCCGGGCACCAGGACGTTCACGCGGATCCCCTCGGCGGCATGATCGACGGCCATGCAGCGCGCAAGGCTGACGATGGCCCCCTTGCTGGCAAGATAGGCGGCATTTCCCCGCCCCCCGGCGATGGCCAGTTGCGAGCCGATCATCACGATTGCGCCGCCATTGCGCTCAGCGCGCATGCCTGCGACGGCGGCCTGTGCCCAAAGGAACGTGCCCGTCAGGTTCGTTTGCAAAATGGTCTGCCATTCCGAAACCGGGCAATCAGGCACGGACTTGCCGTTGGAATAGCCCGCGCAGGTCACCAGCCCGTCGAACCGCCCAAAGGTGGCGGCGATCTTTTCCGCCTGCGCCGCAACCGTCGCCGCATCGCCAACGTCACCTTGCAGGCAAAGCGCGGCGCCCTGCGGCGCTGACGCCGACCGGTCGACCGAAACGACCTGCGCCCCCGCCTGCGAAAGCAGCGCCACCGTTGCCGCCCCGATGCCCGATGCCCCCCCGGTGACGACGATCACCTTGCCGCTGAACCCGTCCGCCATGTCCACGCCCCCCGCATGCCCCTGCGTTTCAGACCGACCGGATCACGCCGCCGTCGCAACGCAGCATCGACCCGGTGACATAGCTTGCAGGCGCACTGCACAAGAACGCCGCGACTGCTGCGAATTCCTCTACCGTGCCGTATCGCCCTGCAGGGATCGTCGCCTCGGACGCCGCGCGCACATCTTGCACCGGCTTGCCGGTGCGTTTCGCCGCAGCCCCGTCAAGCTGGTCGGTCCGGGCCGTATGAATCCGGCCCGGAAGCAGCATATTCACAGTAATGCCTTCGGCCGCCAGATCATTCGCGAGCGACTTTGACCACCCTGCCAGCGATGCCCGCAGCGCATTCGAGATGCCAAGGTTCGGGATAGGCTGCTCGACGCCCGAAGACCCCACCGTCACGATCCGCCCCCATTTGGCCGCACGCATGTGGGGCAGGACCGCCCGGGTCACGCGCATGACGCTGAGGACCATGGTCTGGAATTGCGCGGCGATCACGTCGGGGTCACTGTCAACCATCTGGCCGGGAGGTGGGCCGCCGGTGTTGTTCACCAGGATATCCGCGCCGCCGAGCCTTTCGGCCACGGCATCGGCAAGCATCTGCGGTGTGGCAGGGTCGGACAGATCGGCGGCAATC
>Ga0105045_10003848_pt1 | contig 12980 bp, 7 predicted proteins | sample MAT02_FD_78089 | JGI IMG/M metagenome (GOLD analysis project Ga0105045, IMG submission 78089) | Freshwater microbial communities from Lake Fryxell liftoff mats and glacier meltwater in Antarctica - MAT-02 (megahit assembly) | ecosystem: Environmental > Aquatic > Freshwater > Ice > Liftoff...
ACGCAGAGGCCGCGAGTGTTCAGCGCCCCGCGAGGCCGTCGAGCAGACGGGCCCGCTCGGCGTCGTAGCGGGTGCGCTCGAGCAGCGGTTGGGCGTCTTGCGGGATCCCCAGGGGCGCGTCGGCGCCGAGGGCGGTGCGGCGGGCTTCGAGGGCGAGGCTGCCACGGAGGACGCGGCCATCGGGTCCCGGCATCGAGTAGGCCACCTGGACATCGGCCGAGAGCCACGCGCCGCTGCCACCGTCGACGTCGATGGTGCCGCCGATCTCGTCGATCGTCGCGCCGCTGCGCCAGGCCGATCGCGGATCGTCGTGGACGAGTGCCGCGTTGGTCGAGCCTGTGCGCGACAGTGCGAGACGGAGCTGGCCGTCGGCACCCGGGGCGACCGCGATCGCGAGCTGGGGCGCGGCGAGGGCGACGGCGTCGTAGACCGCCCGCTGGGCGTCGTCGAGCCACAGCTCGTAGACGTGGGCCTGCAGCGGGCCCACATACCAGGTGCGGTTGGCCTGTCGCGTATAGATGCGTTCGCCGTCGACGACCACGTCGCGGCCGCGCTGGTGATCGTTCGACTGCGACAACGAGAAACGCGGGACGTTGGGCGAGGCGGTGAGCCACTGCAGCTCGATGACGTCCTCGATGTGCTCGGCGCGGGGACGCAGCTCGTCGAGCGCGGGCTCGGCGGTGGCGGGATCGCCCTGCGGGGCGAGATCGAAGCGGGCCTTCACGATGAGCTGGTGGGGACCGATCGCACCGCGCACGCGCGCGTGGCTCTGGTGCAGGGCCTGGAGCACGGCGGCGACGTCGCCGTTGGTGAGGCCCTCGGAAGCGCGCGGTGCGTCGGCGGCCGCAGGCGCGGACGCGTGCGACCCGGCATCGTTGTCGTCGGCGCAGCCGCCGAGCACCAGGACCATCGCCAGCGTGCGCGCAAGGCCGGCGCGCGGTGGAGCGCGGCGCGCCCGATGGTGGGGGGCGGCGTGATGGGCGGGGGCGGGCACGGGGCACGCGAGCATACCAGGCGAGCATGCGCAGCGGCGCCGCAGACGATCGGCACGGGCGGGCGCGTCGGCACGGCGCGGTGGCGGCGCGTGACGGATCCATGCCGTATGCTCGCCAGAAGTGCTCGAGTCCCCCTGGGTGCATCTCATCGGCGCGGCGGCGCCGAGCGTCCTGCCCGTCGAGCTCCCGGCGGTGTGGATCCAGCTGTTGTTGTCGCCGTGGGCGGGGGCGTTCGCCTTCGTGTGGGGCACGATCTGGGGCAGCTTCGCCAACGTCGTCATCCATCGGATGCCGCGCGGCGAAAGCGTGGTGCGTCCGCGCTCGCGGTGCCCCGCGTGTGGCCACGCGATCGCCGGCTTCGACAACGTGCCGGTGCTCTCGTATCTGCTGCTGCGCGGCCGGTGTCGCCACTGCAAGGCGCCGTTCTCCCCGCGCTACCTGATGGTCGAGCTCCTCGCGGGGATGCTGTCGTTCGCGACGTACATGGCGGCGGTGCACGTGCCGCTGGTCGCCGGCGGGGCGGGCGATCTCGTGCTCTGGCAGCTCCACTTCGTGCTGTGTCTCGCGCTGCTCGTGATCGTGTTCGTCGATCTCGATCTGTGGATCATCCCCGATCCGATCGTGCTGCCCATGGCCGGCATCGGCGTCGCCCTCGCCGTGTTCGTGCCGGACGTGCTGGGCGTCGATGCGATCGCGTCGGTGGCCTCGGCGTCGGGCGGATGGGCGCTGTTCGCCGGCATCCGCTGGCTGTACCTGCGCACCCGCGGCATCGAGGCCCTCGGTCTCGGCGACGCCAAGCTGTTGGCGATGGTCGGGGCGTGGACGGGGCCGCTGGGGCTGTCGTGGTGCGTCGGCGCCGGGGCCGTGCAGGGACTGCTCGTCGCCGTGCCGATGTTGCTGCTCGGCAAGCGCATCGCCAACACCGACCTGCACGAGGTCCACGGCGACGATCCCGAGCTCGGCGGTCCCGACGAGGACCGCGCCGTGATGGCGAAGCACGTGCCGTTCGGTCCGTTCCTCGGACTCGCCGCCATGGAGTACGTGCTGCTCGGGCCGCAGATCAGCGGTCTGCTGCACACGCTGGTGCTCGGCTGAGAGAGCGACAGCGAATGGGAGGTGGAAGGGGGGGACCGGGCCGGTCTCCCAGAGGGACTGAGCGCGCCCCATCCGTGCGGAGAGTTTGATATGGTGTGAGGGACGATGGCGCAAGGGTCTCCCGCCCCCGACCTGTTCGCCGCGCTGGCGTGGAGCGAGCGCGTCGCGCCGCCGGTGGATGGACCGGGCGACGCCGCATCGTCCGCGGCGTTGGGACCGGCCGCGGACATCGTCGCCGATCGAACGCCCATGCCGTCATTCGCGGCCGTGTCGCCGTCCGCCTCCGACTTCGGCGCGCTCGCCGATGCGCTCGAGCCCGCCGCCGATGTCTCGCCGGTGCTCGACGAGTTCGAAGGCTTGCTCGACGTCTTCGACGAGGCGCCCGCGTTCGCGACGCCGCCCGCCGCGACGCCGCCCGCCGCGACGCCGCCCGAGACCGCGGTGCGCCCGCCCGCTGCGTCGCCCCGTCGGCCCACGCCGGTCATCGGAACGCTGCCCCTGCCCCCGCCCAGGTCGCTCGCCGATCTGCCGCGGCGCGCCAACGATTTCCCGTCGCCGGGTGATCCCGCGGTCTCGGCCCAACTCGCCCAGGTGGGGCCCGAGCCGTCGTCGGCGCAGCTCAGCCGGGTCCTGCCACAGCCGGACGACGAGTCGCCCACGCCGCGTCGGGGGATGCCGGCGGTGTGGATCGTGTCGACCCTGATGCTCGGTGGTGCGCTCGCGTATGTGCTCGCCACCCAGACCGACCTCTTCACCGGCGACGTCATCGAGCGGCGCAACGCCGAGGTGCAGGTCGAGGCCGAGCGCGAGGCCGAGCTCGCGCAAGCCAAGCTCGACGCCACGCGCGTCGAGTACGGCACGATCGAGATCGACAGCGAGCCAAAGGGCGCGCGCGTGTTCGAAGTGCGCGATGGGCCGCAGGCGCGCTTCGAGCACCTGCCCATCGAGCACGAGTACATGGTCGCGGTGACCGCCCCGGGGCACATGCCGCGGGTGCGCATCGTCAAAGGATCGGAGCTGGCGGCGCCGGTGATCCTCGATCTCGATGCGGTGCCCGCGGGCGCCGCCGCACCGCCGCTGGGCGACGAGCGGCCGCCGAAGCTCGCCGCGCGCCCCGGTGCCGCCGAGGCCACCTTGGATCTCCGCAGCAACACCCCGGGTGCGCAGCTCGGCCTGCTCGTCGGCTTCACCCCGGGCGTCAAGGTCATCGACGTCGATGTCGAGCAGCCGCGGCGGTTCCACGTGGTGCTTCTCGGCTACGAGGTCGCGGAACTGGTCGTGAAGGGGCGCCACTTCGAAGAGCAGGGCGGCGCGCTCGTGTATCAGGAGCAGGTCACCTTGGTGCCGTCAGTACCGGCCGCGGTGGGCGAAGGCGCCGTGGCCGCCGAAGGGGCCCAAGACGCGGAGGCGGATGACGCCGATGCAGACCCCGAGGCGGATGTCGTGCTCGTCGATGCAGCCGCGGCGACTCCGGCCGCGCCGGCGAAGTCGCCCCCAGCCAAAAAGCAGAAGCGGAAGCCGAAGAAGCGCCGCTAGCCGGTGGCCCTCGCCACCGGTCGGCGCCGCAGCGCCCGTCGGCCCAGCGGCATCGCGAGCAGCACCAGCAGCCACGACGGATCCCCGTGCTCGCCCGGGGCCGCGATCGCGCAGTCGCTGCCGTCGCCGGGCGGCGAGGTGTCCAGACACGTGCAGCTCGCACACGCGTCACCGACGAAGTCGACGCCCGTCTGGTCGCGAACCCAGCACAGCGCCGGATACGGCGCGCCGTAGTAGCCGCCGTTGCCACAGGGGTTCGAGCCGCGCGAGGTGATGCCGGCGAGCCGGAGCTCACCGGTCGCGACCTGCACGAAGGCGGGCCCGCCGGAGTCGCCGTTGCAGGTGTCCTGCTGATCGCCGCCCGCGTAGAATTCGAGGCCGCCGTCGCTGAAGCGCCGGATCGTCGTCCACACCTGGCGCTTGGTGCCGATGCCGACCGCGCCGGTGGCCGAACCGGGATCCTCGCCGTACCCGACCAGGATCACCTCGGTGCCCTTGGCCATCGCCTCGTCCCACTCGGCCTGCGTCGCGATCGGCAAGGTGTAGCCGCCGGGCAGGGTGAAGTCGGTGCCGAGCTCGACGTAGCCGTAGTCGAACAGATCTCCGTCGCAGTCGGGGCAGAAACGGGGATGCGCACCCCAGCGGGTGGTGGCGACAGTGCCGTCGTCGATCTGGTCGCCGAAGTGGACGAGGACCTCCTCGCCGGGCTCGAGGTCGGCGAGGCAGTGGGCAGCGGTGAGGATCAACCGGGGTGCCACGACCGTGCCACTGCACAGGCCGGTGCCGGCCTGCACGGCGACCACGCCGTCGAACTCGCCGGGCTCGGTCGGTTCACCGCCGATGATCGTGTGGCGCGGCGTCGCCGAGCGTAGCTCCACCTCGCCGGGCTCGCCGCCCGCCGCAAGGCAACACAGGGCAGCGAGCCCGGCGAGCGCACGCGACGCGGCGTGGTCCATCGCGAGACGATAGCATGGCGGCATGCGCTGCTACACTGGCCGCGCCAGGACCCGTGTCGGAGCTTCACCACGTCGTGCTCGTGCCCGGGTTCTTCGGGTTTCTCAACCTCGGAGAGCTGACCTATTTCTCGCGGGTGAGCGACCAGCTCCAGCTGCGCCTGGAGCAGCTCGGTGTGCGCGCCGAGGTGCGCGCGGTCGGGACCTTGCCCACCGCGTCGTTGCGCGCGCGCGCGGCGACCCTGGCCGAGGCGGTGCGCCAGTTCGCGCCTGGCGATGGGCCGCTGCACTTCGTCGGTCACTCGAGCGGCGGACTCGACATCCGGCTGCTCGTCACCCCGTCGGTGTCGCTGCCCACCGATGTGGATGTCGCGGCGCTCGGCGCACGCACGCGCTCGGTCGTCACCGTCGCGACGCCGCACCACGGCACGCCGCTGGCGAGCTTGGCCACCGGCGTGCTCGGACAGAAGCTGCTCCAGTTGTTGTCGCTCGTCACGCTCCACGGACTGCGCGCAGGCAAGAAGCCGCTGCGGGGCGCGGTCAAGCTCGCGCAGTGGTTGGTGCGGCTGGACGATCTCGTCGGCCTCGGCGGGACCGTGGTCGAGCAGCTCTACGAGCAGGTGCTCTCCGACTTCGACGACGAGCGCTCGGCCTCGCTCGAGCAGTTCCTTCGCCACGTCCGCGGCGACCAGGCCCTGCTGCCGCAGGTCACGCCCGACAGCCTCGATCTGTTCAACTCGTCGGCGGAGGATCGGCCCGGCACGCACTACGGCTGCGTGGTGACGCGGGCGAGGCCGCCGCAATTCTTCGGCGCGCTGCGGACCGGATTCGATCCCATGGCGCAGCTCACGCATGGCCTGTACCAGGCGCTGTATCGCCTGACCTCCTCGATGCCCCCCGGTCGCCTCGGCCCCCTGGCGGACCTCCAGGTCGAGGCGCTCGTGAGCGGTTACGGCAAGGTGCCGGCGCCATCGGCCAACGACGGCATGGTCCCGACCCGCTCGCAGATCTGGGGCGAGATCATCCACGTCGCCCGCGCCGATCACCTCGACGTCATGGGCTACTACGGCGACCCCGAAGGTGGGGCGAGCCACGTCGATTGGCTCGTGACCCACTCGGGCTTCGATCGCACTCGCTTCCGCGCGCTGTGGGGCGCGGTCGCGCGGTTCATCGCGCAAGCGAGCTGACAGCAGCTGCACGTGCCGTTGCGAGAGATCGCGCAGAGGTTCGTGGCGGTGGCTGGCCGCGCGCCGGATCTGGTATCGTGCCTCGGTGATCGGCAGACGAACCGTGGCGTTGGCAGTGGGTCTCGCGTTCACCGTTGGCGGCGCCCAGGGGGCGCAGGCACGCTCGACGTCCGACGTGGCCGCCCACGTCTCTCTGGGTTTCAGCGCATCGCTGCCCACGGGCGCGGCCATGCTGATGATGGCCAAGAAGAAGCCCAAGAAGAAGCCGGCCGTCGAGGAAGACCCCGGTCCGCGGCTCACGCCCGACGACGCCGAGGGCAAGCGTCAGGCGATCCGTGAGTCGGTGCAGTCGTCGAAGGACGCCGGCGATCACGCTGCCGTGGCCGATGGCCTCGAGCGCAACGCCGCCCAGCTCGGCGATCCGATCACGATGCTCGAGGCCTCGGAGGCCCGGCTCGCGGCCGCCAAGAAAGATCGCAACACGGCGACCGCCGAGGCCGCGATCGAGACCGCCCGCGTGGCCCTCGACATGCTCCACTTCTATGCCGCCGTGAACAACGGCGAGACCACCTCCGACTGGCTCGTGATGAACCCCGGGGATGCGAGCGGGCTCATCGATCGCGCGGACGGCGTGGTGACCGAGGCCGAGGCGCTGGTCGAAGACATCGAATCCGAGGACGACGGCGCGGTCGCGTCCGGCCCCGGTGGCGACGACAAGGGTAAGAAGAAGCGCAAGCGTCGCGAGAAGGGCGAGAAGAAGCCCGGCACCGGGATGATCGCGGCCGGCTCGATCCTGACCGCGGTCGGTGTCGGCGGTGTGTCGATGGTGATCGCCGGCACCGTGATGAGCGCATCGCGGCAGAACGAGGTCGAGAAGCTGATGCCCGAGGATCCCGAGGTCGACGACCTGGACGATCAGGGCCGACGTGCCAACCTCATCGCGTACGTCGGCGCCGGCGTGGCGGTCGTGGGTCTGGCCGTAGGCCTGCCGCTCATCATCATCGGCGCGAAGAAGCGCAAGGCGGGCAAGAGTCCACCGGCCACCGCGACCACACGATCGAGTCTCGTGGTCGCGCCGGCGTTCGGTGCGGGGACGGCCGCGCTCTCCGTCCGGGGACGATTCTGAAAGTCACGTCACAGGCGAGACGCCACGGTCGGCCTCGCTGCGTCACGATACGCAGCGCCGGCGCCGACGGGGTTCCGCGACCGTGGCAATTCGGGTAGAGAACTATCGGCACAACCCGGGGCTCGATCGCCCCGTGCCGCACACAAGGAGCAGCATGACCCTACCGAACCGAATTCCCGCCCTCCGCCGTCTCGCCCTCGTCGCGACCGTGCTCGGGCTCGGTGCCTGCGCCGCGGACGACTCGGAAGATACCGTCGGCAACACCGACGATCCGACGGCGACGGCGACGGCAACGGCGACCATGACCGCGACGGCGACCACCGATCCGTCCGGGTCCGAGACCACGCCCGGCGACACGTCGACCGGCGACACCGCGCCGGTCGATGTCGACTACGCCACCGACATCCAGCCGATCTGGACGGCGAGCTGCACGGCCGGCTGCCACGAGCCGGGCGGCATCTATGCCGGGCTCGATCTCACGGCAGCGGCATCGTACGCCGCGCTCACCGCTCAGAAGCCGGTGTACAGCACCGACGCGTTGTTCGTCGTCGCCGACGACTCGGCCGGCAGCTTCCTCATCGATGCGTTTCGTGTCCCGGGCGGCACCATCGTGCGGCGGATGCCGCTCGCGCTCGGCGAGAACGACATGGGCAATCCCATCGGTGAGGCCGGCACCCCGCTGCCCGAGGCGCAGATCATGCTCGTGGAGCAGTGGATCGACGCCGGCGCGAACCCGTGATCGTCCGGCATGGTCCGGCGCGCTGCACGAGCGTGCCGGCCGTGCTCGCCCACGGCGGGACGGGCAGCGGCCCCGCACTACAATCGAACTTCGTGCCCCAGCTGGCGGCGCACCGCTGCGTAGCTGGCACTGACCGCGAACGCCATGACGTCTCGCAGATCGTCGTCCGCGTCGACCGCGGCGACGAGCTCGGCCCCGTTGGGCGTATCGGCGCTGTGGCGCACCGCACGGATGGCCGCCGCGAGATCCCCGGCGATCACCAAGCCCACCCGATTGCCGGCGCGTCGCACCCATGCGCGCCACTGCTGCGAGTCGAACGGCTCGTTCTCGTGATCCTTGAAGAGCACGCCGAGCTGTCGCGACACCCGCATCGGGAGCTTGCGTAGGAGCTCTTGGCCAAAGCGTGAGATCTCGTCCTCGGCGCGCTGGTGGTGCTTGCGGCGGGCGTGGCGGGGATGAAACGCCTGCAGCACCGCCGAGATGAGCTGGGCGAAGGCGGGGCGGGGGAGGCCGAGGGCGAAGATCGTGTCGGGCCGCGTGAAATACAGCGCGCGCGCCAGTGCGAAGCGCAGCGCCCCCGCATCCGTGCTCGTGAACGCGTCGTCGTAGGCGACGATCACCGGCGGCTGCTGACACCGCACCTCGAACCGCGCATCGCTGGCGTTGTGCGATCCGGCGTGGACCCGCTCGCCTAGGTCGGGCAGGGCGTGCGCCGCGACCAGTGCGACTTTGCCACCCACGCGCTTGAGCACCTCGCCCCAGCACTGCGCCAGCAGCCCCTCGCCCAGCGGCGAGACGCGGGCCTCGGGCGGCACGTCGATCCGGGGGAGAAACTCGGCGAGCAGCGGCGCGCCGCCCTCGAGCAGGGCGAGTAGCGCCTCACCGACTCCGCCGTCGGCGGGCGGACCCGGGACGACGCTGGCCAGATCGAGCTCGGCGCCCGGTGTCGTCGTCAGCCGCACGCGCGACAGGTAGGCGGTGGCGTCGGCGTGCAGAGGTGAGCGCAGCGCGAGCACCTGGTACAGGGCGTGGGCGCGGTCGTGGTCGCCGAGCTCCACGTGGTGCTGCGCGAGCGCGGCGAGGCTGCGCTCCTCGAGGGGAAAGGTGGCGAGCAGCTCGGCGTGGTTCTCGATGACCCGGGGACCGGTGGTGCCGGCGCGCTCGTAGAGTTCGGCGAGCACCTTGCGCTCGGCGGATCCCAGCGCTGTGGGTTCGAGCTCGAGGGCGTGCTCGAGCGACGCGATCGCCTTGGCCGGCCGTGCGCGTTGGATGTCGGCGAGGCGGAGCAGCAGCGCGACGCGGGCGGGGATGCCGGATCCCTTGGCGCGTCGGCCGAGGTTGGCGAAGTACGTCTCGACGAGCGGCTCGATCTCGTCGGCGCGGCCGGTCGCCTCGAGCACGCGTGCTTGGGCGAGCACCGCCGACGACGAGTGGGGCTGGAGCTCGCGGGCCGACTTGGCGAAGCCAAAGGCGAGCTCGTGGCGCTCGGGCATGCCGAGGGCGATCTCGACGCCCTCGAGCAACAGATCGTGTCGCCGCTCGCGACCGAGGTCCGGCTGCAGCAGCAGGCGGTCGAGGCAGCGCAGGGCGGTCGCCGGATCGTGGGCGGACGTGGCGTAGAAGGCGACCTCGAGCTGGGTGCGATCGAGGGCCGCGACGTTGTGGGCCTCGAGCAGCTCGAGACCCGCACGGATGTTCTCGAACGCAGCGCGGCGCAGCTCGGCCTCGGTCTCGGTCCCCTGGGCCTCGGCGCCGTCGGCGAGCGCCGCCGCGGCGTCGTGGAAGAGCATGCCGGCGTCGATGAACTTCTGCCCGCGCACCCGCGGATCCTCGAGCCCCCGGGCGAGCATCGCAGCCGCTCGCGCCGCCTCGACCAGCAGACCGCGCTCCTGACACAGCCCGATGAGGGGCTCGAGCGCGTTGGGGTTGGTGGGGTCGAGCGCGCTGGCGCGGCGGTAGCGACCGAGGGCCTCGTCGACCTGCTTGAGCGCGAGGGCGCTCTCGGCAACGAACGCCAGCACGTCGCTCAGCAGGCGCACATGCTTCGGAGTGCGCTCGAAGCCGTCCGCGAGGCGCTCCTCGAGCTGGTCGGCGGCCGAAAGCGCGTCGCGGTGGCGGCCCGCCAGCACGCGGTTGCGCACCAGCGCCGCGCGGATCTCGAGGTCCGCCGGCGCGTGGCGGGCCGCGAGCGTGAGCCTCCGGTAGGCATCGGGGTGGCGACCGCTCTGCTCGAGCACCTGCGCCAGCGCCAGCAGGCCCGAGGCCAGTTGCGCCGGATCGCCGCCGAGGCCCAGGGTGTCCACCGCCTGTTCGAGCAGCGCCTCGGCCTCCTCGTGTCGCCCGGCCTCCGCGAGCATCTCACCGAGCCCGAGCTTCGCCCGCGCGTACTCGGGATCCTCGGCGAGCGCCGCGTCGAAGCGATCGCGGGCCGCCGCGACATCGCCGGTGCTGCGGTAGGTGATGCGGCCCATCTCGGTGAGCAGCTGGGCGCGGATCGTCGGCCCGCGCATCTCGGCGAGCTGGCGATCCATGAAGTCCATCGCGCCGCCGATGTCGCCGTCGTCGACCCGCAGCCGTACCAGGCCCTCGAGGGCCGAGGCGAGCCGCCGCGGCGACTCGGGATCGTCGGTGGCGAGCTTGGACTCCGCGAGCACTCGCGAGTACAGGCGCACGGCGCGGGCGCTGTCGTGCAGCCGGGCGCGCAGCAGGTCGGCGGCCTCGAGGACGCCGTCTGGGTCCGGCAAGGCTGCGAGCGACTCGACGAGCAGCGACTCGTCGTGGACCGCGCGCGCGAGCTTGGCCTGGGCGCGCAGCAGCGTGGCGTCACCAAGGTGTGCCGCGAGCGCGGCCGAGACGACCGCGAGGGCGCCGCGGGGATCGTGGTCCTCGCGATCGAGGATTTCGGCGAGGGCGATCACCATGCGTACGTGGCGGCACTCTTCGCCGCCCGCGAGCCGTGCGACGTGTCCGCGGAGCAGCGCGATGCCGTCGTCGTGGCGCTCGCCCCGGCGATACAGGCGGCTGAGGCCCAGGACCACGTCGTCGCTGTCGGGCGCGACGCGGACGAGCTCTTCGAGCGTCGCGGTGGCGGCATCGGCGTCGCCCGTGCCCTCCTGCAGCGCCCGCGACTTGGCGACGAGCAGCGCGATGCGACCCGCGGCGTCGTCCGGGTCCAGCAGCGCGAGCCGGCGCTCGATGATCGGCAGCGCCGGATCGAAGCGGCCGGTGGCCATGTACAGATCCTGCAGCTTGGCCATCGCCGCCGCGTCCTCGCGGATCTCGAGCACCTCGACCCAGGCACCGATCGCGCGATCGGGCAGGCCGAGGCGTGACTCATAGATGTCGGCCACCTGCGAGAGGGCCGCGAGCCGGTACTCGTCGTCGGGCACACCGTCGGCGGCGACGCGGAGGGCCTCGATGGCCTGTTGCCACTGCCGCGACGTGACGAGCAGGCGCACCAACGTGTCGTGCAGACGCGCTTGGTCGGGGAATTCGCGGGTGAGCTGCTCGACCCGCTCGATCGCCTCGCGGGGCTTGCCGAGGCGCGTCTCGAGCACGGACGCGAGCGCCAGGGTGCGATCGATGCGGACGCCTGCGTCGAGATCGGGGGCCTCGGCCTCGAGGAGATCGTCGAAGACGTCCGCCCACTCGGCGTGGCGCCCCAGACCCTCGTAGATCGCAACCAGGGCCCGCATCGCGTCGACGTGCGCCGGCGCGACGGCGAGCACCGCCCGGTAACGCGACTCGGCCTGGGCCCACTGCTCGCGCGCGGTGTGGAGCTGGGCGATCCGCAGGTTGTTCGCGACCACGTGCTCGGGCAGCGCCGACTCCGACAGCAGCAACTCGTAGGCCTGCAGCAGGCGGTCGTGGACGCCGTGTCGATCCGCGAGGGCCTCGAGACGCTCGAGCGCCTCGGGGTGGCGCGGGATCCACAACAGCGCGCGCTCGAGGGCTCCGAAGGCGCGCTCGAGGTTGTGCGCGCCCTCTTCCCACAGTCGCGCGAGGGCGATCGCGACCGCGACCTTGTCCGGCTTCGACTCCGCGTTGACCTCGGTGTAGCCGAGCGCGACTTCTTCCCAGGCGTTGGCGACCCGCGGCCTCGGCGGCAGGATCGGGCGGGTGAGCTTGGGCAGCGCCGGCAGGCCGTGGTCGGGGGCGCGCCGCGGTGGCGGTGGAGGTGCCGGGGTCGGCTGCGCGGACGTTCGCGTGTGATCGGCGGACATCGGCGGACCGCCCTGGCCCAGCGCACCCACGATCGTGGGATCGGGCTGCAGCTCGAGGACGTCGACCTCCTCGACGTCGTCCAGCTCGAGTTCGCCGAGATCCAGGACCTCGGGCTCGATCGAGATCGGTGCGATGTCCTGCTGCGCGGGCCGATGCGCCACCGAGATTTCCTCGGTGCGCGGCCCCACGACCCGCAGCGGCGTCGCGAGCTCGACCGCGCCATCGTGGGGCGAGGGCAGGGTGTCGAACAGGCGCACGTCGAGGCCGGCGCCCGTCCACGCCGCCACATCGTCGATCTCGGGCGCGACGAGGGTCGGCAGCAGCAGTGGATCGCGGGGCACCGGCGGCGTGTGATAGGGGCCCGCGTGCTCGGCGAGGCGCCAGATCGCGGCATGCTCGTCGCCGATCTCGCCGGTCACGGGCGGCAGGTTGGGGTGGCCGCGCCACGCCTGCAGGCGGGCGCGCAGCGCATACTCCGGCCGCCCGAGCGACCCTTCGTACAGCTGCGCCACGCGCTTGAGCAGCGCGCCGCGATCCTGTGGCGGCGCGACCTCGAGGGCGGAGGCCGGCACCAGCAGGTACACCTGCCAGAGGTCGCCCTCGTCGGCGAGCCGCTCGAGCTCGGCAGTGGCGCGGTCGTCGTCGGGCTCGAGCCGGAGCACGCGGATCCACTCGGCCATCGCGCCGGCGTGATCGCCCAGCCGAACCTCGCGGATTTCGGCACGCTCGCCCAGCAGCTCGAGCGTCCGGTCCTTGTCGCGGCTGCGTGCGACCAGCCGCTGCAGGACCTGCAGGAGCATGAGCGCGCCGATGGGCGGCAAGCTCCCGTCTCTGCGCTCGTCGACCACCGTGCTGAGCCGCCGCAGCTCCGGCATCATCGCATCGCCCTCGGGCTCGTCGAGCGCCTGCACCAGGATCCGCATCGCGCCCAGGGGGTCCGCGCGGTGCTCGTCGAACACCTGGGCGGCAGCGGTGAGGGCGGCGATGGTCCCCGGTCCCGCGCTGGCGTTGCGCGCCCGCTCGAGGTGGATCTCACCGAGCTGCTGCCACAGGCGGTGGCGCGCCGAGAGCTCGAGGATCTGGGCGAACGCATCGGCGGCCAGCGCCGGGTCGGGCCGCACGAGA
>Ga0105045_10003849_pt1 | contig 12979 bp, 7 predicted proteins | sample MAT02_FD_78089 | JGI IMG/M metagenome (GOLD analysis project Ga0105045, IMG submission 78089) | Freshwater microbial communities from Lake Fryxell liftoff mats and glacier meltwater in Antarctica - MAT-02 (megahit assembly) | ecosystem: Environmental > Aquatic > Freshwater > Ice > Liftoff...
AGGCATCTTGGAAGGACTTCCAGTCGATCTGCCCGGCCAGCACGAACAGCAGCTGCTTCTGGTTCAACTGGTCTCGGAAGGTCGAGAAAAAGCCCAACTGGGCCGAGTTCTTCTTTTTGGCAAGCATAATATCTGCAAGGTTTTAAAAGGACAAAGTCATTATCTTGCATTTCCTACTCAAGAATTATTGAAGTATATTGTTGATATACAGATGTTTAACCCCTTTTTAAGGGCCGACTAGATAGTGCGGTGCGTAAAACTTAAAATGTTTTCGTTGCTGAAATCAATAGCAAACCTCTATATTCACCCCGCTATTCTCGAAACCAGTTCGCTGACCCTTAACCTCCAGAAGAAGAATGCCCTCTCGCTTATCCTCTGCCGTACTAACGTTTCTCCTAGCGGCATTGCTCTCCTGTTCTTCCTTCAACGACGTCCACCTCGTGGGCCGCAACTTCACCGACGAGGTGCCGCTTTCGCAAAACATGGTCTTCACTTTCAACAAAGACCTGGTGCAGGAAAGCCGCCTTGGTGTCTGGGATTCCACGCAGTACGTCAAGTTTTCGCCCGCCGTGCGGGGCAAGTTCAAATGGACGGCTCCCAACGAGCTGGTTTTCTCGCCCGTAGCGGCTTTGGCTCCGGCGACGGCCTACAAGGCGGAGCTGACGAATGAGCTTCTGAAGCACGTCGATGCCGATAAGAAGTACAAAGTGGACGACGAGGACGTGGATTTCCACACGCCTTACCTCCAACTCACCGAACTCCAAAGTTGGTGGACGCGCGGCGCGGAGAGTGGCCGCCCAGAGGCGCGGCTACGGCTTACCTTCAACTACCCCGTGGATCCGCAGTCCGTGGCCGAGCGGCTGAAACTCAGCCTGCGCGACAACGCGGCCACCTTCCGCGCCCTGCCTTCGTCGGATGGGCGCAACGTCGTCGTAGCCCTGACCCAAACCGGCACGCCCGACGAAAACGCCACGCCGATGACGGTGCGCATCGAAAAGGGACTTAAAATTAAGGCGGGGGCCGCCCTCGGCAATGATTACGCCACGCCCGAGCCGCTGGAACGCGCCGTGAGCCTACCCTCACCGCTGCGCCTCGACGTGGCCGACGTGCAGACGGGCTTCGAGAATAACCGCGCCTTCGTCCGCGTGGTGACGACTCAGGAACTCGCTCCCGAAAGCGTAGAAAGCGGGTTCAGCGTCGATCCAGCCATTACCACCCAAACCGAAACCACCGAAAACGGCTTCGTGCTGCGCGGCGATTTTAACGAGACGGACACCTACGTTTTGAAATTGAATACCAACTTGAAAGGTGTTTTGGGGCCGAAGTTGGAGGAAGAAATTTCGCGTGATTTGTTTTTTGGCAAGATGCCCGCCGGGATTTCTTTTGCCAATAAAAAAGCGGTCTATCTCACGCCCAAAGGCAGTAAAAACATCGGCGTCCAAATCGTGAACGTACCGAAGGTGCAGGTTAAGATTGCCAAAATTTACGAAAATAACATCCTCAGCTATGTCCGCAACTACCGCTACGAAAATTATGATTACGTGGGCGACGAGTACCAGCCTACGGGCAGCTATAATTACAGCGACGACGATCAGAATAATTTCAGCGATATAGTCGTCAACAAGACCGTCGATACCGAAAATCTGCCCCGCGCCAAGGGCGTGTCAGCCCTCAACATTGCTTTGCCGGATGGCAACGGCCGCAAGGGCGTGTATCTGGTGTCGGTCAATTCCAAGGACGAAGCCTACCTCGGCTCCACGAAGCTGATTTCGGTCTCGGACATCGGCCTCATCGCCAAGGAGGGCGACGACGAAGTCTGGATTTTTGCCAATTCCATCAAGACCACCGAACCGCTTAAAAACGTCGATATCACGCTGGTGAGCAGCAATAACCAGACGATGCAAACCCTCGAAACCGACGGCGATGGCGTGGCGCATTTCGAGAAATTGAGCGAAAAAGCCCCCGGCTTCAAAGTTGCGATGATTGCTGCGCGGACGAAGGAGGATTTTAATTATTTGTTATTTGAAGATACCCGCGTCGAAACCTCCCGCTATGAGGTGGAGGGTGCGCGCGACAATGCTTCCGGTTTGACGGCCTTCATCTACGGCGAACGCGATATGTACCGTCCCGGCGAAACGCTGCATTTCAACACCGTGGTGCGTACCCAACGCTGGGACACGCCCAAAGAAATTCCCCTAAAAATAAAACTCGTGACGCCCAATGGCCGCGAGTACCGCACCTGGCGCAAGTCCACCAACGCGCAGGGAGCCGTGGAAATCGAGGTGAAGGTGGAAGCGTCGGCGCTGACGGGTACCTATCAACTCGAAGTTTATAACGCCAACGACCTGTTGCTGGCGTCGCAGGCGGTGAGCGTGGAGGAATTCATGCCCGACCGCATCAAGGTGGATGTCAGCGGAGCCAAAAAGTCGTACAAAACGGGCGAGTCCGTCGCGCTGACGGCCACGGCACTGAATCTTTTTGGTCCGCCCGCCTCGGGCCGGAATTACGAAATGGAAGCGCAATGGAAGCGAAAAGCATTCACGGCCCCCGATTTCCCGGATTTCAGTTTCGACATTCCAACGGATGCTACCTTTGAGCGAGAGCGGCGGCAGGGAACGACCGACGCGCAGGGACAAGCCACCGAAAAATTCCCGATTCCGACGAGCTACAAGGATATTGGCCTGCTGGAAGGCAAAATCTATGTCACAGTATTCGACGAAAACGGTCGGCCCGTCAACCGCCTGCAACGCTTCGACGTACTGACCCAAAACACGCTCTACGGCGTCCGGCTGCCCGACCGCTACGTAAGCGTCAACGCGCCTGTACCCGTGGAAGTGATCGGGGTCAATAGTCAGGGAAAATTGCAAAAAGGCGCGCAGGCAGCGGTGGAAGTCATTCGCATCGAGTACCAGACGGTGGTCGAGAAGCAGAACGAGCAACTGCGCTACACCTCGCGGAAGCGGGAGAAAACGGTGTATTCCAATACCTTAAATCTAGGAAACGGCAAAGGCACTTTCCGTTACGTGCCGACCGTCTCGGGCGAGTACGAACTGCGGGTGCGGCGTCCGGGCGCGGAACATTACACCGCCACGACTTTTTACGCCTACGGCTACGGCTACACGGAATATTCGTCCTTCGAGGTGAGTACCGAGGGCCGGGTGTTAATGGAAACCGACCAGGATCAGTACAAAGTGGGCGACAAGGCCAAAATTTTATTTAAGACCCCCTTCGACGGACGACTTTTGGTGACTGTCGAGCGCAATCACCTGCTGGAATACCACGTGCTGACGACCGAGAAAAAAGCCGCTGAACTGACGCTGTCGCTGCAAGAGGAGCATTTGCCCAATGTTTATGTCACGGCCACGCTCATCCGGCCGCTCGACGCCTCCGACCTGCCGCTGACGGTGGCGCACGGTTTTGCGCCCATCGCTGTGGACGCGCCCGACCGTGCTTTGCCCGTGGCGATTACCGTCGCGGCGCAGTCGCGCTCCAAGAAAAAACAGCGAATCAAGATCAAAACCGCCGCTAACGCGCAGGTAACGGTATCGGTAGTGGACGAGGGAATTTTACAAATCAAGAACTTCCGTACGCCCGATATTCACAGCTATTTTTACCAAAAACGCGCCCTAGAAGTTGCCAGTCATGATTTGTACGCCTTTTTGTTTCCTGAGCTGGACTTCTCGACCTCATCAAGCTTCGGCGGCGACGGTTACGATCTGGAAAAACGCATCAACCCGCTCAGCAATGGGCGCACCGAGCTCGTTACGTTCTGGAGCGGTATCCTGACCGCTAACGGCAGCGGCGAGGCTACCTTCGACATTGCCATCCCGCAGTTCAGCGGCGACCTGCGCGTGATGGCCGTGGCCTACAAGGGCGACGCCTTCGGCTCGGCCTCCGAAAATATGAAGGTTGCTGATCCGGTGGTCATCAGCACGGGAGCACCGCGCTTCCTCAGACCCAACGACGAGCTGACGCTGCCCGTGAACGTGGGCAACACCGAGAAAAAAGCCACCACCGTCACGGTGTCGCTGGTCACGGCCGGGCCGCTCTCCCAGGGCGACAACGCCACGCAGAAACTCACCATTCCGGCAGGCAAGGAAGCGCGGGCGATGTTCAGCGTAAAGGCCGGGAACACCATCGGCCAGGGCAAAATCACCGTGAAAGTGAACGCCTTCGGCGAAACCTTCGTGCAGGAAACCAACCTGACCGTGCGCCCCGCCTCACCGCTGCTCAAAACCAGCCAGTCGGGCGTGATCGCGGGCGGACAAAGCGGCGTCATCGACCTGAACCAGAATTTCATTCCCGGCACGGCCAGCAGCAAAGTCGTGCTGAGCCGCTCGCCGCTGGTGCGGGGCGGCGGCAAGGCGTTGTCCACGCTGCTGGGCTACCCTTACGGCTGCCTGGAACAGACGATTTCGAAGGCATTTCCGCAAATCTACTTCGCCGATCTCACCCGCGCGATGGCCACGCCCATCTACCTCGTTCGCAGCGGCGAGAGCGACTTCAACCCCGCCACCAACGTGCAGCAGGCCATCCGCAAGACCGAGACTCAGCAACTTTTTAACGGTGGACTGGCGATGTGGCCCGGCGCGCAACGCGAAGACTGGTGGTTGACGGCCTACGCCGTGCATTTTTTGGAAGAAGCCCGCCGCGCCGGGTTCGAGGTCAATGGAGCCACGATGAGCCGCGCCATTGAGTACCTCACCGCCAAAACCGGCACCACCGCCACCGAAGAAGTGCCGCAACAACGCACCGAGGACGGCAGCGTAATTCGCGCCGTGCGGGCGCAGCGCGAAAGCCTGTACGCGCTCTACGTGCTGTCGCTGGTCGGGCAACCCAACCGTTCGGCCATGAACTACTACAAGCAGAATCCCGACCTGCTCACGGCCGACACTCGCTACCTGCTGGCCGGAGCTTACCAACTCATCGGCGACTCACGCAGTTTCGCGGCCCTGCTACCCGCCAAATACGAGAACGATAAAGCGCCCAACACCTTCGGGGGCAGCTACGCCTCACCGCTGCGCAACCTAGCTCTGGTGCTAAATACACTGCTGGAAACCGATCCCGATAATATCCAGATCACGCCGCTGGCCCGGCAACTGTCGCAGGCGATAAGCTCGGCTTCTTACATCAACACCCAGGAAGCGGGCTTCGCGGTGCTGGCCCTCGGCAAGCTGGCCCAGCGTGTCTCCGGCTCCACCGTTACGGCCTCGGTTACCGCAAAAGGTAAAGCCCTCGGCACCTTCGATGGCAAGGAACTGACGCTGACCAAGGGCATTCTCGACCAAAAACTAGTCGTAAAAACGCAGGGCCAGGGCGATCTTTACTGGTTTGCCCAATCCGAAGGCCAGTCGGCCACGGGGGCTAACGTGGAGGAAGATAACGGCCTGCGCGTGCGGCGGCAGTACCTGAACCGCCAGGGTGGTACCGCCAATAACATTCAGCAAAATGACCTGATCGTGGTGAAAGTCAGCGTGACCAGCACTAGCGGTCTGCCCATCGAAAACGTGGTGGTGACCGACCTCCTACCCGCTGGATTCGAGATCGAAAACCCGCGCCTGACCGAGCCGCGCGATATGCCCTGGATCAAAAATGCCGCGACGCCGGACCACTTCGACATCCGCGACGACCGCATCCATTTCTTCACTACGGCCACGGCCCGCGAACAAACCTTTTACTACCAGGTTCGCGTCATTGCCAAAGGTACCTTTACCGTCGGCCCAGTTGGGGCGGATGCAATGTACCAAGGAGAATACCGGAGTTATTCGGGCGGAGGGAAGGTGACGGTGCGGTAGGTAAAGACGGGCGGGGTGATATCGGGTCTGCTGGTGCAGTCAAAACTGTAAAATACAAAGATTAACTCACTCACTAATAATTCACTTTCTTATGAACAAGGGGCTTAAAAGCGTAATTATTTTTCTGTTTTTCATTTCAGGAATTAGCTCAATTGTTTATCAAGTAGTTTGGCAGCGATACCTGACCTTTTCTTTTGGCTCCGACACGCTTTCTACCACCATAATTGTTTCCATTTTCATGCTGGGCCTAGGTTTCGGAGGCTACCTAGGCGGTAAAATATCGGACAGTTTGGACGATTTGGAGCGCTTGAAACTTTATGCCATAATTGAGGTAGTTATTGCTATTTTTGGTGTTATCAGTAGTTATTTTTTGTACGATATCCTTTATCAAGAATTCTCAACTGCGAATATCTTCATATCGACGATACTATCTTTCGTATTCTTAATTCCGCCCACCATGGCGATGGGTTCCACGCTACCATTACTCTCAAAATTATTTGAAACATCCTTGGATCAAATAAAAGTAAACACCTATTATTTATATGCATTCAATACGTTCGGGGCGGCTTTTGGGGCATTTATTCCTTTTTTTATTATCGTGCCCCGCTTGGGTTTTGAAGGGCTAATATACTTTGCTGCATTTTTGAATTTATTGTGTGTTCTAGCAACTTTTGTGATCTATAAATTTCATGAAAATAGAGAGAAAAAACTCGTATCATTTATCGAGATAGAAGAACCACACATTATCCCGGAAAACACGAGTTTGAATTGGTATTTTTTGTTTGGAGTTTCCGGTTTTATAGCCCTTTCATTAGAGATGATCTGGTTCAGAACCCTTAGCCTGATGCTGAAAGGGAACAGTTCTACTTTCCCAATTCTGTTATCCATTTACCTAGGAGGTATCGCGATTGGCTCTGTTCTTGCGCTACTCTACCAAAAAAAGATCAAATATCCGACCCAGCTATTCTTTCGCTTACAGGGGTTAATCATCTTGATTACGCTTGCTTCTTACCTAATTCTTTACTTTGGATTAAGAAATTTTGAATTTTTAAAATCATTCAACGAGTATCTGTACAGATACGAGAAAGGCACCGGATACAGAATGTACCTTCTGACGTTTGTTTTGTCTGCCTTTCTGGTGGCTCCTCCTACTATTCTAATGGGAATTTCTTTTGTTTCTTTACAAGAAGCGTCCAATATATCAATCAAGTCATTTGGGAAAAAGCTGGGTACACTTTTGTTTTTCAATATAGGATTCTCATCTGTCTCAGTTTTGCTTACTACGTTTGTCCTTTTTCAATATCTTGGAACAAGTTCAACACTAATATTCTTATCCTCATTATTGATAATTCTGCTTCTTTACAAAATATTTTATATTGATGTTGCTAAATATAAATTAGAAAATTCGCTAATCATCATTGCTATTACCGTTTTGATTGTAATTTTCCCTAATAATCAAGCCATGTGGAAGGTTCTCCAAGGCTCTTACAACAAAGATATACTGCTATTAGAAGATAAGTCTAGTGTTTCTACCATTAAACTAGATTTCAATTCAATAAAGATCGATGTAGTATTTCTAAATGGTTTGGGGGAAAGTTATTTTCCTTACAAACAAGATTACGTGCATTTGCAGTTAGGGTATTTGCCTGTCTTGATTCACCCTAACCCTAAAAATATAGCAATCGTTGGATTTGGATCCGGCGGAACTTTGTATGCCGCCAGCAAATCGGATAAAGCCCAAAATATTGATTGTTTTGAAATATCTTCCAATCAGTACGAATTGGTACGAGAATACGGAACCATGATTAATGATAGTACGGTAACCGGGCTATTTAACGATCCAAGAATAAAACTATATATTAAGGATGGTAGAAAAGCCCTTCTCAATTCAAACGAAAAATATGATATTATTGAAGCCGATGCATTAAGACCCGAATCTCCTTACTCGGGTAACATTTATTCGATCGAGTACTTTGAATTAATCAAATCCAAGTTAAACCCAAGCGGATTGGCAGTAAGCTGGGCAGCAACCGATAGAGTTGTCAATACATTTGCAACCGTATTCCCTTATACCTACACTAATGGACTCATAGTTATCGGAAGTACCAAGAAAATTGAAATTCGCTTCAATTCCGATATTAGGGAAGAGTTTAGAGTATTGCCTATCGACTGGGAAAAAAGTCTCCTTGACTTTAAGAGAGTGGAACATTACTTGGGAGAAGAAGTCAATCGCGACTTGTTTCCAAAAGATGAGTTTAGGGCAAAGCCTAAAACGGATACTGAGTGATTGAGAAGACCGGGCGCGAGTGGTACGTGCGCGCGGTAGGAAGACTACGGCGAATGGGGGTCCAACCATACTGCTTACTATTGAAGATAACGGCCCGCTTGCCGGGCTAGAAGTCACTCCACCATCCGAGGAAATGATGCCCCTAGATGAACATATTCCTTGATTCTCTCGTTGGAATCATGGAATGACCCGGTTCTAATTCGTACAAAAGAACAAACGGTTAGCGGTTAATTTTGTCGGAGCTACAAAAGCCGCTATTAGCATTAGACCCAGTGGATGCCCAGGCCGGGCCAGTAATAGCACGCACGTACGCTGATCTCCAAATAATAACTCATGCCGAATTATCTTTTTATTTTCCTTGTATGCCTTGCGCTACCGGGGCAGGCTCAGGATACCACCCTGACCGCCACATCGCCCGCCATCGCCGTTGACACCACATTGGCCGACCAAATGCTCGCTGACCTAACCGCCGACTCAACAATGGCTCAGCCTCTTTTGCCTCATAAGATGCTTTTTACTCAGCGCGTTTTCTGGGGTCCCAACGGGCTGTTACGGGTCATGCATGTTGCTCCGCTGACGGCCGACGGCAGGGAGAAGGAACTCAAAATACGTCGGTCTATGCTGGTAGCCCACCAAGTTACGGGCTTTGTTACCTTGGCCGGATTTGTGGTACAGGGCGTTCTGGGGACTAAACTCTACAATGCCAAAGGTGATGGTTACAATCGGCTCTACAATGCCCACCAAACCACGGCGGCTTTTATAAACGTGGCCTATGGTGCCACGGCCTTGCTTTCACTCACGGCCCCTCCCAAACTCCTCGCTGACCGAAAGGGGTTGAGTGGTGTAAAACTGCACAAGTACTTGGCCATTGTTCACCTGACGGGCATGGTAGCGACCAATATTCTGGCGGGGATGATCGAACAAAACTTTGGTCTTAAGCCCTATCACCGGGCCGCTGCCTACACCACTTTCGGGGCATTTGCCGCGTCACTTATTTCCATCAAATTCTGACTACTCCGTTTAAATTATGACTACAAAGAAAATTTTGGGCTGGCTCACGGGCCTAACCCTGCTAAGTGTCGTACTGATGGCGGGCACGGCTAAAAAGAAACTTGTGGCCGACAAAAAAATGTCGTCGGTCACCTACACGATGCGTCATCCCTTGCACACTTGGGACGGTGTAAGCCACGACGTAAACTGTGCCCTGATGTACGATGAGGCCAGTAAGACCATTGAAAGCGTGGCTGTCGCCATCAAGGTAGCCTCCTTTGACAGCAAAGATGGTAATCGGGATTCGCACGCCTTGGAGGTACTCGATGGCATCCGGTTTCCTGCTGTGACGTTCGTGAGCCAAAGCGTGCAGACAGCAACAGACGGGAGCCTGACGGCAACCGGAAAGCTGACCTTCCATGGGGTAACGAAGCCCGCCGTACTGATAGGGACTCACGACGATGATGGCGCATCGCTGAAAGTTAACGGTGCCTTCGACATTAAGATGACGGACTTTAATGTAGAGCGACCTTCGCTGTTGGGCATGAAGGCAGATGATATAATCAAACTCAAGTTCACAGCCTTTTTTACCAAGTAATATCCGAAGTAAGGGCATTGTTTACTTCCCTTTCAACATCGGGAAAATCCGCCGCAGGTCTTCCTCGCTGGGTCGGGCACCGTACTCACATACCTCAAAAGCTTCGGTATGTTGTACTTGGGCGGCTTTTTCCTGGCCGTACCATTTTGCCAGCGATGTCCGCACTTCTGGCGTAATCTGCACGGCCCGTGCCGCGCCCAGCCATTCCTCCCGTTTCGACTTGTCGGTGGGCACTTGATCGAGGTAGCCCGCAATCCAGGGCAGCCATTCGTAAACCTGTGACTCGTGCGCCCCGAGGGCGTGTACTTTCTGCGAGTACACCGCGCTGATGTCGATCGCCACATCGGGCCGGAAGGGGTTGGGCCGCTGGAAATTATCCTGAAAGTACAGGAAAACCGGATTCTTTTCGAGCCTGGGGGTTTCGGGCGCTACGTTGGGTACCGCCACGAGATAGGCAGCATCCTGCACAAGTACCCCCGTGTAGCGGTGGTCGGGGTGGTAGTCGTTAGGACGGGGGGCAATCACGACATCGGCGTTCCACTCACGGATTTTCCGGATGATTTGCAAACGAGTGTCCAAGTCCGGCAATAGTTGGCCGTCGTGGTTGTCGAGTACATCGTACGCCACCCCGAACCGCTTGCCTGCCTCCTGGGCTTCCGACAGCCGGCGTCGGGCCAATTGCTTTCCTTTCATGGTTTGGTGGCCGGCATCGCCGTTGGTGACGGATACGAACTTGACCGCGTGGCCCATCGAGGCCAGCAGTGCCGCCGTGCCGCCGCCCTTGATGTCGCAGTCGTCCGGGTGGGCGCCAATCATGATGATTCGTACGCGATCGGAAGTGCCTTGCGCTAGGACGGGTTGCAGACTGACTAGGAGTACAAATGCAGCAAGTGCTATTCGGGAAATGGTGTTCATGGGTGGTAGCGATTTTGCGAGTGAGTTGAAAATTGGCTAGAAATGCCTATCCCTAAAAAGCAAGTGCCGCGCAATTTTACCCAAGGCAATCGCTTTGAGTTGGCGGCTGGAGGTCAAGCCACTGGAAAGGCGATTTTAGCGATGAAGTTTCATATTCCCCCAATCAACCCCATCAGCCACTCCGGCTTGAAGAACAGCAGCAAGATAGCCGCCAGCAGGACGCCCGAAATTATTTTCCCCCAAATATAATGCTCCGGAGAAGCAGCTTCAACTTTGGCTTTCTTGAAAAAAAGCAGATACGGCAGCCGTAAGTAGTAAGCCAGCGAAATGGCGGCATTCACGATGCCGCCGATGAGCAACCACATGAGCCAGGGTTGGCCCTGTTGCTGGTAGCTATCCCAGAGCGCCGAGAAAATGAGCCACTTAGCGGTGAAGCCCACCGTCGGCGGCAGTCCGGCTAGGGCCACCATGACCACCGTCAGCACCGTAGCGACCAGTGCGTGTCTCTTGCCTAAACCTTCGTACTCAGTCAGTGGCGTATCGGAGCGGGGGGCAAGCAAATCCACGAGCAGGAAAGCGGCCATGTTAAGGAGCAAGTAGGACGCTACGTAAAAAGTCGCGCTCTCGAGGCCAAGCTGGTTGAAGGCCACGATGCCCACGAGCAAGTAACCCGCCTGCGCGATAGACGAATAGGCCAGCAGGCGGCGGGCGTTTTGCTGCCAGAGTGCGGCGACGTTACCGACCGTGATGCTCAGCAGGGCGATGCCACCCAACAGCGGCAGCAACTCGGCGGGGAAGGATGTCGCCACGCGCATCAGCACCAGCAACACCGCCGCCTTGGGAGCCGCCGACAGGAACGAAACCAGCGGCGTGGGAGCCGCTTCATACACATCGGGCGTCCAGACGTGGAAAGGAACGAGCGAAAGTTTGAAAAGCAACCCGCCCACCGTCATCAGCATCACCAGGTTCATCACCAGCGGCGGATTGGCTGCCAAGCCCAGTAGCATGGCTGGATTGGTGAAGTCCAAGGTACCCGTGAGGCCGTAGATGAAGGAAACCCCGTACAGCATGATGGCCGAACTAATGGCTCCGAAAAGCAGGTATTTCAACGCTCCCTCGGCGGCTTTCTTGGCGGGCGAAAGTGCTACAAGTAGGTAAGAACTCAGCGAAAGCAGTTCCAAAGCAAGATAAACCGTCAGCCAGTGCGTGGCCATCGTGAGCAGGCTCATGCCCAAGACGGCAGCGATGAGCAGGGCGTTGAGTTCGGCGGGGAAGCGGTAGCGCAAAAGCCGGATATGCAGCAGTGTGAAAAGCCAGGCCGCGACGATGAGGATTTTGAAAAAAACGGCTTTGTTGTCCAGAAACAGCAAAGGCCGAAAGCGGAAATCGGGGGGCGTGTCCCATTGGCCGACGATAAGTCCCAGCGCGACAATGGCTCCGCCCACGGAAAGAAAAAATAGCCACGAAGCAGTTTTTTCTTTGTTTCTGCCGCTATTCAGCAGCATTTCGGCCACCAGATAGCTCAAAAAGAAAATGGCCAGAAACAGTTCGGGGACAATTCCGGCCAGGCTTTGACCGATTTGTCTGAGTTGTTCGTTCAGTTGCAAGTCGAGGGGAACGGTTTTTTGACAAAAGTACGGAATTCTCTTTCACCAAAATTTTCATAAAATCATGAAGACATTCACCGCTGCCCTTTTAGGAATTACCAGTTTCGTTTCGGTGGCTCAGGCCCAATTTATGCAAGACATCAACGGACGCGTTGTGACCGAAATGACCTACACCGACGTGGAGGGCTCCCCCTATTTGATTGAGGAGTTTCATAAGGGCATCCTCACCACGGCAAAAGGCAATAAGGTTTACGACGGAATACCCATGCGCTACGACGCCTACAAGGACGAACTGGAATACGAAAAAGAGGGCAAGCGCTACCGCTTGGGGCCAGAAATCATCTCTTTTTCCATCCCGACGGGCGACGCGCTCTACGAATTCCAGCGTGACTTTCCGGCGGTGGACGGCTTGACCGAAAACAGTTTCTACCAAGTGCTGCACGACGGCAACACCAAGCTACTGAAGCACTACGGCAAGCGGATGCGCGAAGAGAAGGCCTACAACTCAGCCACGGCCACGAAGCGGTTCGACGGCACGGAGCAGCTTTTTGTCCTCAAGGGCGGTAGGATGAACCCCGTTAAGAAAAACGACAAGAAGGAGCTGCTCTCCCTGCTGAGCGACGAGAAAAATCTGATGAATTACATCATAAAAGAAGAGCAGCTTAACTTCAAGTCCGAAAGGGACATGGTCAAGCTGCTCGAAGAATACGATGCCTACAAGGCGGGCCGGAAAGGCAAGAATTAAAAATCCTCGTCGAAGGCGATTTTGTGCGCCGATTCCTTATCG
>Ga0105045_10003850_pt1 | contig 12977 bp, 11 predicted proteins | sample MAT02_FD_78089 | JGI IMG/M metagenome (GOLD analysis project Ga0105045, IMG submission 78089) | Freshwater microbial communities from Lake Fryxell liftoff mats and glacier meltwater in Antarctica - MAT-02 (megahit assembly) | ecosystem: Environmental > Aquatic > Freshwater > Ice > Liftoff...
ATCGCGCACCCACGGCGCCACCAGTACCCGCGTCAAAATCCGGCTGACAACCCGGGAAACCGTGATCTCGGGCTCGTCCAGAGAGCGTCACGAATAAGACAGGCTAGAGCAACTTCCCGAACGGACTGGCTTATCGCGCACCACCATCGCTGGGCTCGAGCGAGGCGGTGGATCGGTTGCCAGTCTTCTAAGCCTTCTGGCTGTGCTTGCACCGAAAGTCCGGCGCCGCGCGCCTGAACGTGCATTTTGGGGTGAGGGTGATAAACAGGATCGCGACAACCGGTTCACTACGCCGGACTTCATGGCCAACATCTGTAAAGCCTTCGGCACAATCGACCTTGACCCCTGCGCGCATGAGCTCAGCCCTGTGGTTGCGCGCCGCCGTATTTTACTCAGCGAGGGCGCAGATGGCCTTGCTGAACCGTGGGCGGGCAGGCTGGTCTACGTCAATCCGCCTTATTCCAGGCTGCTTGTCTGGCTGCGCCGCGCTCACGATCAGTGGCGGGCCGGCAATGCTGAGACGGTGGTCTGCCTTGTTCCAGTGCGCACCGACTCGGCCTGGTTTCAGGAAGTCTTGAGCGCCGACGCGGACATCTACTTCCTTCGAGGCCGGGTGCGGTTCCTCGACGCCAAAGGCAAGGGCCAGCACACCCCGTTTTCTTTGATGCTGCTGACCTTGGGTGCCAAGCCGGAGCAAAAGGCCCGTTATGCTGAGCTTGTGGCGGGATACTGGATCTCGGGTGCTGCACCTCTTGACGGCGATGGTTCTGGTAAAAAATGATGCGGTCGATTGCTGGTTGTCCCGCTCCCTAAATGGCTGGAAGTGGGCCGATAGTTGAATGGCGGGTTTCGGGCTACAAACCTTGGATAGCCGCCATTCGTAACCCGAGCAGGGCAGTGTCGGCTGACGACCAACATGCGCCGTAGCGACGCGGAAGCGCAAATGTCCGTACACGCCGAAACCAGCCGTTCGTAACCTGATAGCCGCCGGGCGGGGCGGTGGTGAGCCATCAACGTCGCTCGAAGCGATACCGCACCGATCCACTTCGCACGACCTTGAACCGGTTCCTCGTGTCAGCACTCACTGGGTTGCTGAGGGGCAGCACACGCCACCGCGACGGCTCGAACACAAACGGCACGTATAGGATCCGGAACCGACGCTTGCGCTCGAAGCTCGCGCTACCCGCGATTTCTAGTTCCCTGGCTGTCAACTCGAACTCGCCACCCTCGTCCAACGCCGACTTTACTTCGTAGAGATACTCGTGGCGGGTGGTGTCCACGCGGAAGTCATAGCCGAGGCTATCGTCCCCCTCGCTTCCCGTGCAGAACGAAGCGCGGTTCGACGACACCCAGCAATCGTCGGTCATTTCCCGGGGATGCCGTCGGCGAAGATACTCGCGCGCGAGCCATTCGCTGGCGATGCCCATGGCCCGTCGCACGGCATCGGGTGGCTGGTTGCGCCAGTCCTGGCCCTTTCCGCCCGGCCCAGGGCGCCTGCGCTCGCCGGGGGCTTGCTCCTGGATCGCAAGCCGTGGCGGCCGACTCCGGGCAAACCATTCAGCCCCCTCGGCAAGGGCAGCGTCAGCCAGCTGTTCGAATAGTGCCGCAAAATCATCCCCGCCAGTATCGAGCGGTTTCCCGCCGAACTGGATCGTCCGCTTTTCGGCCTCGGCCTTGCGCCGGGCCTCGCGGGCCTCGCGCTCGTCATGCTGCAGGTCGGCCTCCGTCAACTCCAGGTCCTCTAGGACGTCGGTTCGGGGCATCCCCGTCGGCCAAGCCCCGACCCTCGCCAGTAGTATGGGAAGCGCCCTTGCCTTGGCTGCCTCGAAGTCGAGGAGGCCCTTGTCGTCTAGGGCCCTCACCAGCAACTGGGGATCGGCCGTGTCCATGAGCGGCGGGCGCCCGGTGCCCTTGCGCCGGCACCACGCCCGGATGAGGCTGGCCAGCCGCACGTGGTTCGCGGCTATGAGCTTCCGGTTCGCGGCAACGGTAGCCTCGAGTTCCGGCAGCGCTGCGGAAATGTCGTCGGGGCCGAGGCGCTCCTCGGCTGCCGCCGATGAGACACTGGAGACAAAGTCGCGGTCGATGGATTCATGCTCGACCGGCCATGCAGGATCGAACTCGACAAAATCGAGCTTGCGCAGGCAGACATATTCGCCGAGGTCGCGGCCTTCGCGCCAGTCAGCTGCAAATCGCCGGCGAACGCGGTCGACGAGTGGGGGCGCCAGTTCGGACTTGAACACGCCGAACAGGCGGCGGAAATCGGCCTCGCTGTTGAGGGGGGGATAGCCAAGGTCAGCGAGGATCGTGCCATATGCCCGGAAGTCGAGCCTCATGCGGCGGCGGATGATTGACTGGTCGTCGGTATCGTCAACCGACGACAGCGCCAGTGCTGCAACATCGGGCCCAAGCTCGCTTGCCAGCCAGTCTCGCAACTTCAGGCCAGGGCCAAGGCGGTCGTGCCTCTCCACAAGTTCGTCCGCCGCTGCCCGGCCTCGGATGAAGGCCACGACGGGAAGAACCGCGCGCACCCGGCGCTCGATGCCTCCCCGCGTGGCCGCGAAATGGTCGCGGACGACGCCGATGTCGCGGCGAATAGCGCGTGCAAGGTTGTCCTCGCTGGGCGGGACGGAAGCGTCTAGGTAGCCCTCGCGCTGGAGGCGTCCTAGCATCGGCTCCAGCGTATTGCGGCGCGCGCCCACGAGCTTGGTGATCGCCGGCGCCGCCTCGATCAGGAGGTCGATGCCGACCGGCTCGCTGCCCGTCACGAGCAGCGTCGGGGTTCGAGCGTGTGGGATGGCCTGCACGCGATCGTCGCCATGGGCGGTGATTTCCAAGTCGTCGATCAGCAGCGCGAAACGGGCACACCTCCGCAGGCGGATTTGCCGGAGGCGGCGATCCAGCTCCTCGGTCGGCAGCGTCCGCAGCTCTAGCGCATCGCCAAGGTATTCGTGGGCAAGGATGGCCACGTCGCTCAGCCATGCGAGGGAGCAGGCAGCCAGGTGAGGGTCGGTGGGACGGGGCTGGAACTCCTCGCCATCGACATGCAACTGCACATCTCCGGAATCGGCGAGCCTCGGCGCGAAGCCACCGGTTGCAGCAAGCAAGTCCCGGATTGTGGCGCCGTCCGTCTCCCCGACGTCAAGGACCGCCTCGCCGCGGTCCGCGAGAGCGCGGGCAGCGAAGCCCTGGCGCTCGGTGGTGACATGCACGACGCGGGGCGCGAGGGGATCCGGCGCGAGCAACTCAAGTCCGCCTGCGCGCTCGACGACAAGAGGCAGCGCCGGTCCGAGCGCAAGGCGCTTCTCAACGACGTCGCTCCATGCGCGGCGAAGTTGCTCGCGCAGGTCGCGTCGCTCGGCCGCGGACATGTCGGATAGCGCCGCGGCGAGTGAACCGAGGCGAGCGGGCGCAGACGCGGCAGCCGACCAGTCGCGAAGCCCGATCCGCTCGTCGAACAAGAATTGCGGAAGGCCGGCACGGCTACCCGGCTCGGCGGAGAAGCGCGGAACAAACCTCGGCGGGATTTGGCGCTGTGCCGTCGTCGACCAACTTTGGCGCGGCGTCTCGAAGATGGTTTCGTCACGGCGCAGGCTTGCCGGCCAGCTGCCCTCCCGCAGGAAGACCTGAAGCGGTGTCGGCAGTTCGATCCGCTCGGAGCCGCGCCAATGGTCGATGCTAAAGATGAAATGTGCCTCGCCGTATTCGCGAAGATAGGCGATGATCAGGTCGGAGAACGCCTCTCGTGCCGGCGTGGGCAAGGACGCATGCTCGAGCTGGCCCGGCAGCCGCCAGATTTCTTGCCGGAGGTGGTAGTCGGTCTGTGGGTAGCCGAAGCCCTTCGTCCTCGAATAGGCAGTCCAATTGGCGTCGAGGCCGAGCTTAGGGGCGCCGGATGAAAGGAACGTGTTCCAGGTGTTTGACGGGGTCCCTGTTTTCCGATGCGCGCCGGCGATCGGCTGCAGGCCGTCGCGGACGCCAAGCACGCCGAGGAAGCGCAGCCAGTCTTCCCTGCGGTCGTCGGAGGCGGCTCGCGGCCAATCGGCAAAGCTTGCAAGGATCTTCCCCTTTTGCTCGCTTGCGTCGGCCGAGTGGGGTGCCGCCTCGTGAAGATAGAGTTCCAGCGTGCGCCCAAGCGCGGTCCAAGATGCCGAGAAGCCAGCATCGCCCGCAGCGCACCAGCCTGCAAGGCAGGGGACGAACAAACGGGCGGCGCGAAGGCCCTCTTCGACGGCCTTGCCCCCAGTATTGCGCCAGACCCTGTAGGCCCAAAGCAGCGCCTCGCGCCGCTGGATGTCGGTTGGCGAGCCCCCAAGTGCCCCCTCCATGCCACTCAATGCCTCGAGTGGATCGTAGCGCCTGAGCAGGCCGGCTTTCTCGAAGGCTCGCAGGCTCGCCTCGGAAATCTCGACCGACGGCTTCAGGAAACGGAACTTGCGAGACAAAGACGATGGAGGGCTTGGCGGGCCTTCGCCCCTCTTGCCTCGCTCCTTTCCAATGCGGTGAAAGACGGGTGGCGCGCCTTCGAGCCCCTTGGCCGTCGCATGCAGCAGCTTGTCGTCATTGTCCGGGAAGAGCTTCTTTCCCTCGAGGGTGGACAGTCTATGCGAAGTCGCCGCGTAGATTGCCGCAACGTCATCGTAGAAGTCGTGCCACCGACGCGGACTCTGGCGGCCTTTTGCCAAGAGGTGCCCGGCAATCGACTCCACCCAGTAGGATAGCGTGTCCTCGCCCGGCGCGAGCGGCAACGACACGGCGGTCGCGAGGCCCTTGAGGCGTTGAAGGCGTCGGTCGCCGATGGACGGCGGAACGATCGCAGCCTCGGCGACGTTGGCAAGCTTGGCGGGCGTGAGTTGATGGGTGCGGATGTCAGGCCAGGCGTAGAGGTCGTTGAAGCTTACCCTGCGTTCAGGGCCGCCCGAGACCACTGGCCAGATGGCGGCCTTGGCTAGCGGCCGCTTGAGCGCCGCGAATGCCTCGATCACCTTGGCCATGTGTGTCCCGGTCCAGGCGGCGAGGTCGATGACCGCATTCTCGGGCACGGCGAGGCCACTGTCCACGATCGCCAGAGCGGCCTGCGCGGCTGTCTTCGCGGCGGCCTCCAGCAGGTGCTTGTTGAGAGGCAGGTCTGGCTTGATCGAGCGCCGGTCGATGTCGGCAAAGAAGGGGGCATCAATATGACCGGCCATCGGCGAGACCGCGCGATCATCCATCGGTAGGAAATTGAAGAGCCTTGGCGCCGCGAGCATCGGCCCGCCAATCGGAACCGCCACGGAGACGACCGCGTCTCCCTTCCACGATAGCCAGCGCTTTAGTGGCGGCGCGGCGCCAATGCTTGCGCGAACGGCATCGAGCACCGCCGACTTCGCCAGGACCTGTCGCGCGACGAGGAAGGCGTTGGTCCCGTCGAGGGTCACCCGCTCCATTCGCATGCCCTCGGGCAGGCCAGCCTCGATGGGATCGACCTTGCGTGAGAGCGTCGTGCGCACCGGCTCCTTCCCTGGTTCGAGGACAGCCGCGTCCAGCGACGACAAGCGGTCGAGGAAAAGCAGGACCGGTGCTGGAGCCCCAAGGACCGCAGCGACCTGCTTGCGAGCAAGCTCGATCGCCTCGTCCGTCACGAGCGGCAAGGCGACCACCGTCGCATAGCCCTCCTCGGCGAGCTGCCGAACCTCGGCGGACTGGAAGCCAACCGTTACCGGAACGAGGTAGCGCGGCACGTTGGAGGCGACCTTGGCCGCAACCTCCGCGGAGGCCCCGATGGCAAGCAGTCGGCCCGCTTTCTCCTCGGTCGTCGCGAACCTGAAGCAATAGCCGCCGAACCGCGCGCCCGGCTCGCCGCCGCCGGCCGAATATACGTGGACGTCATCAGTCAGGGCCTCGACGCTGCGAAAGCCCAGGCCCTTGTTGCCGATGCCCTCGCCGATTTCCTTGTCGCTTGTCCCGATGTTGCGGATCGCCTCGAGATTCGAGGCGGTGAACGCCCTGCCCTTGTTCGCGACGAGGAGCGTGCCGCGTGCCGTCCCCTCGATGACAAGCCGGATTGCGATCTCGCCTTGCTCGCCCGCCGCGTGCGCATCATGAGCGTTCTGGAGCAACTCAAAGAGGACGCGGTCGCCATATTGGGTGCCGATGACGTCGTTGAGGCTCTTCAGGCTCTCGTAGATCTTGAGCTTGCGGCGATGCGCGTCGAGCGCATGCTCGAGTTGCGATAGAGTCAGGGCCTCGATCTCGCCGGATGCATCCGTCGGCGTGGCATTATCTATCGTACCGGTCGTTGCCCTACGCGGTGGCTCGCCCAAATCGGCCATGTCATTTCGTCTATTGCACGAGGCTAATAGTCAAGGGCGTTGAAGACCTGCCGGACGATGCCATGCGCCAGCCGCGCCAATGCCGCGAGAGGCCTCAGAAGCCGGCCTCAAGTCGCTCGGCGACCGCCGCCTTCAAGGCGTCGCGCACCGCGTCGATCAACGTTGGATTCTCGTCCTCCTCGACGCCGTTGCTGTAGACGTGGCCTTCCCACACGCCCTTCACGAAGATACCGCTCAAGCCAGAGCCCTCGCCATCCCAGTTCGATGTCGTGACGGCATATCCCTCGTCGGGATGGATGCGGCGCGCAAGCAGCCGCGGAAGCGCGAACGGGATGGGCGCGCCATGGAACCGCATGGCCTCCGGCGTCCGCAGGGTGATGCGCGCGCGCCAGGCACCGTATTGGTAATCGTCAGGTTGCTCGATGCTGACTTGCACGTTGTCCTCCAGAAGATGATGGTTTTCCGTGACGTGGCGCTGCACGAGGTCGCGTATCACGGACGCAGGCGTCTTGCCCGATGCGCCGCACACCGCGAGAAAATTCTCGTGGAGCTCCTCGCTAACGCGAGCCTTCAATATGGCGGTTTTATCCATGCGCGTGTCCCAAAAACCTAATATGGGTCACATCTAGCGAAACTTCAAGCTCGACTGTGCGGGAATTTCCGGTTCTGGCGGAAGCCGCCGCAGGCCGAGGCTACTTGGGTGTCAGGAATGTCCCACGATCCGGCATTCATCGTCCAAGGCTGCACCCGACCAACTCGCGCCGTTCGAGGCTCGTAAGTAATTGGCAGGTCTCGCTCACAAAGACGACGTTTGCAATCGATGCCGGAGCGGGTAGGTGAACCAGTAAGGTCGGCCGTTTCCGGACAATCGCATTTCGGGTCATCTGTGAGGTTACGGCCATCGGTGTGGCAGCTGCAGCCTAACCGGAGAGCCATCAATACGGTCGAAGGCTTCCACTGTAGATCTCCTATCAGGCTCAGCAAGCCGCGCGCTTTTCGCCGCCGCTGGGCTCGCGGCTTATAGCAATAATCTGAGAGGTGGCTGAGAAGGCGCATTTCTCGCCAGCTATCGGCATAACCATCACCTCTGGGCCGCTTTCGAGATCAGGTCCGCGACCCGTCGGTTTACCTATCCACTTGCACAGATTCGCTTCTTTCAACTATGACGAACCCATAGGGGGACACTTGAGCATTACATCCTTCCAGAAACGGGTCGAGAGCTGGCTGAAGGCCTGCTTTCCTATCGCCGTATGGTCCAATCGAGCCGAACGGACGCATCGGTTTCTCGAGGAAGCGCTGGAGCTGGCGCAGGCGAACGGCTGCTCGCGCGAGGATGCGCTTACGCTGGTCAACTACGTCTATGGTCGGCCGGTCGGCGTTCCGAATCTCGAGGTGGGTGGCGTAATGGTTACGTTGGCCGCACTGTGTAGCGCCTCCGAGATCAACATGGACGAAGCCGGCGACGGCGAGCTGGAGCGGAACTGGGATCGCATCGAGACGATCCGGGCGAAGCAGGCCGCCAAGCCCCGTGGTTCACCGCTTCCGCAGTGAACCTGGCATGGACGATCTGGACAGCGGCCATGCCAGCGCGCCAACCTTTTCGCAAAATCTGCGAGGGGCCGTGCTGAACGTTTCCTATGACTCTAAGGAGCTGTTAGTCCTCTGCACGAGGATAGAGGAGGCCCAGGCCGAGCTCGGTCCACAGCCCTCCGCAGAGCTGCATGAGCTTCTAGCGGAAGCCGAATCCCTCCACACCGCCGACGAGCTGATTGAATTTCGAGACGGCGAAATTTTAGAGGGGGATTCCCTTTCCTTCTCATTCGGTACATACTACCGAGCAACGCTCAAAGCGGTGGGCGAAAACTTACCCCGCAAGGACGATGGTAGTATCGCTTGGACGAAGGTACGTCGAATTATGCTGATCAAGATATCGCAATGACAATTGTCGACGCTCAGCGGGTGGAGAAGGATTGGTTTTCCAGACCAGGCGACAGCGTGCTGTCAGCGATGCGTCGGCGCGGCGTCTCCCCTGAGACGCTTTCCGGGTACCTGACCGGCGGGACGCCGCAGCTTCGTGACTTGATGAGCGGGTTCGGGACCATCGACGACGAAACTGCCGCCGCGCTTTCTGCACTGCTCGGTGGATCGATCACCTTCTGGAAGACACGGCAGGCGAGATATCAGGAAGCATTGGCTCAGGCCGTCGATCGGCTGTCCGATGAGGACGCCGATGCTTGGCTGGACCGTATTCCGGCTCCTGGTAGCAAAGGTCGTGTCACGGCGAAAACGCGCTCGGTCGAGCTCGAACGACGTCTCGCCTATTTCGGGGTCAGCACCCTGAAATCGTGGGATGCGCGCTATGGCCCCAATCAGCGCGAAGCGAAGTTCCGCCGATCGCTGGCGTTCACGCAGCACGATGGCGCGACGTCGATGTGGCTGCGCGAAGGAGAGCTCAACGCAAATCTCCGGCAAACGGCTGCATGGTCAAGCGATGCGCTTCGAGCCCGTCTCCAGAAAATCCGGGCGCTGTCGAAGATCAGCAAGCCCAACCGGTTTATGCCGCCCTTAGCTAAGCTGCTAGCGGACTCCGGCGTTGCGCTTATCGTCGTACGGGCACCGAAGGGGTGCCGGGCCAGCGGTGCCAGCCGCATGATCGCGCCGGATAAGGCGATGATCCTGATGAGCTTTAGGCACCGAGCAGACGATCATTTCTGGTTCACGCTCTTCCACGAGATCGGCCATCTTCTTCTTCACGAGGCTTCGTCTTTCGTGGATGGCGAAGGCACGGAGGGTGACGATCCCTGCGAGAAGGAGGCGAACGACTTCGCTGCCGCCATGATTGTGCCGCAGAACCGCGAGGCCGAGCTCATGAGCCTAAGCCCGGACGACGGCTCCATTCGCAGGTTCGCAGTCTCGCTGGGCGTGGCTCCGGGGCTCATTCTCGGGCAGTTGCAGCGTCGCGGGATCGTGGCCCACGGCACGCTACGCAAGCTCCGCCGCAACTGGACTTGGGACCAAATCCTGGACGCCATCTGAATCTGGTTTCGATTTCCATCTAATCTGGAAAACCGAGAGGTGCGTCCGAGCTCATGCGATTAGATATATCAGAATCCCACACAATATTTGGGCCAGCAGCCACTCTCTACGGACCTATCATAGCCGGAGTACTGCCGCGCCTGACAGGCGTTCGCTATCGATTTTGGGACAATGGAGCGCTTCTGGCTGAGCTGGACAAGGTTACTATTGGCGCGGATGAGGTGAACAGCATTGCTGCCACTGAACTGCTTATGTATTCGCACATGGCAGCATACACGTCATTGATACGCGCAAACCGTTGGTTTGAGGCGACTTGACGAGAATATCAGGTAGGCAATATTTTAGGATGGGCCGGGTGCCTGAGATCATTACTCATAGCCGTAGACGACACGGTCGACAGTCTGCAGAGCGTAGGGGCCGACATAGCAGAGAACATCCCGTTGCTCATGCGGGCGCTCACCGGATTCGACGATGGAATCATCAATTTTAAGCTATTGGAGGACAAGGTCATCCATTTCAGCCATGCTCGTAAAATTTTGAAGGCGGATCGGCCCCAGTTCCCCAACAGCCATGTGGCTCGTCACACTACCGAATACATTGGAATACTCTAGGCTGCAGGGCTGTCCGAAACTGCGGCGCTATATGCCGAGCTCTGTGAAATCGGACATCCAGCACGCGCGTCCGTCTCCTGGATGTACGAGCCCATCGCCGGCGGCTTCACCGTCAATTCAAACCGCGACATGCTTGCGATTGAGGATATCATCACACGATATCAGCGCGACCTTGAACTTTTGCCGTCACTTGCCCACAATCCGGCTATTCTGATCTTACGGGTGATGGTGAGGTTTAATATTTTTCCTCGTGTTCCCGAGCTTAGGTACTTCTCTTTCCAAGGTGCCAAGGGTTGGAGCAAGATCAAGCCAGTGCTCGACGGAGCACCTCCCACCCTTTGCCGGACACCACTACTAGATGCGATCATCGCAGCTACGAAGGTTTCACGCGAAGTGACATTGGGAAGCTAAATTTAGTGCGTGCCTTAGCTATCCCTTGAAGTGCACGAAGACGGTCGGGCTCTTCTGCCAATTGCAGATCGAGTCCTCCAGCACCTCCATACCGACATGCAGGTTGGCATCCAGCTCGTCGAGCCGTTCCTGGAGTGTAGAGGGTCTGAGCCCGGCCTTTGCGTTCCCGGCGAACAGGAGACGCGCCCCACCTTTCGGGCCGGTAGCAGTTGGCAGATAGGCCGAGCCGGCCTCAGCCGGCGCGAAGCCGTATCGTGACAGCATCGCCGCCCAGTCGAATCTGCCTAGGCGGCCATAGCCTTTGACCGGCAGAGCTCGGTAGAATGCGTCGAAGATGACATTTGGATCGTTGCCCGCGTTTAGGATGATCTGGGAGAAGAGCGCCTGATGGCCGCCAGCGGCGTTCACCCAATTCACGTAGGTTACTACGGCCGGCCCCATCGCCCGCTGCTTGCCCGGCTCCAAACTCTCGTACTTGCGATGGTTGCCGAACTTGCCCCCAATCCACTGCCATTGGCTTCCCAACCACTGCTCGAAGGCCGCTGGATTTGCGCTTGCCGTCGCCCAGTCCCAGCGCCCATGCCCAAGCATGCCGTAAATATCCCGTAACCGCCGCCACCCACTGTCGCCGGGCTTGGCGAGGTGGACCATTAGGAAGAGGAGCCATGCGGCTTCGTCATAGGCGTTTTGCTGGAGAAGATGGACGACGCCAAGCTCCGCCTCGAAGCTGTCGAGGTGGGGATCGGCGCGACCAGCGCCTATCGGCCCGCGCTGCTGGATGACCCGGAAGTACTCCCACCTCCGGAAGCTCGCTACTATCTGCATGGCGAGTGTGTCACGGGCGGCCGGATCGGCGATGCCGGGCATCGGGCGCACGTTCTGGTGGTGGTCAAGGAGTTGGGTGGAGATCTGCTGCATGCGCTGCTGACGGCTGGGCCACTTCATTGGCTGCCCTCCGCCTGCATCTTCGCCTCGGGCTTGCATCGCTGCTCGGCAATGCGGTCGAGCTGATCCTCGATTGCGGAATGATAGATGTTGTCGTGCATTCTGCCGGAGATTTCCTTGATGGCGTCGTTGTCCTGGCCGGAGAAGCTGATTTGTATCAGCCTGCCGATATCCGACCAATATGGATCGCCCAGTTCGGTATCCGGGTCCAACTGCTGTCCGGCCCGCACCTTCTGCTCGAAAGCGAGCAGCTCTTCAACCTTTTGGAAGGGTTGGGATCGCGACATGGCAGGCATTTCGGCGGCGCGCTGAAATCCTTCCGTCCTATAGCGTTCGGCCTTAAGCCTGTCCCGGTCGTATAGGTGCATGCTGCCGACCATGTGGATGTACTCACCGAGCTCGAATTCGAGCTCGGTCGCCACCAGTTCCTGCAGCATCGTGAAACAAAAGATGTCGTGCGGAAGGCCCAGATAAGCGTCGTTCGACCGCATTGTCACCGACATGTGGAGGATGTTACCCCGCCGATGGAACTGCATGGTGGTGGTGCAGGGGATGTCGACGCCGTCATCCGCGAGGAGGTCCTTGGCCTCGTAAAGCTGGATGACGGTACGCCGACTGCCATCCTTACGCCGCATCATGTCAATCGCAGCCTGGAGCTGGTCAAAGCCATGCCGCGTCCTGATCCGGGGGCCATAGGCTCCGTTCACGACCGAAGGTTTTCCCTCCTTCACGTAGAAGGGGATGTAGGGACCGACGAAGGCAGCCTCGTCAGACCCGGAGAGATACCATAGCAGCTCGCCAAGGGCGCTGAAGGGTCGGGCTCGGGTCTGGGACCGGCTCAGCCGGGCGCGCGGCTTGGCAAGGCGTAGCGTCACGCCGAGAAACTCGACCGATCCGCCATTCGTGCTGTTGTTGTGCACGCCGTCTTTCAAGAGGGCTTCGTATAGTTCGTTAATGACGTCGTCGAGCCCGTCGCCAGAAATTTCCAACTTCTCCCCCTGAATCAGAACATACCGTTACCACCTAATACTTAATTGCGACATCTTAGTCCACAACAGTAAGCTTTATATATTTTTCGGAAGATGAGAGTCCTTTGTGCGGTCATTCGGCAACCGCCTTCGGAACGCGCCGTCGTACTGCGCGGGCGTTCCTGCTAAGCGGCGTAGACAAATTTGAGCCAGTATCTGCCGTTAGCGAGATGGATCACGCCGAGAAAGTTGTTGGCCAGTTGGTCATGTCGCGTGGTAATAGCCCGGTTGATCTTGAGATGACCGAACAAGCGTTCGATCTGGTTACGCTGCTTGTAGAGCTCCCGCTTATGCTCGATCTTTACGCGTCGGTTTGATCGGCCGGGGATGACGGCCTCGATTTTCTGCTCGGTAAGATCGGCACAGAGGCCTTCGGTATCGTAACTCTTGTCGACTAACAACGCGTCCGGCGCGTGCCCGGCGACTATCCTGCATTTCAATGGCAGGTTTCAATGTAAGCAGACATCCACGATCGTGGACAGAAACGGCTGCTTCGTCCCAGACCCGGCCCTTCGGTCTGGCATTTGCCGGGACTCCGGGAACGGCAGCTTGTGGGCACGCGCTCGGGCTGGCTGAATGACCGAGATTGGGCGCGAAGCCGACGTTTATCGGTTTGATAAGAGGTAGGCGTCTAG
>Ga0105045_10003851_pt1 | contig 12977 bp, 14 predicted proteins | sample MAT02_FD_78089 | JGI IMG/M metagenome (GOLD analysis project Ga0105045, IMG submission 78089) | Freshwater microbial communities from Lake Fryxell liftoff mats and glacier meltwater in Antarctica - MAT-02 (megahit assembly) | ecosystem: Environmental > Aquatic > Freshwater > Ice > Liftoff...
ATATTCCGGTCATCGCCAGCGGCGGCGTGGCCGATATTGGCGATATCCACGCGCTATGCCGCCACGTGGCCGATGGTATCGTGGGCGTTATTACGGGCCGCGCGCTGTATGATGGGCGCCTTGACCTGGCTCAGGCGATTGCGGTGGGGCGGGGCGCATGACTGTCCGTGTTCGCGTGATCCCCTGTCTTGATGTTGCAGATGGCCGCGTTGTGAAGGGTGTCAACTTCGTCGACTTGCGCGATGCGGGGGATCCGGTGGAGGCAGCGCGGGCCTATGACGCGGCTGGTGCCGACGAGCTGTGCTTTCTTGATATCTCGGCAAGCCATGAGGGGCGGGGGACGTTGCTCGACATGGTCGCGCGCACGGCTGAGGTGTGTTTCATGCCGCTGACCGTCGGCGGCGGGGTGCGCAGCGCCGATGACGCGCGCGCGCTGCTGCTTGCCGGGGCCGACAAGGTTGCGGTCAACAGCGCGGCGGTGGCGCGCCCTGAACTGGTCGCCGACATCGCCAACCGGTTCGGCAGCCAGTGTGCGGTCGGCAGCATCGACGCGCGGCAAGTCACGCCAAACAGCGACGGAACTCCGCGCTGGGAAATTTTCACGCACGGCGGGCGCAAGGCCACCGGCATTGATGCGCTGGCGCATGCGGTGCGGCTGGCCGAACTTGGTGCAGGCGAATTGCTGGTGACCAGCATGGACCGCGACGGGACCAGGGATGGGTACGACGTGGCGCTTATCCGCGCCATCGCTGATGCCGTGACGGTGCCGGTTATCGCGAGCGGCGGGGTCGGCAATCTGGGCCATCTGGTCGCTGGCGTGACCAAGGGCGGCGCAAGTGCGGTGCTGGCCGCCAGCATCTTTCATTTTGGCGAGGCGACGATAGCCGATGCCCACGCCGCGCTCGCCGCAGCGGGGTTGTGCGTCCGCGATCATGGCGGCCTATCGGCAGCAGCGCTGGTCAAGCGGTGAGGCCGGTGCGATAAGGTCGGCCATGACCGGCCCATGGACCCGCACGATCGACATTTTGCCGGTGGGCGGCTTTATTGTCGCGCTGTTGGCGCTGGCATTGCCGCTGCCGACACTGATGATCGGTCTCGTGCTGGCGGTGATGATCGTGGCAGCGGTCCATCACGCAGAGGTGATTGCCCACCGCGTCGGCGAACCCTTCGGGACATTCATTCTCGCGCTCGCCGTGACGGTGATCGAGGTCGGGCTGATACTGTCGCTGATGCAGGCCAAGCCTGAAGCAACGCTGGCACTGGCGCGCGACACGGTTTTCGCCGCGGTGATGGTGATCCTGAACCTCATTATCGGGTTGTGCCTGCTGGTCGGCGCACTCCGCCACCACGAACAGACGTTCAAACGCACCGGCAACCGTTCCGCCCTGTCGACGCTGACTGTCTTGACGGTAGTGACGCTGGTGCTGCCCAATTTCACCTCCAGCGCCCCGGGGCCGCGCTATTCGGATGTCCAGCTGGGCTTCGTCGCGCTCGTCTCGCTGATCCTCTACCTGACCTTCGTGCTGGTTCAAACGGTGCGCCACCGCGACTATTTCCTGCCCGTGGGCAATGATGAACATGTGCCCCATGTTCATGCCGATCCGCCGTCGAACCGGAGAGCGGTGACATCGATGCTGCTGCTTGTCGCCTGTCTGGTCGCGGTAGTAGTACTGGCCAAGACATTGTCGCCTGCTATTGGCGCAGGGCTTGCCTATCTCGGCGCTCCGGTGGCGGTGCTGGGCATACTCATCGCCGCGCTCGTCCTAGCGCCCGAGGGTCTGGCCGCCGTGCGTGCCGCCGGGGCCAACCGGCTTCAGACCAGCTTCAACCTCGCGCTCGGGTCGGCGCTGGCGACGATCGGCCTGACCATCCCGGCGGTCGCTCTCATGTCGATTCTGGGCGGTATGCCGATCATGCTGGGGCTAGACCCGAAAGCGATGATCCTCTTGTTCCTGTCGCTAATGGTGGCGTCGCACACGCTTGCGAACGGGCGGACGACGGTGTTGCAGGGGACCATTCACCTGACGCTGTTCGCCGTCTATCTGTTCACGACCTTTGTGCCGTGACGTTCAGGCTTTTCTGACGAACACCGTGCCCGCGCTATAGCCCGCGCCGAAAGAACAGATCAGTCCGATGTCGCCCGCCGCAAGTTCGTCGTTGTGTTTGTGAAACGCGATGATCGAACCTGCGCTTGACGTATTGGCATAGGTGTCAAGCACCGTCGGGCTTTCGTCCTCGTTGGCTTCATGTCCCAGCACGCGGTGGGCGATCATACGGTTCATGCCCTGGTTGGCCTGATGCAGCCATAAACGGCGCAGGTCTGAGCCCTGAAGGCCAAGGTCGGCGGCATGGTCGACGATCAGCTGGGCGACCATCGGCACCACTTCCTTGAACACCTTGCGGCCCTCTTGCACGAACAGCTTATCGGTTTTGGGGCCGCTCTGATCGACCGGGCCTTTGCCCTCGGCGCGGTTCAGGAAACCAAAATTGTTGCGGATATTGTTGCTGTACTGGGTCTTGAGGCGCGTGCCCAATATGTCCCAGTGACCCGCCGGAGCGCAGTCCTTGGCCTCGACCAGGATTGCGGTGGCGACATCGCCGAAAATGAAATGGCTGTCCCGGTCGCGCCAGTTAAGGTGGCCAGAGGTGATTTCGGGATTTACCACCAGCACGCTGCGGGCATTGCCGCTGCGGATATAATCCGCCGCCGTCTGGATGCCGAAAGTGGCGGATGAGCAGGCGACATTGATGTCAAAGCCAAAACCGCGCGTCATCCCCAGTTCGTGCTGAATCTCCACCGCCATGGCGGGATAGGCGCGCTGCAAATTGGAAGCGGCACACAGCACCGCATCGACATCGCCAATGTCGCGGCCCGCGCTGGCCAGCGCATCGCGGCAGGCAGCGACGCCAATTTCGGCCATCAGCGAAATCTGGTCATTGGGACGCTCGGCATAGCGCGGTTCAACAATGTCCGGGTCGATGATGCCGCGCTTGTCGATTACGTGCCGCGATTTGATACCGCTGGCCTTTTCAATAAACTCGACCGAGCTGTGGATCAGCGGTTCGGCATCGGGGTGCGCCGCATTATAGCGATCGACATAGGCGTTAAAGCTGGCGACCAATTCATCGTTGGTGATGATGTCGCTGGGGGTGAACAGGCCGGTGGCCGAAATGGCCGGCTGGTGCATGGCTGACATGGAAATCCTGAGCTTGCTATTTCTTTGGGTGCAGCGGTGTTTAGTGCCGTTAAGCCACAGGCGCAACGGCAGGTGACAGCTGAACGGCCGGCAACAACCGGGTTAACCCAGTGGTAACCATAGTCATGGCAGCAATGGCAACAGCGGATACCCGGGGGGATCGTCCTGTTCGGAACCGGCAGCCGGAGCCAAGTGTATGGCAACGCGATCAGGGCCACAAACGGGCGACATAGCCATCGCCGAAATGCGCGAATTTGCCGGCTTTCCAGCCGCGACGCAGCGCTACATACGGCGTTCACTCGACATCGGGCTGGAACGCGGCGACGCGATCATACGCTGGTCGCGCGACATGGTTGAGGAAACCGCGATCCGTGTCCAGGCGCGGATTTACGCGCGGCTACCCGATGTGCGGGCGCAGATTCCCGATGACAGCGGCCTTGATGCGCTGGAATCTTTCATGGCGCCGATGGTTGCGATCTCTGCCTTTGACCTGGGGCAGGACAGGCTGACCAGCTTTACGGCCTACCGTTTTTTGTATGAACGTTTGCTTGGCGCAACGGCGCGGCCCTGGTTGCCCGGTGCATTTTGTGCAGCGGCGGCGCTGCCGCACCTGCACCCCGACCGACGGCGGGGTTTGCTCCAGTCGATCAGCGAGGCGGCGGCCACCGCGCCAGGCTGGTCAGCACGCGAACCAAGCTTTTATCCCGAATGGGTCGAAAAGATTGACGTGACCAAGCCTGCGAACTGATCGGCAGTTCAGCTGCGCAAATGCGCGGGCAGATGGTCGCGGGCATAATCGATGAAAGCCCGCAGTTTGGGCATCACCTGTTTGCGGCTGGGGTAATATAGGAACAGGCCGGCGGTGGTGGCGGCAAATTCGTCCAGAACTATTTCCATCCGTCCGGCTGCGACGTCATCGGCAATGATCGGCTCAGCGATCATCCCGATAGCCACGCCAGAGCGTACCGCGACAGTCATTGCGGAAATGTCGTTGACGATGACCGGCCCGGTGATTTGCATTTCTTCTTCCCGGTTCCCCATCTGAAATGTCCAAGGCAACATCCCGCTGCTGGCAAGGCGCAGGCGGATGCAGCGATGCAGGGCCAGATCGGATGGGGATTTGGGACGACCGAAGCGTTCGAAATACTCCGGCGTGCCGACGGCGACAAAGCGAAACGGTTCGGACAGGCGCACGGCGATCATGTCTCCTTCCAGCATTTCGCCCGTCCGCACGCCCGCGTCGAAGCCGCCAGCAATCAGGTCGGACAGCGAATCATCGGCGAATATCTCAAGCTCAATGTCGGGATATTCATCGCAGAAACCGGCCAGGATCGGCGCGAACAGCGGCTGAATCGCCCCGCGCATCAGGTTGATGCGCAGGCGTCCCACCGCGCGTCCACCCAGATTTCGGGCGGCTTCATAGGCATCGGCAAGACCGGCAAAGGCGGGAGCCGCGCGGGCATGGAACATTTCCCCGGCCTGAGTCAGGCTGACACTGCGGGTGGTACGCATGAACAGCGGCGCGCCAACACGGGCTTCCAGGGCCTTGATGGTCTGACTGATCGCCGAGGGTGAAACGCCAAGGTCCAATGCGGCGGCGGAAAAACTGCGCCGTGCTGCAACGCGTAGAAACGCCTCGATCCCATCAAGAGTTCCCTGGGGGATTGTTAAATTCTGCTTCATGGCCTGTTCAGATTATACACTATTGTTGCGCTGCACAAGAGTCCATATATGGGTTTCACACAGCAACTAACATCTGTGTCAACGAACAAAAGGAAATTACAATGATCCGCCCTCCCCTCTCCCCCGCCATGCACCTGACGTCGGCCTTTGCGCTGGTTGCTGCAATCCTGCTTTCTTTTGCTGGCCTGATGTCCTCAACCCAGGCTGCGCAGGCGCAATCCGGCTCGACCGATTTTCGCTGCACTGCACTGGTTGATCAGGCGCGGGCCGCTGCCACCGGCATGGATGCCAACAAACAAGCCAGTGCTAAGCGCCATGTCGCCACCGGCGTCAAGCTGTGTGAAGCCGGCAACGAACGCGCCGCTGCCAAGCAGTTCCGCGCCGCGCTGAAAATCGCTGGCGTCACCGAACAGGCCGACGCGCGGCTCGCTGCACGGTAAGCAATCCATCCCAGCCCTCCCGGCTGACAATCTGGGGCGGAACTCAATGCGAGTTTCGCCCCGTTTTTGTTACAAATTCAACGCCTGCGATACCGAAAATACCAGACGTCATGGCCATAGACATTGCGCGCCTTGGCCTCGTAACGGGTTTCGGGCCAGCCGCGCGGACGGGTCAGGAAATCCTGTGGTCCATTGCACAGCCATTCGAACTGGTCGCGAAACCCGCGCATCACCATCAGGGCGTGGGCGACATAGACGGCATGGTCGGTGCCAAAGCGAAACTCGCCGCCCGGTTTCAACTTGTCGGCGATCATCCGCACCGGACCGGGATTCATCATCCGCCTTTTGGCGTGCCGTGCCTTGGGCCAGGGATCGGGGTGAAGCAGATAGATAAAGCTGAGGCTGGCATCCGGGATGCGGCGCAGCACTTCCAGCGCGTCGCCGTGATGGATGCGGACATTGCCCAGCGGTAACCGCGCGCCATGATCGCCCGCAACATGGACCAGCGCCTGCGCGACCCCGTTGATGAACGGTTCGGCCCCGATAAAGCCATGATCGGGTAACATGTCGGCGCGGGCGGCCATATGTTCACCGCCGCCAAAACCAATTTCGAAATGCAGCGGGCGATCATCGCCAAACAGCGCTCTGGCGGTGACCGGGCCGTCGCTGGGCACCGCAATCTGGGGCAGCAGGTGTGCGACCAGATCGGCCTGCCCCGCACGCAGCGGCTTGCCCTTGGCACGGCCGTAAAGGCGGTTGATCGTTGTCGGATCGCCGGATTTATATGCTGTCATGGCGCGGGCGTTTAGGCGGGCAGCGGCTTGGCTGCAAGCTGGCGGCCAAGCAAAGAACCCGGGGTGCGAATACATAGGGACATGATCGTGAGCATCGAGCGTGCCGACCCCTTATCTTTTGTCGCCTGTGCCAAGTCTATTTTGCAAACCGGTACAGTAGCCACCTGTTACGCGCAATTTCGGAACGGCCATAGCTGTTGCCGTTATCCCGCATGCGGCCCAAGCTTGGGCGCTGATTATTGCGTATGTACGGACCCAGTTTTTTTGGCAGATAATATGGCCTGAAACTGCGAGCCCATTTTGGGCAGGTAGAAGCCCGATTTTTCGCCAAAAACCATATCTCCGACACCAGGCTTTTTGAAATAATCGACGTTGAGATAATGCTCTTTCTTCGGCGTATTTGACTGTAATTCTTCTCTGCTATTTGAAATCGATGCCAAAAATTGCGTTGCCGCCGATTTGAATTTCACCGTCACATTTTGCAGATGCCAACGGCAAATTCCCAAATTGAAATAATCGGCGTCCAGCAGCGCATCCTGATGAAAGGTCGCCGTATAACGATCATCGCCCGATTTATTGAGTTTCAACACAATGTGATGCTCGGGCGGCAAGACCGCGCCACTTAAGGCAAGGGGTTTGACACATTCTGAATTTTCGACCCTGTAATGCGCCGTTGCTTCCAGATCGTTAAACGGTCCCGGGTGCTTTACGAGTTTGAAATCAAGCAGATATGACGATTGCGGATTGTCATTCAACTGTATGTTCGGATCAGATATCGATTTTTCACTACCCGCGCAGCTGCAAAGCAACATCACGAGCATCAGACTTAACGCCGTATTCTTCATCTTTGTCGTCCCATTGCGATGATGATGCCATGATGCCAACGGAGGCTCCAAAGCTATCAGAACGCGGGGTAGGGCAACTGCCTCGGCAGCGCAGCGCTGCATGAGCGACATCACTTATTCGGGCGATCTCGTCGGACATCTTCGCGGGGGCGGCCATAGGGCAGGCTGACCGCAGCTGTCTGGCAATAATTGCCATTGGACCGATAGTCGGTGACCAGTCCGCCGCGAAGTTCGAACGTCATATGGCAAACCCATGTTTCCTGTGTGGTTTCATTGCCATAGCGATCAACCAGTTTCGTGTCATAGCCATAGGCATAGTAAAGAAACCGGCTGCCCGCGCTGTCATGGCTTTGCTGCGGCACCCCCCAGCTGGCGACAAGTGCGTTTTCGGGCAGGCCCATCCAGCTGTGCAGCACTGGGCTGGCCTTTTGCCCCATCTGAGAAAACAGCTTTTGCTGGTCAGCGATCGTTTGCTGGCGATCGGCCTGGATCTGTTGCAGCCCCGATGTTGCCATGGCGGCGCCCTTTGCCAGCAACTCGCGCGTCTCGGCCAGGCTTTTGTCGATTTCGGCGTTGATCTGTGCATCGGTCCGCTTTGTTGTCCAGGCTGGCTGGACGCCATCGGTCCAAAAATTGGCCCATGTCAGCGCCATTGGTTCGTCATCGCTGACCACACGCAACATGCCATTGGCATCGCGCTGATCCGGGGCACAGACGAAAGCATAGATCTGCGACAACAGGATATTGCCGTTGATCGGTTGCCATCCCTGGTCGGGTAGATGTTCGATATGATCGTGCCGCCAGAGCTGCGAGGCCATTGTCACGGCGACCATTTTTTCCCGGCATTTCACCCGATATTGCGACGCGGCCTTGGCCGGTGATTTGGCCGATTCATAAACGGCCACGCCCTCTAGCTGGATATAGTCCACAAGATCCGCCGCCGTCAGCTTCACCTTGAAATCGGTTGTCATCAATCGCGACGGGTCCCGGACAATCTGGATGCTGTCGAGATCGGCGTAATGCGCCTCACGCGCTGGCTTGTCGCCTTGGGCGAAAACCAGCCACCATTCCGATGCCAGGACGGGGGCCGGAGCCCACAAAAGCGCCGCCAGACACGCAACCGCAAGAAAGGAACGATGACCGAAAAGGAATTTGCACATAATCCATAATATCCGCCGTCTGGAGATCAACCAATCTGCCACGATGTACCGGTTCACATGAGCAAAGGCGCCCGCAGGCCGCCCGCCCGGGCGCGCAGTTTTCCGCGGGACACACCAGCCAGGTGTTCACCCCCCCGGCCTGGGGGGCGCACGTGATGACGGTGCATCAACCTAATGTCATCACGCTCTCAGACCGGTTTACCGCCCCAGCGCAGCCTTAAGTTGTTCCACCAGATCGGTGCGTTCCCACGGGAACGCATCGCCCGTTGCCGTGCGGCCGAAGTGGCCATAGGCGGCGGTCTGGCGGTAGATGGGTTTGTTAAGGCCCAAATGCGTGCGGATGCCTTTGGGGGTCAGGCTGACGAGGGTGGGTATGATCGCTTCGAGCGCGCCCTCATCCACCGTGCCAGTGCCGTGGAGGTCGACATAGATGGACAACGGCTCGGCGACGCCGATGGCATAGCTTAGTTGGATGGTGCAGCGGCGCGCGAGGCCGGCGGCAACGATATTTTTGGCCAGGTAGCGGGTCACATAAGCCGCCGAGCGGTCGACCTTGGTCGGATCCTTGCCGCTGAATGCGCCGCCGCCATGGGGGGCCGCGCCGCCATAGGTGTCGACGATGATCTTGCGGCCTGTCAGGCCAGCATCACCATCCGGCCCGCCAATTTCGAACCGGCCGGTCGGGTTGATGTGATAAACCGTGTTTTCGGTGAGCAATTCGGCGGGCATCACGTCCGCAATCACGCGCTTCACATAATCACGCAGTTCGGCATATTTGGCCGCATCGCCCCCGGTCGCGCCGTCCGCTGCCCACGGCAGGCAGTAATCGACCGCATGCTGTGTTGACACGACGATCGCCGTCGCCTCCACCGGGCGTTCATTGGCGTAGCGCAGCGTGACCTGGCTTTTGGCGTCGGGTTCGAGGAAGGGGGCGGCGCCCGATTTGCGGTCGGCGGCCATCCGTTCAAGAATCTTGTGGCTGTAATCGAGCGTGGCAGGCATCAGGTCGGGGGTTTCTTCGCTCGCATAACCGAACATGATCCCCTGATCGCCCGCGCCTTCGTCCTTCGTCTCGCTCGCGTCGACGCCCTGTGCGATATGGGCGGACTGGCCGTGGAGGTTGTTTTCAAAGCGGAAGTTTTCCCAGTGAAAACCGCTTTGTTCGTAACCGATGTCGCGAACGGTGGCGCGGACGGTTGCCTCAACCTCCTCGCGCGCGCCCGCGACCCAGGCACCATTTTCATAGACGCCCTTGCAGCGGATTTCGCCCGCGAGCACGACGAGCTGGGTCGTGGTCAGCGTTTCACACGCGACGCGCGCTTCGGGGTCTTTCGACAGGAACAGATCGACGATGCTGTCCGAAATCTGGTCGGCGACCTTGTCTGGATGGCCTTCAGAGACGCTTTCTGAGGTGAAGAGGAAGCTGTTGCGCATGGACATATCTCTAGCATTTGGGATATAAAGAATTGTTTATGTGCTTGCCCCGTTAGCGCCGCCGCCGCCCTGATGCAATGGCGAACAAAATCAACAGCCCCGCAAAGAGAAGCGGGAGAATGTTGCCATAGCGCGCGAACAGCGTCGGGGCATGGGGGGATGGAAGGTTGGTGTCGATGCGGCCCGCAACCGCCATGGGAAGCGATTCGGCGATATCGCCGTCGGCAGTGATGACGGCGCTGATGCCAGTGGGCGTCGCGCGAATGACCGGCAGGCCTTCCTCAATCGCGCGCAGCCGCGCCTGCGCCAGATGCTGCGGCGGTCCCCAGCTGCCGAACCAGGCGTCGTTTGACGGATTGAAGATGAAGGCCGGGCGGTTGGCGCGATCGACGACCTGGCCCGAAAAGATGATTTCATAACAGACCTGAATCCCCGCCTTGCCAAAGCGGCCAAGGTCGAGCGTGCGCGGCCCCGGCCCGGGCCAGAAATCAAGATCGCCGGGCGCAAGGCGCGACAGCCCGATGGCCGAAAGGACCTGGCGCATGGGCAGATATTCGCCGTAGGGAACCAGATGCGCCTTGTCATAACGTGCGCCAAGCGCGCCATCGGGACGCACGGTCATTACTGCGTTGCGCGCGCCGACGACCTCGCCGTTCCGGTCCATCTCCAGCTTGAGCGCACCAAGGAGCAGGAGGTCTTGCGGGTTCATCAGCGCGGTCAGGCGGGCGCGGGCCTCCGCCGGGGTGCGGTCGTAATAAACATAAGGATAACCGGTTTCGAGATAATCGGGTATCGCCGCCTCTGGCCACAGGATCAGGCGCGGTTCGTCGCTGAGCGGTGTGGTGAGGCGCGCGAGTTTAGCGAAATTGGCATCGGCCTTGCCGCCCTGCCACTTGTCCTGCTGGCCGACATTGGGCTGAACGATGGTGATCCGGGTGGGGGTGCCGCCCTTGTTGCGCACAACTGAGTCCACGGACGATGCCGCGAGGGCCAGCCCTGCAGCAGCGGTGACGAGGGTGGGAATTGCGGCACATAATAGTGCCGGGCGCCAGCGGCGCCGGGACGCCAAGGTCAGCGCCGCAGCCATGAGCAGAACCAGGCTGCCGGTACCATAGGTGCCGATCCAGAGCGCTGCGCTTGCTGCTGGTCCAACCGCCACCACGCCCAGCGGATTCCATGCAAACCCCGTGAACACCCAGCTGCGCAGCCATTCGGTGACGATCCACAGGGCAGCGAACGCAAGGGAGAGGGGGAGGAGGGCCATTTCCCCCTTTTCGTCATTTCCGCCTGTGTGGAGATCCGGAAGGGGGGACAGGCGCCTGGTTAGTGACCACGCCCCCCACGTCGCCAGCGCCGGATAAAGTGCAAGGAACAGCGATAGCGCCACCACCGCGATCCACCCCAGCCAAGCCGGCATTGCGGCCTGATAGGTAAAGGCGGTGGCAATCCAGTTGAGGCCGAGGGTAAAATGGCCGACCCCGAACGCCCAGCCGAGGCCAAAGGCGCGGCGCTGCGTTGGTGCCTCTGCCATCATCAGCATCAGCAGCGCGAGGGCAAGGAGGGTCACGGGCCAAAGCCCGAGCGGGGCAAAACCGGTCGCCGAGGCGATTCCAACCATCAGCGCGGTCGCTTTGGGCCAGCCCCGCGCAAAGGCGGTAACGTGATGGGCGATGCGGGAGAGGTTGTGCTTCACAAGCGGGGGCATAGCTTGGTCACGGAGCAAGCCCAAGCGTCGTTTGTGTGAAAAAGAAAGAACGACCCTTCGACAAGCCCAGGGTGGGGGGGTATAGGAAGCGAGTAGCTTGTTTATGTTGAGATTGCTCCATGTCCCTGCGCCCCTTTCACCTCGCTTTCCCCGTCGATGACCTCACCACTGCCCGCGATTTTTATGGACGCATCCTTGGCTGCGCCGAGGGGCGGTCGGCGGAGAGCTGGGTTGATTTCGATTTTTTCGGGCATCAGATTGTGACGCATCTGGTGCCTGGCAGCAGTGATGCGGGGACCAACCCTGTCGATGGCCATAATGTCCCCGTGCCGCATTTCGGAATTGTGCTGACCATGGCTCAGTTTTCTGCACTATCCGCTCGGTTCGCCGCAGTGGGCGTCGAATTCGGCATCGCGCCTTACACCCGCTTTGCCGGGGAACAGGGGGAGCAGAAGACCATGTTTGTCCGCGACCCTGCGGGCAACGCACTGGAGTTCAAGGCTTTTGCCGATGATTCGATGCTGTTTGCGACCGGACAGTCAGCCTAAAGCATATATTTCATCTTGATCGTTTGGGCAGTATCGCCGTTGACGGGAAAGCTGGCGGATTTGAATTTGGGCGCTCCCATTCCAATCGCCGGGTTGCGGGAAAAGCCAAAGCCTTCCTTGGGCAGGAACAGCGCCATGTCCATTTTGTTATTGCTGTTTTCGTCATGAACCAGCGCGATGGCATAGGTGCCATTGGCTGGCGCGATGATGCTGAATCTGGCTGCGCTCGCTGCCTTCACGGCCATGCGCACCGCAGTTTTGTCCTTGCTGCAATCCGGAAAGGCTTTGGGATTAGCGGTCAGACACACCAGTACCTGTCCTTTGGTGCTGCGCAGCCCGGTAACGCTGACGTCAACCGACGGCATCGGAGCGCTCGCTGCGCCGAGCAGGAACGGCAAAGCTGCCAAGCCCGATATCCGTGCCACAGACTTTGTCCCAGAAACGGAAATAAAGACCATAGTTCCCCCGGTAGGCCGAATGATGTTTTTCATGATGTGTGGCCGTTATCAGCCATTGTCCTGCTGCACCATGAACAAGCCAACGTGGAAACATTTCCCACCCCATATGGTTCCCGATACCCATGATCGTCATGATCGCCAGCATCAGCCCCAGCACAGCGACGTGGATCGGCACCATAAGCACGAGCACCGGCACAACAATCGCGCCCGTCAGCGCCTCGATGGGGTGAAAGCTCATCGCCGCCCAGGCGGTCGGAGGGCGGCTTTCATGATGCACGGCATGGGCTAGCTTGAACCACCGCGGCTGGTGCATCCAGCGGTGGGTCCAGTAAAACCAGCTATCATGCAGGATCAGATAGGCAAGCAGGCTGGCCGGAAGCCACCACAGCGGATAATCGGCTACGTCGGTATAAACACGTGTCCAGCCATGATGCTGCCAGCCCCACGCGACAATGCCGGCGGGAACGCCATAGATGGCGGCACTGGCCAGGCTCCAGCCGATTTCCCGGTGCATTTGCCGGTCCAGGCCAGCATAAAGGCCAGGCCGCAGCCATGCGGTCATCCACGCGAACAGGCCACTGGTGACCAGATATCGCGCGCCCACAATGAATGTCATGGCAAGCGCAGAAAGGATGAGCGACAGCATCCACGCACCATAGGCGTTTCACTTCACCGCTGCCAAGGGGCATTGGACGACAGGCGGTGAGCTTGAT
>Ga0105045_10003852_pt1 | contig 12975 bp, 13 predicted proteins | sample MAT02_FD_78089 | JGI IMG/M metagenome (GOLD analysis project Ga0105045, IMG submission 78089) | Freshwater microbial communities from Lake Fryxell liftoff mats and glacier meltwater in Antarctica - MAT-02 (megahit assembly) | ecosystem: Environmental > Aquatic > Freshwater > Ice > Liftoff...
GCAAAGAGGCAAGAAAAGACGTTCCGCACGCCGAGGTGGGAAAGAGGGCATGAGAAGATGAGTTGACCGAATCTAATTACAAGGCGTTATCCATAAGACTCTTTTGCTTTATCAAAGAACCACTTTTCAATTGCTGCCAATTCAGGATGGGATGTACAAGTTGATGATTCGAATAGCCACAAATAACCATGACGGCAAAAATATACCGCGATTCTGTTGATAATGGGGAATCGCCCAGGCCGCTCCACCCTGCGCATAGAGAGAACGGCTACCAATCGAATGCCACTTGAGTCCATTTCTCCGGAATCTCCTAACTCTATCGGCGATTCACGACACATCGGGCGCGGCCCGCACAACCGCACTTTTGAGTTGTCGAATTCCTTTTTTTCGTACGGGTTCACCGGGTTGGGGCGAACGAACCGCCGATACCACTCGGGAAGAAAATGCCCACAGGAGGAACTCGGATGGCACGCTGGATGCAGAAATTCGCTCTGGTACTCGGAGCGTTCGCAATATGGGCCACCTCGCAGGCCCCGACCGCCAGTGCGGCGAACGAGCCGCCGCTGCCGCGGATGTCTTACTACCCCTACTCGTATTTCCCGCACAACTACTGGCCGGCGCAATCGCCGCAGTACCCGGAACCGAAGGGGCACCCCTACGTTCGCCCGCCGGCGTACATGGCGTACCCCCCGTTCAAAGAACCGGGCTGGCGTTACGAATTGTTCGAACCGATGAAATACTATCGCGGCAGCCACTTCTGGCTCGATCAGTTCTAACTCAACAAGACCCCGGGACCGCCGTCCCGGGGCTTTATTTTTTCACGGCCGATCGCTTGTAGAATTTCGCCCACATGCTCGGATCGCCGGGCAGCGATACCCCCGGCACGATCATGTTCTTGTTCTTGGCCAAGTCCAACATCAACCGGGGGTACTCCGGCCATTTCCCTTCCGCCGCGGCGAGTTGTTCCGATTCGCGTTTGTGTTTCGGATCGGCGATGGCCGGCATCAGTTGATCCTTCAAGAACGCGTTCACTTCGTCGGCGAACTCACCGGGCTTACTCGGCCCCAAGGGCGGGAGCACTTCGCCCGCCTTCGGAAGCTTGATTCCGTCGTGAACGGCCAAAGCAAAATCGGGCCATTTGCCCGAGACTTGCTCGAACCGCGATTTCTTCGGCAAACCGTCTTTGGGAATGTAACGGATGTACGCGGCGGGAAGTTGGTTGTTCCGCACGATGGCTGAATCGGCTTTACTCGGTTTCGGCAAGCCGGGGTGGCGTTCGGCCATGCGGTACAAGCACTCGGCATAGACGCCCCAATACCCTTCCTTGCTCGCGGAATCATATTTGATCTTCAACTCGTTGAGTTCCTCGCGGGTGAGGCGGCAAGCGGGTGGAATGTTGAATTCCAAACGATCGCCTTTGCGTTCGAACCCGGTGGAAAGATCGACGCCCAATACGTTCTTCACATATTGATCCAGTTGTTTTATCAACGCCGGATCGCTGAAGGGCCACGGCTTGGGTTGATCCCCCTTGTTCGGTTGCCATTGCCGTTTCGCCAGTTCCCATTCCTCGCGGCGGGATTGTTCGCGGTCGTGCAGTTCATTCGCCATGCGGAGCGTTTCCTCGGCACTGGCGGCGCGGGCGAGCAGCGCTTTTTGGCTTTGGGGAAGGCTTTCCCGCCACAACCGTTCGCGGATTTGTTTGATCGCATTCAAACGCATTTCGCCGCTCGTCGCCGCGAGAATTTCTTGGCGTTCGGCATCCGGCAAGCGATCCAACCACGCCGCGTAATTCTCCAAACAGTAACGGAGTTCCGATTGTTCCTTCGCGGGCAAGTTGTTCAATTGTTGGTGGAATTTTCGGAGTTGTTGCTGCCGTGGCTGCGGGAATGCGAGAAAGATTTCGATCAGTTTCTGCTGTTCCGCGAGGCTGATTTTTGTGGGTTCGCTGTCCTTGCGAGATTCTCGAACGGAGGGCTCATCATCGAAGATTTCTGCGGCGTGCAACTTCCGGAGAAATTCGAGGTCGTCCACGCCCAGCAAGAGGGGGAGTTCGTGGATCATCGGCAAATCGGCTTGATCGAACGCCTCGGTGGAATGCGCCGCGAGGTACGGCCGAGCCAGCAGGTGCGCCCCGTAACCCAACCCGGCACAAACGAGCATTGATGCGATCCAGAACGCGGCCGCCAACCCTCCGCTGCGCGTTCGCGCGACGTGGGGCACAACACCCGAACTACTCACGATGAACGCATGGGAACTCGCCGAACCGGGTTGCAGCGCCGGCTGGATTCGCGTGAGCGTGCGGTTGGTGAAATCGGCCGAGGGTTCCGACTTCGGCAAGTAATCGAGCAAGTCGAAGGTTTTCTTGTATTCCGTGGCGCGGGTGCGCACCTTCGCATCCACCGCGAGTTTCGATTCCAATTTCCGCGCTTCGTCCGGTTCGAGTTCGCCATCGAGGTAAGCGATCAAATCGGCATCGTCCGGTTCGGGTTCGCCGTCGTTCTGATGAATGTTCATAGGAATCTCCCGTTATTCCTCGTCGTGCTCGGAGTCGCTCCCGGGGGGCGGAGCGTCCATGTAAATGTAAGGTTGCAGCGCCTCGCGCAGCTTCGATCGCGCCCGGCTCAACAGCGATTTCACCGCCTTCGGGCTGAGGCCCATCACTTCGGCGATGTCCGCGTAGTTCATGTCTTCAAACTTGTTCAAGACGACCGCAACCCGCTGGCGTTCATTGAGATCTTCCAGTGCTCGGCGGATGATCGCGGTGAGTTCCTGCTGCTGCAGTTGTTGGGTGGGTGGCGATTCGCGGTCGGCCACGCCGGGATCGGCGGGGCGCAATCCGTGCTGGCCGGAATCCCGCAGATCGAGGGGCAGCGCGTGCCGGCGTTGGCGGTTGCGGATCGCGTTGAGCGCCAAGTTGTTCGCAATGGTAAAGAGCCAAGTGCTGAACTTCGCCTTCGGCGTATACTTGTGCCGGGTTTTGTAGACGCGGAGGAAACACTCTTGGGCCAAATCCTCGGCTTCATCCGAATGCCCGACGATGTGATTGAGAATGCCGACGAGCCGATTTTGGTAGCGTTCGACCAGTTCCGCAAACGCGGCTTCATCGCCGCCGCGCACCCGGAGCATGAGCCGGATATCGGGGTCGCGCATCGCCATTATCGCGCTGGTTTGGCCGGTCATGGGCTGGGGTGTGGGGTATCGGGTATGGGGTCTGGGCCCATGGGATTGAATTCACCCGTCGCTTCCATTCCGGTCTTTTCTTCGATACCCGATACCCCAAACCCCAGACCCTGCGAAGCCGAACGCCGGAGCTGGCCGCAGGCGGCGTCGATTTCCGAACCCTTGCGCTTCCGCACTTTCACGCTCACACCGCCGCGTTTCAGTTCCTCGATAAACGAGTTCAAATCGCTATCGAGCGGTCGTTTGAACGCTAGGCCGGAAACGTCGTTCCACGGGATGAGGTTCACGTGGGCTTTGCGGCCTTTCAGTAACCCGGCGAGTTGCTTGGCATGTTTCCGTTGATCGTTCAGTTTGCCCATCACCACGTATTCGTACGTCACTTGGCGGCCGGTTTTCTCGAAGAATTCGTCGGCGGCACCGAGGATAGCATTCAAACCGGTCTTGGAATTCGTCGGTACGATTTCGCTCCGCAGAACATCGTTCGGAGCGTGGAGCGAAACGGCGAGGTGGTACTGCTTGCCGGTGTCCGCGAGTTGGCGGATCTTCGCCGGGAGGCCCACGGTGCTGATCGTCACATGGCGGGCGCCGATCCCCAAGCCCTCCGGGCTTCCCGCAACGGCCAAAGCTTGCAGCAGGTTATCGAGGTTCGCCAGGGGTTCTCCCATACCCATCACTACGATGTGCGTGAGTCGGGCATCGGGCGAGGTCAGATTCCGAAGCCGCACCAATTGTTCGAGGATTTCCCCGGAGGTGAGGTTCCGTTCGACTCCGTTGAGGCCGCTGGCGCAGAAGACGCAACCCATTCCGCAACCGACCTGCGTGGAGATGCACGCCGTGCGGCGATCCTCTTCTTGAATGAGTACGCACTCGATCTGCTTGCCGTCGGTGAGTTGGACGAGCAACTTGTGGGTTTCGTCTTGGGCATGCAGGTGTTTATCGATCCGCGTACCTAAGGGGTAGAAATGTTCCGCGAGTTCTACCCGCAACCCCTTGGGTAGATCGGTCATCTGCTCGAAAGTTTCGGCCCGGGCTTGCAGAATCCAGCGCCGAATTTGCTTAACGCGCATGGCGGGTTCCCCCCGCTCGCCGAGCCACTCCCGAAATTGTTCGGGGGCGAGTTCGAGTATCGATGGTTTCCAAGTGGGTTCGGCAATGGGAAGGGGTAGGGCCATGCGGCTATGTTACCCCACTCCGGCGTGCTGTCCAACGGATCGGCGCGAGAAACCGAACTCGGTTGCGCTGCGGCGCGAAATCTCGGCTATTCCACGAGTGCATTCCAGTGTGACTATGCACTCCGATTCTGCGGTGTGCGAAATTGAGAAATCCCGCTGCGGGCATTGGGAATCCAATCATCGGCGTGCTATTAGTTCCTCATGGATTTTTCGCCCGCGGTTGTGTGCCCCGACATGCAAGATGATCCGTTCCGCACCTACAAATCGGCCGGCAACGTTCGCACGACCGCACAGGCGTCCGAGGCGTGTTTGGTTTTCATCTACCCCACCGGCCCGCAAATGGGTGCCCGGTACGTTTTGAAATCGGACGAAACCCTCATCGGCCGCACCGACGAATGCCAAATCCGCAACACCGATGCCTCCGTTTCCCGATTGCACGCCCGCATCGACGCCAGTGCGAATGGCTTCTCCGTCATCGATCTCGACAGCACCAACGGGACGTTCGTGAACAACGTTCCCCGGCGGCAAACGAAGCTCTCCGACGGCGACTACCTGCGGATCGGCAATTGCATTTACCGGTTTCTCGCCGGGGGAAACCTCGAAGCCGAGTACCACGAGGAAATTTATCAACTCACGGTGCAAGACGGCCTCACCGGGGTTCACAACCGGCGCTACCTGACGGAATTCCTCGACCGCGAATTGGCTCGCGCCCAGCGTTTCGACCGCCCGCTCGCTTTGGCCATGTTCGACATCGACTATTTCAAGAACATCAACGATGTCCACGGGCACTTGGCCGGGGATACGGTGCTGCGGGAACTCGCCTCGCTCTTGAAAGCCGTGGTTCGCAAAGATGAACTCTTGGCTCGCTACGGTGGGGAAGAATTCGCCATCGTGCTCCCGGAAACCGACCGGGATGCGGCGATGCTCGCCTGCGAACGCCTGCGCTGGGCGGTTGAAAATCATTCGTTCAATTGCCATTCCGTGCGATTGCCCGTTTCGGTGAGTGTGGGCGTGGCGATCAGTTCCGCCGAGACTTCCACTCCGGATGATCTGTTCCGCGCCGCCGATGTCAAACTCTACGAAGCGAAACGCAACGGCCGCAACCGTGTGGCCGGTTAAATTCGATTGACACGATTCGGAAGCAACGGTATCGCACCTCCGCTCGCATGGGGGAAACACGCGGGCACATCTTGGGGGGATAACCATGCGTGGATTCGTTGCGGCGGCGCTTTCGTGCGCCGCATTGATCGGGATCGGTTGCACCACGACCGCGAAGTACCATCAGAAGAACACCGATAACGGCATCATAGAGTTGAAGCCGGGCGCCGATCCGAAGGATGCGGTCAAACTCATCGAACAGCACATCGGCAAAGATTACGAAATGGCCATCATGCCGGGCACGGCAGGCTCGGTGGCTGCGGGCAGCAACTTCAACCCGAACGCCACGGTTCAAGCGGGCCAAACCCCGACCACGCCCACTTATTACCAGTATTCCCGCAAGACGCCGACCGGAATGACGCCGAGGGGTCTGCCTCCTGTACAAATGGACGGAATGACCCAGCAAGCCGGCTTCCAACCGCAGCGGGGTAACATGCCCATAGCGGGAATCGGAAACAACGCCGCGATGCAACCGCCGGGAATGCCCTTCGGCCAGTGAGCCGGAGGTGAACTCGAAGGGCTGCTGACGATCGGTTAGCGTATCTCGTACAGTTTTTGCTGGAGTTTCGCCTTTAGGCGGTCTTCGCTCTGGATGGCGGAAGTAGACCGCCTAAAGGCGGAACTCCAACGAAGATCAATTGCGATGGCGTTCCTTTTATGAGTTTCAGTCACGCACGCCGCTCGCGTGGCACGTTACAACTCGACCTTGGAATGAATCTTTGGATCGTCGTCCAGTTCGGCGCGTTTCCCGGTGATGAGGGCCTTCCCGGCCGCGATTAAGTACTTCAAACCGTTAATGCCGCTGTTGTCCCAGTATTCGCCTTCCTTGCCCACCACTTTGAGGAGGAGGATGTTCGGGTCGTCTTTACCGCCGGGGAACCAGACGCTCCACGCCATCTTCCACAATTTGCGAACCTTTTCTCGATCGTCGACCAACGACGCGGTTCCCGTGAGTGAAACGAACTTCGTGGAAGATTGCATCGTAACCGCGGCGCGGTTGTCGCCGGTCAACTCGTTGACCTTTTCGGCGTTACGATCGGTGGCGAACCAAACGGAACCATCGGCTTCGACGTCGGCGAGGGCCATGGGCCGCGCTCGGAAATCTCCTGCGCTGTTGTGAGTAACCAGCATTGCAACGCCGAACTCTTCGAGGAGTTCTTTGAGCTTGATCTCGGGTGAAGTGGTCATGGAAATCCCTTTAACTCATTGAGTTCGACGGTTCGGAATCGCAACGTTGGTGCAAGCAGATGCAAACCCCGCGCCAACGAATTTGCCGCTGGGGTGCCAAGCTCGTGTTGCGGTATTGAAGAAGTGATGAGTTGGGGAACGATGCTCCAAAGGGCAGCGGCTTTTCACCACCCGAGCGGCGAGCGGCAGCCAGCCGAGTATGAACTACTCGGTGCGCTGACGCCCGCCGCTCGCTTCGGAACTTCGATCAATCAGCCGTGTTGAACTTCTTCTCGTCGATCTTTTCACTGTACTTGGCTTCGGTCACTTTGCCGGAAATGAACTTCTCGCCATCGTGGGTCACTTTCAATGTCATCGGCGTCTGGATGCCATCCACCTTCTTGTAGTCGCTGAACACGGATGCTTCATCCACTTCGCCGCCGCCGCCCGGCGGCATGCCCTTGCGGGTCATCTTCACCAAGAGGTTCGTCTTGATGTCGAAGTACAGTTTCACTTCCTTTCCGTCCTTCGGCGTCACGGCGATCACCCATACCGGATCCTCGCCGACCTTCGCATCCTTCTCCGTTTTCACCGTGAAGCGCTTGGCGTCGAGCAGGGGGTAGATGAAGGTCATTTCCTGCGTGGTCAGCGCGGCCTTCAACTCGGCCTTCTCCGCGTCGCCGATCTTTAGGGATGCACCGTTGTGCGACGTCTTCACTTTGTCGCCGTTCACCACTTGGCCGATCACCAGCTTCATCCCCATGAGTTCGGTGTCGATGATCATGCTATACTTGTCCGGCAGCATATACGCGACTTCCGCTTTGTACTTCAAACTGGCGCCGAGCACGTTCATATCGCCACTCATGCTGAACTCGCCCGCCTTGGCTTTCTTGAGCGCCGCTTCGCCGCCGTGGGCTTCGATGGCCTTCTTGAGGTTATCGGTGGTTTCGTCGGCGCGGGCATCCGCCGCGAAGGCGACCAGGGTGAACGCGAGCAAAATCCGTTTCATGGGTAGAACCTCGTGGGGGGTGAGAGACGCGGAATAGTTTAGGCACTAGGGCAAGGGTGGCCCACGTTCTATGCCCCCGTTGGCAATGTTTCCCGAATGCAACGCTCTTGTCGGATAAGCGTGCGCCGCGCGCGACCGTGCGGTCACAACCTATTCCCACCAATTGACAGCCCCCTTCCTCAGCGGTTATCGTTAGAGTGGAAATGTGATGCCCGCGGCGAACTGACCATGATGCTCCTGAACCCCGACGTTCTGACCGAAGCCAAGGGACTTTCCGTCGGCGCGTCCGGGTTCTTCCTGTTCGTTGGCTTTATGTTGTGGGCGTGCGGTTGGCCCTGGCACCGGTTCTGGGTCGTCTTCGGTATCACTGTCGCAGCGGGGATGTTCGGGCTAACCGCCGGGCGTTCCGCCGGTACGCAAGTGTTAGTGGTCGGCGTGCTCTTGGCGGTGTCCGCCGGGATGCTGGCGATCGAACTCGCGCGGATCGGCGCCTTCCTCGGCGGTGGCACGGCGGCGTGGCTCGCGGCGGCGAATGTGGTGCCGCAGGCCCAAGAACTTTGGGCCGTGTTCCTCTGCGGCGGACTCTTGGGCATCGCACTTTATAAGCTCTGGACGATGCTCGCCACGAGCTTGATCGGTACGTTGATCTTCGCCCACGCGCTGCTGTTGATGCTCGAACAGTTGCAAAAGTTCCCCGCCGCAAAGTGGGTGACCATGAACGCCTCGGCGGTGAACGGCTTCGTGATCGGGCTAATGATCCTCGGCGTGATCGCCCAAATGAAAACCGGCGCTACCAAGTTGGAAGACGAGTCGGAAGAGGAGCACGAGGAGGAAGAAGAAAAGCCGAAGAAAGGGAAGAACAAGAAGGGCCACGACGAAGACCTCGCCAAGCTTTTGAAGAAGCTCATGCCGAGCGGTTGAGAATCACGCCCTCGTTTGCGGTTTTGCAAATAATTCACCAATATCCATCGTGAATCCTGGCAACACTTTCCCGCCATCCAACGTTCCTTCGGAATCCAACAACGTCGATTCTTCCGAGCTTGCGAAAACTTCCACAGATCGACTTTCCGGATCGATCTCCCAAACCATTTGCGTTCCGGCTAAGAAGTATTCCTTTCGTTTCAATTCCATTTCCGATGCGGTGTTGCTTTCGCTCAACACTTCGACCGCGAGATCCGGAGCGAGATTGGGGAAGGCTTCCGTGGGGAATTCACCATTGGGGAATCGTTCGTATCGAAAGAACGCGAGATCGGGAAAGCGAATTCGGCCGAGGATCAGACGTATGCCTCCTTGTTCCCCCGAAGTCTCCCCGCAATCATTGGTCGCCAAATAGATACCGATCTTCCGATTGATCCTCGAAGCGATCACGGATTCTTTCCAATCCATTTCTTTCTCTACGAGAGTTCCGTCGATCAGTTCGCATCGAACGCCGCGTTGATCGAGCAAGCGCATCACGTCGGCCCCCGTGGCGGTGCCGGGTGTTGGGCGCAGCAGAATGCGGTGGGCGGGAACGCCGCCGAGCTGCTGTTGCAATTCCACGAAAGTGAAGGTTTCGGGTTCGTCGAGGACGTTACTCATGCGGGGAATATAGCACGCGGGCTGCTATAACAACACTTACAGTTGCCGCCCCCGGAGTTCCCCGCATGACGCGCCGCGTTTCCCTTCTATCCCTCGCGTTTCTCCTCGCGACCTTCGCAATCGCCCAGGACACGAAATTGAGCTACCCGAAAGCCGCCAAGGGCACCGTCTCCGACGACTACCACGGCACGACCGTCCCCGACCCGTACCGCTGGCTCGAAGACGACGTCCGCCTATCGAAGGATGTGGCCGGGTGGGTGGAAGCCCAGAACGCCGTGACGCAAAGCTACCTCGCCGGGATTCCGGAACGAGACGCCATCAAGAAACGCATCACCGAACTGTGGAACTACGAACGCTACTCGGCCCCTTCCAAGGCCGGGGGCAAGTACATCTTCAGTAAGAATGACGGCCTGCAAAACCAGGCTGTGTTGTACGTGCAGGACACGCTTGATAGCGAACCGCGGTTGCTGCTCGACCCCAACACGCTGAGCAAGGACGGCACCGTGGCACTGGCCGGCTTCACGGTGAGTGACGATGGCAAGTACGCGGCCTACGGTATTGCGGAAGCCGGGAGCGATTGGAACGTGTGGAAGGTGCTGGACATCGCCACGGGCAAGCCGCTGGCGGACGAACTGAAGTGGATCAAGTTCAGCGGAGCGTCTTGGACGAAGGACAGCCGAGGCTTCTTCTACAGCCGGTTCCCGGAAACCACCGGCGAGGCGAAGTTCCAATCGCTGAACGAAAACATGAAGCTGTACTACCACCGCCTCGGCACGCCGCAGGCGGACGACGTACTGGTGTACGAACGGCCCGATCACCCCAAGTGGGGCGTCGGCGGCGGCGTGAGCGAAGACGGCCGCTATCTGATCATCAGCGTGAACGACGGCACTACCAGCCGCAAGGCCCGCATCCTTTACAAGGATTTGCTCGAACCCTTCGGCCTGCCCACGGCTTTGATCGACAACCACGAGAACAAGTACCAGTTCATCTCGAACGACGGCCCGGTCTTCTTTTTCAAGACGGAGAACGATGCCCCCAAGGGTCGCCTCGTCACCATCGACATCCGCAATCCGGACAAGAAGAACTGGAAAACGATCATCCCCGAGGCCAAGGAAACGCTGGAAGGCGTCGATCTCGTGGGCGGCGTGTTCCTCGCCAGCTACCTACAAGACGCCAAGACAATCGTGAAAGCGTACCAAACCGACGGGACGTTCCTCCGCGACGTCGCACTTCCCGGTATCGGCACCGCCTCCGGCTTCAGCGGCAAAGGCAACGATCCCGAAACCTTCTACACCTTCACCAGCTTCAACACCCCCACCGCCAGCTACCGGTACGATGTGCTCACCGGCCAAAGCAAACTGCTGAAGCAACCCAAGGTGAAGTTCTCGTCCGACGATTACGAAGTGAAGCAGGTGTTTTACCCCAGCAAGGACGGCACCCGCATCCCCATGTTTATCGCCCACAAGAAAGGGTTGAAACTCGACGGCAGCAACCCCACGCTGCTGTACGGCTACGGCGGCTTCAACATCTCGCTCACCCCGGCGTTCAGCGTCGGCCGGCTGCAATGGATGGAGATGGGCGGCGTGCTGGCCGTGGCCAACCTCCGCGGCGGCGGCGAATACGGCGATGCCTGGCACCGTGCCGGAACCAAGCTGCAGAAGCAGAATGTGTTCGACGACTTCATCACCGCCGCGGAGTATTTGATCAAAGAGAAGTACACTTCACCCGCCAAGCTCGCCATCCAAGGCGGCTCGAACGGCGGCTTGCTCGTGGGTGCTTGCATGACGCAACGCCCCGACCTCTACGGTGCCTGCCTGCCCGCCGTGGGCGTGATGGATATGTTGCGGTTCCAAAAGTTCACCGCCGGGCGCTACTGGGTGGACGACTACGGCAGCTCGGACAACAAGGATGAGTTCGCCGCGCTGGTCAAGTACAGCCCGTACCACAACCTGAAACCGGGAACGAAGTACCCGGCCACGATGGTGACGACCGCGGACACCGACGACCGCGTGGTACCCGGGCACAGCTTCAAGTTCACGGCGCGGTTGCAAGAGTGCCACGCCGGCGGCCCGCCGGTGTTGGCCCGCATCGAGGCGAAAGCCGGGCACGGCGCCGGCAAGCCGACCGCCAAGGTGATCGAGGAAGCCGCCGATCTATGGGCCTTCCTGGTGAAGAATCTGAAGATGACGCCGACGATCCCGAAGTGAAGCGGATGATGGGAGTGTTTTTGAACTGTCAACTATCGACTGTGAACTCACGACTATTTCTAACTCACCGAAAGAATCAATAGTCGTCAGTTCTTAATCGACAGTCGTTAGTTTACCGATTGGCAGCATACGATGGATCGAGTTCCATTGCCGAGTCAGATCGAGGTCGTCGATGAGGCGACCGCCGCAATCCTGCGCACTAAGACTCCGGCGGAACGTGTGGCATTGACCTGTGATGCCCACCGCACTGCAAAGCTCTTGCTCACGGCTCAGGTTCAGCGGATGCATCCGGATTGGGATGAATTGAAGGTGCGTAACGAAGTCCATCGACGGTTGATGTATGGAACAAGCTGACATTTCATGAACCACCTTCCCTTCCTCCGAGCGATCGCCCAAGCGCCGCACGACGACCTGCCGCGGTTGGTGTTCGCCGATGCGCTCGAGGAATCGGGCGTGCCGGAGCAGGTGGCCCGCGCCCACTTCATCCGCGGTCAGATCGCGCTCATGCAACTCGAATCGGGAACGCAAGAATTTCTTCGCACGAACGAATTCGTCGAACGGTTGAAAGAAAACTTCCACGATAGCTGGCAGTGGGATCTCCCCGAGTTCCTCCGCAATCAACGGCAGATGAACTGGGTGAGCGGCTTCATCGAATACATGGAGGCGACGCTGCCGGAGTTGGCGCAGCACGGCAAGGAAGTACTCGACCGCTGCCCGATCATCGACCTGCGTTTGAAAAGCAGCCGGGTAGATGAAACGCTGCGGCCGGGGGCCTTCGACGAACTCGAATTCCTCGAACGGCTCACGACGCTGCGCGTAGGCCCGTTCTACTGGCCGTTCGTATCGGACGACGGCGGCGGCGAAAGCCAATTCTTCGAGGAGTTCATGGCCGCGCGGGTTTGGAAGAACGTAACTTCGCTCGATCTCTCCGGGAATCTAATCGACGATGCTTGGCTCGTTAAGTTCGTCAGCCGACTGCCCGAGGCGATCTTCGCCAAGACTCTGCGGACGCTCGACCTGAGCCATTGCCATCGCATTACTGATGCCGGGATGACCGCGCTCGCCACCGCCCGCAGCTTGGAACGATTGCAACTGTTGCGGCTGAAAAATATGGAACCGCGCCGCACCACCCGCCGAATGCTCCTCCGCCGCTTCGGAGATCGCATCGAATTCTAGGCCCGGCCTTGGCTCGGCGGGGAATTGATCGGGAGTTTCCGTATTTCAATGGTATGCCTGAACTCCGGATTACCTGCCCGAACCGGGCCTGCGGCCAGCCGCTGATCCTCCCCTCCGAAGCGGTCGGTCAACCGCTTTCGTGCCCGCATTGCCGTTCCTCGCTCCACGTTTCCCTCACCCCCGAGGGAAGTGTGGAATCGATCACGATGGCGGCGGCCGGTTGGCGCGTACCCCGGCAATACTTCGTGCCCGGTTTGGCGCTACTCATGGTCGGCCTCACCGCGATGGTCATGAACGGCTACCTCGCCGCACGCTGTTATTCGGATGA
>Ga0105045_10003853_pt1 | contig 12974 bp, 11 predicted proteins | sample MAT02_FD_78089 | JGI IMG/M metagenome (GOLD analysis project Ga0105045, IMG submission 78089) | Freshwater microbial communities from Lake Fryxell liftoff mats and glacier meltwater in Antarctica - MAT-02 (megahit assembly) | ecosystem: Environmental > Aquatic > Freshwater > Ice > Liftoff...
AAGGTTTATCCCGAAACGGGTATCTCGCCAAGCGGTGTTTGTCGGGGTTTTGAGAACATCAGTAATAGGATTGTAGAGACAATGGCAGGAACAGAACGCCAACGCGAACTTCGAAGACGTAAAACACGAGCCAAGAAAGTGACGAAACTTGGCGAAAAGGCAAAAAAAGCATCCAAAACTGAAAAAGCTACCATTGTTGCCAAGCTTCGTAAACTCACCCCGGGCGCAGATCAATTAATCGCCACGTGGGGTTTAAACGCGTAGTTCGCGTTTTGTTGGAATAATCAATATGAATTCTCTCAACAGATTCGGAAGATTTGCCGGGAAGGTTCCTTTACGGCTTTCTTCGCTTTTAGGAATCTTGATTGGTATCGGTTGCCAGGGATTCTGCAAAGAATCGGTCAATCCGACTTCCGTCAATTGGCCTGCTTATCGCGGAAGTGATCCTACGGCGGTGGCCGATGCAATCGAGTTGCCAACCTCTTGGTCAGAAACGTCAAATGTTCTTTGGAAGACACCAATTCCTGGTAGAGGATGGTCGTCACCGATCGTTTGGGGTGACACAATTTGGATCACCACCGCGACTCCGGAGGGACTCGAGCAATCGATTATCGGCGTCGATCTTAACTCGGGTGCAACGGTTTGTAACGAATTGGCCTTTGCCAACACATCCGTTCAACCAGACTTCGATAAAAGCAATTCCTATGCTTCGCCTACAGCCACGACGGATGGAGAGCGTCTCTATGTTCACTTTGGCGCGTATGGTACTGCGTGCTATGACATTCAGAAAGATCGATCACATCCAACGAAATTATGGGAGCGAAGGGATCTGCCATGCAATCATTTCCGCGGAGCTGGAAGTTCTCCAATCCTGTATGAACACGCCTTGATATTTCACATGGATGGATTTGATTTTCACTATGCCATCGCACTCGATAAGCTTACTGGCGAGACGCTTTGGAAATCGGACCGGAACGTAGACTACGGGACCGATGACGGAGATGTTATGAAAGCTTTTGCAACTCCTCTAATCGTTAGAACCGATAATCAAGTACAGTTGATCAGTCCCACTGCCAAGGCAGTACTTTCTTTAAATCCTTCGGACGGCTCTGAGTACTGGCGCGTCCGATATGACGAGCATTCGTCCGCCTCGCGTCCGGTGTTTGACGGTAAACGAATTTATCTGAATTCGGGCTTTAGCAAAGGAAAACTGCTGGCCATCGACCCGAATGGGAGGGGCGATGTAACGAAGAGCCATTTGGTTTGGGAGGCTACTCGGGGGATCGGATCGAAACCATCCCCAACGGTTTATAGAGATTGGGTGTTCACGGTAGAAGACCGTGGTGTGGTTACCTGCGTTGCGAAAGACGACGGCCAGTTGGTCTGGCAAAAACGTGTTGGTGGTGACTTTAGCGCGTCTCCTTTGGTTGCGGCAGGGTTCTTATTCTGCTTCGATGAAGAAGGCCATGGCTATGTTTTTGCTGCAGACGGTTCAGGGACGCTTTTAAACACCAATACGCTCGACGAGGGTGGTAAGGCATCACCTATTGCATTAGGCCGTCGGCTTGTGCTTCGAACAAAATCCCATTTGTATTGCTTGGAAACTCGTTAGACTTTTTGTTTTCGAAAAATTAAGGCTAGAAAGTTAATGAAATTAAAAATGCATACTCGTTGTACAAAGATAGTTTTTTCACTTCTGTCAATCCTTTCGGTGAGTATTGCCTTCGGCGAGGTGCCAATCGGAAAGATTGAAATCGGCGGCGGGCTCACGATGACAGCTCCTGCAGAATGGGAGTCTGTTGCTCCGAAATCCAACTTGATTCAAAGCGAGTTTAAAGCGCCTCGTGACCAGAAAGAGGACTTGGCTCGCGTGACCGTCATGGGAGCTTCCGGCGGTATCGATGCAAACATTGATCGCTGGATCGGACAATTTGATGGCGGTAAAAAAGAGGATGCCAAAATTGAAAAGATGGACGTTTCCGGCGCGACGGTTCATATCGTTGACATTGCTGGAACTTTTAAGGACAGTATGGGTGGTGGGCCCTTCGCACCAGGTCCCATGAAGAAGCGAGAGAACTATCGAATGATTGGCGCTATCATCGAAACAAAAAAAGATGGACTGGTCTTCATCAAAATGACTGGCCCCAAAGCCACATTGGAATCTTTGGCTGACGGTTTTAAGAAGTCGCTGAACAATCTGGAAAAGCGTTAGGTTGTTCGTTATGGCTACAAAACACTCGCCTCAATTTTTAAAACTCGCTACGAACGCTCAATCATTGGTGAAACGTTGCTCCGTCTCGGATGTCAGCCAGTGGATGACCGATGATCCAGCGATTAAACTGATCGATGTCCGAGAAGAAAGCGAGTATGCCGCCGGTCATTTGCCAAACGCGGTCGCGATGGGACGAGGGATCATTGAACGTGATATTGAGCTTCGCATTCCTGATCCTTCGACCAAGATAGTTCTTTACTGCGGTGGTGGTTTTCGGTCGGCCTTGACGGCAGAAAGCCTCGGGAAGATGGGATACACAAACGTGATCTCGATGGATGGAGGCTGGAGTGCTTGGAAAGAAGCCGGACTGGCAACTGGCTGAGCACAGTTCACTTGAATCGCGTTATTGGCTCATCGTTTCAATGATGTCTCGGTCGAAATAATTGGTAGACATTCCTGCATCAACCACGATCGTTTGTGCCTGTATGCCAGACGACTTCGGGCTTAAAAGGAAAACCGCGGTGTCTGCGGCTTCTTGAGTAGTCAACCCCCGATGTCTCGGAATCGCCTTCTCTGCAAATAGGTATGCATCGACGTAACCGGGGATACCTGCCGAAGCACTCGTTTTGAGCAAACCAGCGCCCACTGCGTTGAAGCGTACCTCGGAGAAGCGGCTGAAGGATTTTGATAGGAACGCAAGGCTTGAATCAAGAGCAGCCTTCACCGGAGCCATAAAGCCATAGCTCTCACTTGCCATCCTTGTTGTAGAGATACTAATTGCAACGACCGAAGCATTATTTTGCAATGTATTCTTGAACGCATTACAAATTGCAATGAGCGAGAAGCACGATATGTCGATGGCTTGCAAGAACTGCTTACGAGTAGTCTCATGAAAGGACTTCATCCCTTCACTGTAATCAGCGAAAGCGATCGAGTGGACGAGACCGTCGATCCGTGGGTACTGTGCGGAGATTTGCCCGGCTACGCGATCAATTTGTTCCTGCTGTTCTACGTCACAAACGAAGACAGGGTGGCCCTCGAGCAACTTGGATAATTCGTTGCGGCGTTTCTCCGACCGCACAACAAAGACTGGATTTGCCCCACATTCGATGAGTGATTTGGCGATTGAGTAGGCGACACTTTTCTTGTTGGCGACCCCAAAAATGACAATCTTTTTCTGGTTAAGTTGCAAAAAATCCAATGTTTAACCGCTTGTTTACGAGTTTAAAAACGCCTAGTTGAGAAAGGAACGCTAAACGTTTTGGAAGTGTTGAGCAAGCCCCGACAGAGAGATCTGCAATCGTTACCTTGAACTCTCTCATCGCTGGGACTAACCTAGAGGATGCGTAGGAACGTAGAGACGTCTCCATTCGCATGCGTGAAGGTCGTTTCTCAGCGGTTTGAGGTTTGGTTTAATATGTCCCTTTTCTGGCCGATTTTTTGGTTTGGGCTAATACTCGCGGCAATCTTAGCAACGATCATCGTGGCCGTGATGGAGCAGTCTCAGCGAAAGGCTGCCTTGAAAGCTTTGGAACCAAGTCACCAAAGCCCCGAATCTAAAAATCTAGATGACTCGATGGAAAGCCTAGATTCTTTTCCTGCTGCTGAGAGTGCGGACGATAATTTTGAGTTCACTGAGATGGGTAACAAGGAGCGATTGTAAACCGGCACCCTTACGACGCCAACAGGAAGGCAAATTGGTCAGGGATTCGATCGGTCTTCAATAGGAGATTCCAAGATTCCTAGTCCAAAGTTGGTCGGCTGTTTATCACCTTGACTTGAGTTGTCAGTATTGGTTGGCTGGACGGTTTCCGAAATCTCTACAGTCTGTTCAAGATGGATTGGCTGGGACACTAAGGCTTCTTCTCGCTCGGACTTGATTGCCTGAAAGTGCGGTTTGTTGACCACGGACTCTCGCAACGCCGGTTTTGCAATGGATTCATCAGTGTCGAAATAGTCATCGTCGTAGCGAGACTTGTAGTCGGGTAGTTTTGCTCGCTGAAGTTCCTCTGCATACTCAATAATTACTTCTTGTTGAATCAGATCCCGACAGGCTTGATTGATCGGGTGAGCGATATCGGCGTAGAGTCGATTGGAACCTGATTCCTGATCGCGAAGATCGTTGCCTCCTCGTAACCTTGTACCACACTGGTTGCAGAAATTGCTTCGAAGGTGATTCTTGTAGCCGCAGCGATTGCACCGACCTGTAAGCTTTCGGCTCGGCATCGCGACGAATGGTCCCGAGGTGCCTTCAATGATCTTCAAATCTCGAACGACGAAACAGTGATCGAAAGTGACAGAGCAGAATGCCCTTAGTCTATCCTCCGAATCCTCCATCAACTTGATTCGTACTTCTGTGATATCCATCCTCTCGTCTACTCCCTTCGAGTGTGGTCGGTATCTCTTGCACGCGTCCGCCACGCGAATGATCGGCCGATCGATGGCAAGCTTCTTAATCTACAACTTCCCGAATCCGCTTTTGTAGCTCAAAAAGCAGCCAACTGTTCTGATATCTTACCAGATTGCCAAGTCGAAACATAATATGCTCGCCATAAGTTTTTTTCTCGAAGTTCTTTGACAAGGTTCTCCGCTTGGTGACGGTTTTCCATGAGAGCGAACATTGCAGACCCACTACCGCTAAGAGCGTGTCCACGAACGCCATTTGCGGTTTCTAAAAACGAATCAATTACTTTTAGATGGGGGTTTAAATCCATTGCTGGACCAGTTAGTCGATTCCAGAGAGTTTTCCCGAGGCGATCGTGGTCGCCTTCCACGATCGCTTCCATTGTTTCGAATGGTTTTTTAATTGGGATCATTTCCGATCCTCCTCCAGCAAGTTGATCGAAAACTGCCTTGGTAGAACACCCCTGAGGTGGATGGACGATCACGAAACTAAATATGTAACTACTCTTAATGGGATCGACAACTTCGCCGCGACCACTGCACGACGCGACAGAATTTCCTGAATGTGCAGTTTCCAAAAAAAAGTTGATATCGGATCCTAGTTCAGCTGCTAAATTCATGCCAACCGTGTGATTATAGTTTCCTGACCAAGTCAACATTCCTCCCAAGAGAGCAGCAGCCGCATCCGCACTACCCCCGCCCAGTCCAGCGAGCGATGGGATAGACTTCCGTAGCTGTACGTCGATTCCACTCCTCTCGCCTAGTCTCGCTTGCAGAGCGAGTAGTGCTCGAGAGACCAAATTGCCGTTATCCTCAGGGATGTCCCACGCAGAGTCCGTTGGCGATAGTATTTTGAACCCTTCTGAATCGAACGGGACAACCTTCACTGTGACCCTGTCGTCATTTCGGGGAGTAAAGATGAGTTGGTCGACAAGGTTAACGCTCGACATTATCGTTTGGACACTGTGGTAGCCATCGGGTCGCTTTCCAAGTACTTCCAAAAACAGATTAATCTTTGCCGGGACAGAGATGGCCCAGTTGTCGCCAAATAAATCAATGATCATTCGCTAAATCCTAACTTCGTTGTACGGTTCTGTCGTCTCACTCCCACTAACAATATAGAGGGTTGCGAAACACGTTTTTTTCGCATGGCAATCTGGCTTAGGGACTGTCCTGGAGTATCTTCCCTATACCAACACTTATCGCAAGCTAGTGAATCGGCTTTATTGTCAACAGTAACCAGCATGCGCTGCATGTTGGTAATAGTACAAAACAGGGAACTTATTTCGGGACAATTCCTTATTGGGTTTCCTCGGCAATTTCCTAAACGAACCTTTTTTGGATGGTGTAGCAATGCGTTTGACACTGAGAACTTTACTTGCCTATCTCGACAAGACCCTCACGCCGGGCGAGGTGGCTGTTTTGGAAGAGAAAGTAAAGCAAACTAAATTTGCTAGAGAGCTTGTAGAGCGTATATCGACTGTTGTGATGGATAAACGTTTGCCGGCTATGCGATTGGACGCTCAAGGCACGGCAGGTGACGCGAATACGGTCGCTGAGTATTTGGACAATACGTTGGATCCCAATGTTGTCATTGACTTTGAACAGGCTTGCCTCAGCGACGACGCAAGACTTGCCGAAGTTGCTGCGTGCCATCATATTCTTTCGTCGATCCTCGTCGAACCAGCATCCGTATCAGATAGTGAAAAGGAAGCGGTAAGACAGGCGGTTCAAGATCGACTCGATGCCAAATCGAGTCGATCTAGCGAGTTAAGACCAAGTAACCATCGTGTTGACCCTGCGGAGTTTAGTAGGCTTAGCGATGCGTTTCTCGATGCTTCCGAGGGTGACAGCGCTTCTGAGGGTGACAGCAGTCCGCTGGAAGCATCAAGCGAATCGGACGTGGAGGCTCCTGCCAAGCAACCGGGCTTTGAGCCCCAGTCGTTTCAGGAGAAACCTGTTCGTGGAATCGATTTAGGCGATGTCTCTCAAGGACATGTTCCCGACTACCTACGATCTAGCTCTCGCGGGGCATGGGGAAGTTGGCTATCTACAGGAGTGTTAGTGACCGTATTGTTGGTCTTTGCTTGGTTATCGCTGGGCTCCCTCGAGAGTGTTAAGGAACTCTTTGGCGATCCATCTAAAATCGCCGTCTTGAAAGTTGATGGAATCCAAGCCCAGGAAGCTGGAAAACCCGTCATAGCATCCTCCGTAGAAGCCGTAGTAGATGTTGTCAAGGAGCGGGTCACTCCATCGGAGAGCCTCGCCCCTGAGGGCAAGAAAGTATCAGAGCCTATCGCTCCTGCTGATGCAAGCAACGAACTGCCGATCGAATTGTCGACAAGTAAGGATAATAGTGCAGGCTTGGTTGATAAGGGTGACGTTCAACCGGCTACTTCAGATATGGAAGCTTCTTCCGACATGACACCGTCAACGCCAGGTGTTGATCCAGATGTGTCGAATGATGGCGAGTCACCTGTGGCCGATCCGATGAACAAAGGATCGCCTTCGCCTGAGGCCTTGCCAAATTTCAAATCAGAACAACCTGATTCGTCTTTGGGAGCGGGGGGCGTGTCAGCCGTTCTTTGGAGACCCGAATCCGAAACATCAGGCCAAGCGATTGTCCTTGCCTTGGCTAATTCAGACCCCCGACAACTGGACGTCAAGTTGGTCGGTCCAGGCGATGCGATGAAGCCTGGATATCGATGGATTGTCCCAACCGGCAGCAGAACAGATTATTGGATCGAACCGGGAATTCGATGGACTGTGGCTGATTTTTCGGATCTTGCCTTGGGAGACGAAACGTCCAATGGTTACGCTTCGGTGAAGTTACGAACAGGCCGAGCTTTAGTATCTGCAACGGACCAATGCCAAGACCTAAATATTGAATTGGCCGATGGTCGAGTTATTCAGGTCCACTTTAATGATCTCAACGGTGTCGTTGCAATCGAAGTTCATCACGATCCAGTTCGTGGTGCCAGCGTCGGGAACATTCTTGATTCAGATGGGGTTCTGCAGGGAATGATGCAAAGCGATGTGTCGTTAACTGGCGTGCTGGGGGAGTCCACCATTACGATGGATGAGACAGAACCACAAAAAATGGAGGTTGGCGAGTCCATCCGTTGGATCGGTTACAACATGCCGGTACGGAGTTCTTTAGAGTCGATGCCATGGTGGTTTAAAGACAGGGCATCTCGTCCAGTGGACTTGGAGGCTGTTCAAAGTCTCCTGCAGGTGCTGAAGGAATGGAGGGAGAACACGGATGACTCGGTCACTTCTGCTCCTGATGGGAATCCGAAATCCATCGTTAAGGTAACGCTGCTTGACTTGCTCAAGGGCCAGACGGCCAAACGCTCTACCGCTGCGTCGGCGATTGCGATGCAATTACTTTTGTTGTCCGGTGACTACTCGCAGCTAGCAGGTACCGCTGGCGTCTTGTCCGACAGCAACTTCCGAATTCATCGAGCCATGCTGTTCGATACTTTGGAGCAATCTCTTGGCGCAGATCCGCTTCGTGAACTCGCCTTGAAGCAATACCTCGAGCAGATTGATCCGGCGCGAGCAGCAAGAATCCTTGAGTTGCTTTCGCCGCCGTCCAACGACGAGCTTGAGCAGGGCAAAGACCGTCTGCTTGTGGATGCTATTGCAAGTCCATTTCTTGAAGAACGAGTACTTGGTATCCATCAATTGACTCGTGTTACAGGGCGAGACCTAGGTTACCAACCGGATCGCCCTTCACCGGAACATACGCAAGCATGGAAAAAGCTCTTAAACGCCAAAAAAATCAGGTGGCATAAGCCAAAGACTTGAGTGACCTTTTTTAACGATAGGTATGTTACCCCCGAAGGATAACTACACTATGACGACTCCATTATGCTTTGGACGAATTTTTCATCCAAGTCCACAAGGTAGATAGTCTATTTGATTCGTTTTTGTCCACCGTTTGGGCAGCGTAGGCAAGCCGATTGTAAAGTCCTGTCAGACGCTGGAATGTTTGGATTTGGTCAGGATAACGAATAGAAAGCCTGTTTAGGAACTCCTCGGCTGTTTCGTTGGTTCTTCTCGGAAGGGAGCGTTCACTCGCCCAAACTTCGATTGCCTCAAAAGTGTGTTCGACCACTTTCGGAGGCGTCCAAGCAGATTGATTTAGTTGAAATGGATCCGCAAAGTCTGTGAATGTCCTGCGTCGGCTTAAGCGTGGCAACTCAGTATCGGTCAACTCATTCGCAAAGCCTTCGGGATTCGATGTTGGAAAGTTAAACAGCTTAAACAAAGAATCAAGAAACCTGCGACAGGACTGAATCAATTCTGATCGATATCGAAACACGTAGTAAACGACAAAGATCAGCAAGGCAACCATCAGTAGCCACCTAAGCAGATTGCCAAGCCCGCCAGTCAGTGAAATGGACCAAGCAGGTGTCGACTTTGGTAGTTCTTTCGTCGGTTCCTTGGCCGGTGGGGGCTGATCCTTCACTTGAGGTTCAGCATTTTTTGGATCTTTGGCTTCGTCGTCTACATCCTGGCCTTCGTCTGTTGAATGATCAGTTGAAGTCCCGTCCTCTGGTTGTGTTTCACTGCGGGTTGTTTCGCTGCGGGTTGTTTCAGTTCCTCGACCGCTAGTTTGTTTTCCGTTTCCCGTTGCTCCTTCCTTTTCTTGTTTAGCCGAATCTTCGTCTGCGTTTTCTTTACCGGATTTATCACCTGGCTGATTTTGATCGCTTGCGTTCGGTGGGGTGCCGTTAGCAGTTTCGTCTGGGATACCTTCAGGGCCCCAGCCATGCGGGCTAGGCTCGATTCCCTTGGGAGTCGTAATCGTAAATGGTAGGCTGAACAGTCCCCTTGTGTTCGAAGGCAAAGAAACAAGACTAAGGCTGCCAAGCAGTAGTAAAATGCCAAGGGTTGCTGAAAAGTACCAAATAGCGGAAATACCAAACGGCATCTCTAGCTGCCGTTGCCTTAGGTACCGTCGCAAACCGAGTAAACTTGTTATCACGAGCAAGCTCAACGAACAGTAGAGATATCCGAATAGAAACACGAATGCGAGCTGATTTCGGACGCGATCCCAAGATGGAATCATGATTTGACCAAGTCCAAAAAGTGGTATGGCCAAGAACGCAAAATACATGACCCACACGCCGGGATTGTGGCGTTTCTTGATAGCCAATTTTTTCTTGATAATGAGAGGCTTGTTACCTGGGGTTGCGATCTCTTGAGTAAGGGCTTCACTAGTAACTTTCTTGCGGTCCTCCGTGATTAAGGAGCTTCGAACTAATCCAAGTGATTGAAGAAGTCCTTCGTTCGATCCATCGGAGGAATCATCGATAAACGTACAATCGTAAGTGATGCGATCAGCTAGAAATGCGATGAGCACAAGAAAGCCAATCGTCGCAGGTATAGCGAAGGGGGCGAAGGAACCCGAGAACTGCACAAATCTCATCGTTACAAAGAGGGTGGCTATGCCCAGCAAGGCTGAGTAGGTCGTGGCCGTCGCACGGCTTTGCTCGATAGCTATACGTGCTGTTAACACGCTCGCGGAGGTGTACAGCCCCAAGATGTACATGAGTCGAATTGTAAAATCACCCGAGTAGACGATCGTTATTAAGAAGAACACTAGGCAACAAATCATTCCCCCGATCAACACTGGCGAGAATCCGGTAAGAACCCTATCGATCCAATTCGGCCTCAGACGCCCCGCGACCTCTTGACTCCAAGGATCTGCTTCTTCGATTGGACTGACAGAAGACGCGGTAGTAGCCGTTTTGCGTTGTATAGCTTCGCCATCCGCTGACTTGCCTGATTTTCTCGTTTGCTTTTTCATGTGGAAGCCCTTAATACCTCAAGAGTATCTTCTGGCAAATTCCCGGAATGGAGGACTCGTCTTTCAGATGATAAACAGGGATCCGTTGAGCCAACAATCGAGCTGATGCTTCGTGGAATGCTTCTTGTTCAAACTGATTGATAATTGCGGAGATTGTGTACCCTCGCTTGGCTAACAATCCCAAGGCCAATGAAGCGTAGTCATCGATCGATTGGATAACAACAATAATTGAAGCGTCGCGAGGGAGTCTGCTTTGAGTTTCCAAGATTAGCGATGGAAACTCCAAGCCGTCCGTTCTCTCTAATCTCGCCAAGAGGCGATGCATTTCTTGGAATTGCTCGGGACCGCGATTACAGGATAGTACGATTGGCCGCAGTCGCGAGTTTCTTACCTCCGCCTGAGTTACTTGGATGACCGCATCTCGAGACCGAAAATCGGTCTCCCATCCTTCGCTGTTGATTCGGTCTGCTGCATCGCGGCCATTCGTTACCAGACCAAACTGTTGCTTCATCGAGTAGAGCGTATGGGCGATACTTGCGACAGCCGTGACGGCCAAGTCAGTTCGATTGGGTTCATGGTGATCTGGGTTACTGTTTCGATGTAAATCGAGCAGCAGCATCGCACCTGCGACACTCGTGGGTTGAAAAATTTTGCTATGAAGTTTGCCTGTTCGCGCGGTGGCTCGCCAGTGCACTCGGTTCATCGAGTCGCCACTCTGGTATTCGCGTATGCCTGACAAAAGGGTTGGATCCTCCATGGTACGATAGGCTACTTGAATCTCGCCGATCGGACGACGCGAACCAACGTCGTAGCCTGCTAGCGGTATCAGTCTGGGAAGAACTAGGAGATAGTGAGGTGCAGTCGCAACGCGATAGCGTCGATGAAGCCCCAGCAAGTCTCCCGTCTCTACGATCGTTGGTCCAATTTGATAGTAACCGCGCCGCAATGCTTTGATCGCGTACGTAAGTAATCGCTGCTTTTGGGGGCCTAGCATGACCAAGCGAATTGGGCTTCCATCGACTGCCAAAGCTTTTGGCGGCAATCGAATCGAACGCGGAGGAAGAACATCTTCTACAACTACCCAGGGGATAAACCAGCGACTGGAATTTTTTACTACGATTCCCACTTGAAGCCGCTGTCCGACTTCAATCTCATGAGACATCAACTGCCGTTGAACGACAACTGACTCAGACCACTTTTGAGTTAAGAATTGGCTCGCTGCGAAAATTGCCAGTATAGCTAAAGCCGAATAAGCCAGTAGCGTTGCTCCGGTCGTAAGTCCAACGAGCAAAAGGAAAGCAATCCCCGCGACATATCGCATGCTTCAATTACCTTTGAATTCGCTCGGACATGTGTGGAAAATAGATCTTCATTCGTCGATGACGGATGCTTGCGTAATCGTTGGGATTGCAATCTCGGCAACAATTTCGTCAACTATTCTTTCCGCAGTCATTCGCCTTAGCCGGCTTTCCGGCCTTAAGATGATTCGATGCGCCATCACAGGACCAACAATACGCTTGATATCGTCTGGCTGAACGTATTCGCGACCGCGAACTGCTGCCATCGCTTGAGACGCTCGGAACAAGGCGATGCTCGCCCGTGGGCTTGCACCCAGCGCTAGGTCTTCATGTTGTCGAGTTGCATGGACAATCTGCAAAATGTATTGACGCACCTTGGGGTCGACAAATATACCCTTGATGGATTCTTGGCAGGCAACTAGGTCGGCCGATGAAACAACCGCCTCCAGTGAGTCCAATGGATGCCGCCGTTCCAACATTTGTAGCATTCTCAGCTCGTCATCCATCGTAGGGTAACCAAGCGAAAATCGCATTAAGAATCGGTCGAGTTGCGCTTCGGGAAGCGGGAACGTACCTTCGTGATCAACTGGATTCTGTGTTGCAATTACTAGGAATGGAGGTGATAGTTCACGGGTTACCCCGTCAACGGTAACGCGTGCTTCCGCCATGGCTTCAAGCAACGCTGCTTGTGTTCGTGGAGTGGTTCTGTTGATTTCATCCGCTAGCAGAAGATTACAAAAAATGGGACCATGTCGGAACTCAAACTCAGTACTCTTCTGATTGAATATCGAAGCACCCGTGACATCGGTCGGGAGCAAATCAGGCGTGCATTGAATTCGCTTGAAGTTACACCCCACGCTTTTCGCAAGGGCTCGAGCTAGCATAGTTTTGGCGACACCAGGAACATCCTCCAGCAAGATATGCCCGTTAGAAAACCAAGCAACAATCGAAAGAACCAATTGCTTTCGTTTACCGACGATGGCCTTCTCAACGTTCGCAATGATCCGTTTGGCTGTCTCGTTTGCAATATTCAAATTGAAGCCTTTTATCGGAAGCGTCAGGGTGCGAGCCGTACAGTGAATCGGGTTGGATCTTCGGAGCTTTTTTGATGGAGAAATCTTTCCGTATGGCGTGCACCAAGACGCTGTCATTCTTCGATTAGCGGCGAGGAGGCATTTTGTGAGTTTGCGACTTGGACGACTCGAGCAGAAAGCATCGCGTCGGTAGCCTTCAGGAGGTACGA
>Ga0105045_10003854_pt1 | contig 12974 bp, 20 predicted proteins | sample MAT02_FD_78089 | JGI IMG/M metagenome (GOLD analysis project Ga0105045, IMG submission 78089) | Freshwater microbial communities from Lake Fryxell liftoff mats and glacier meltwater in Antarctica - MAT-02 (megahit assembly) | ecosystem: Environmental > Aquatic > Freshwater > Ice > Liftoff...
CTGTGGCAGTCTGCGAGGCAATGGTTTGTCTAGTATCGGCGGGCTGCCCTACCGCAGATTTCAGCGCACGAATCACAAAGGAATTCACGCTAATGCCCGCAGCCTCAGCCTCAGCCTTTACCGCATCTAGGAGCTCGCGCCGGCCATCCAATCTGAGGTTTAATTGAATCCGTTCTTTGTCTGCCATTGTGGGCCTCTCGTCTAGTTTGTTTGCTAGCCCAATACTAGCACGGTAGTTAGCAGGTGTCTAGTCCTGGCTGGCACAAACCTTTATCCTCTCCCCCATACCCGCGCCTACACACACACACGCTCGCGTATATATATATACAAACCCGCACCCGTAAAGCCTCCAAGCGCCCAAACCCTTACCCTGCTAGCGTTTTGCTAGACGCATAAGCTAGACTAATACCACTAGACAAAAACTAGCGAAAAGTCTCATCATTTACCCCTAGACAACCGCTAGCTATTGCGCTATATTAGTTCCATAGCCGAAAACGGAACCGAACCTTGACAAACGAATATGACCAACATGAACGCCTCGCTCCTCCAAACCGCGCTGCTAGCCCTACAAACAGCCGGAGATGCCAAATTCACGATGAGCTACGGAGACGATGCCAAAAGCGGATTCTGGTGGAAGAGCTACGCGACTGACGATGACATTCTCCTCCAGACAATCGTTTACATGACTGAAGCTTCACCCAGTGGATACGCAGTTCAGTCGAGCTACTACTTCTGCGACGCAAACGACGACGAAATATTAGCAGTGATGCTCGACAAAAATCTCGAAACTTTCATAGATTTTCAAAAAATCTTCGCTCCTGACTACCTCGAAAAAATTTATGTTTCTCATGTTTCCGAAAACTAAATAGCACCTCACCCAGGGCGGGAAACCGCCCCGCGCCCGCACCCTACACATTTCTACGCACTCAATCACAAGGTAAAAAAATGGAATTGCTAACAGTTCGTTTCGCTCAAATCGCCACACAAATCGACACAACAACCGCCCAGATTACCGCGCTACAGGTACATCTCAGCGACCTCCAAGAACATCAACAGCAACTGTTGTCAGTCGAGCAAGCTTGCCAATCAGCACTTTCGCAAGTTGACACGGCGTTAATGATGCTCAGCCACGTTGACCCGTCGCAGGTTGCTGTTTTTCATTCTTCTTTAACTGACAAATTCAACACCGAGGTAGTCAATCAACTGCCTGCCAGCACCGAGCCTACACCCGAACCCGAACCGACACCCGAACCTGATGCCCCCGGGGGGGATGCACTCGAAAGCGTGACAGTGACAGTGATTGAGACTGATGCCCTGCCAGAACCCGCGCCGGAACCCGAAGAAGCGGCTCTAATTGTTGATCAAGATTTGGAGCCGGAAGCCGAAGAAACGGCGACAGTCGCGGAGCTTAATCAGGTTTCCATCCAGATTATCCGCAAACTTGCTAGCAAGAAGAAAGTCGGGGGGAAGGGGACACGAGCCGAGATTGCCTCGCGCTTAGCGGGACTGGTAACCAAGGATGAGATTTGGAAATCTGCCTAATCCTGCGGGGGGTGCGTCCCGCCAACGCACAACAACAACATTACCAAACCCTCAAACCATGCAAACCCTCAATCTTGCTAACCACCAGATTCTCAAACTGCATCCCGTACTCCGCCAGTTTGGCGAACAATGGGCAACCCACTTTTATAACGATCAAGACGGCGGATTTCACCACGGTCACTACTTTGCCACGCTCGACAAAGCTGAAGCCGATTTCTTGAAACGAGTAGCCCAGTATTCGCCGACAGAGTAGAAAAAATCTTGCCCCATCTCTTGAAAACTGATGGGGCATTTTAAAAAGTCCAATGCTATCGATAAGAACACTTTTCAATAGCACACGCCCCACACCACCACTTCAAAACCGAACCTAACAATGAACCTCGCAACCATCGCCCGCCCCCAACCTTTCAGTATTGTCCGCCAAGACCCCGACGTTTTGAAACAACTCCTGGCAGACAAGCGTTCCGAGAATACCAAGCGCGCCTACGCCGGAGATGTCAAAGACTTTTTTAAAACAGTAGCCGGACAACTGCCAGATAAAATATTGGTGACTGAATTCTTACAACTGCCAGAACGAGATGCAGTTGCCCTGGTACTGAAGTGGAAGTCAGTAATGTTGTCTGGTGAGGGACGCAAGAAACCGCTGGCAGAGTCTACGATTAATAGGAGGTTAGCGGCAATAAAATCATTAGTGGCTATGGGACAAAATCTCGGAGTTTGCAATTACAACTTGGCACGGGTCAAAGGTGAAACAGTTGCCAGATATCGCGATACTACTGGTATCGACAAAGATACCTTTCAGCAAATTCTCGCAACCTGCAACCGTGAAACAGTAGCCGGGAAACGGGACTACGCTTTGCTCAGACTGTTGTGGGGTAACGCGCTCCGACGCAATGAAGTTAGCCAGTTGAGTTTAAAAGATTTCAATTCGACTGCCGGAACTTTGCAAATTCTCGGCAAGGGCCAAGGAACACAATATCAGTCGATTGATGTCGGGCCGGCGACTGTTCAAGCTATTAAAGACTGGCTAGCAGCGCGACCGGGAATTGCGACAGAAACCGACCCTATCTTTGTAGCTCTTGACTTTGCCAGTATCGGGCATCGCCTAACTGGTGACGGTCTCTATAAACTGGTGCAGCGTCGAACTAAAGCCGCTGGAATTGACAAGGTGATGAGTCCGCATCGCATCCGACATTCAGCTATTACAGCGGCACTGGATGCGACTGATGGAAACGTGCGGAAAGTTCAAAAGTTGTCGAGACATAAGAACCTCAACACCCTCATGATTTATGACGATAACCGGGGACGCGACCAACAGGAAATCACTTCGCTATTAGACGGGATGATGTAAGCTATGCCTAAAAAAAAGCACTCCAAAACTTGATTGTTTGGAGTGCTTTATATTGCGGGTCAATGCTCGTTCAGTTTGCTGGAATGTTGCCTAACATAGTAGCGGTCGGTTGTGACTATTCCTCACCTTTGATCAATCTTTCAAGCATTGCCCTTGCCTCGGTGTACATAGCATGATTGCGTCCCCCTGGACGCGCACCCCACAACAATAAAATGGTTTTTTCCTTGCCTAAGTTTTGGGCAATTACTAATCGAGCTAATTGCACTCGCTCGGAATGTTCCAGAGGTGCAAAATCAGATGAAAAAACAGGCGGGGAAACTTCCGTCAGCACATTAGTCAAAAGAGCTTCCAAGTCTACAGTCGGCGTTTCGTCTGGGTTTCCGGCGTTTATCGTGTCCTGTGCGGGAACGTTCCCGACTGTTCCCGATGGTTTCTCGGAAATAGAAATCGGCTGCTTTTTTTGTCCTTGGAAACCCCGAAAATCGGTAATCTTAGATTCAATTTTCGGGGTTTCAACCTCTACCCATTTATCGCTCCCGTCCGTCTTGATGAAAGCCTTCCCTGACGCGATAGGCTGTGCTGTTGGTGAGTTTTTGTCGGTTGTGGGGATTAGCTCAATCTGCTGCATACGAGCAATTACATTTCCCAAACCTTTAATATTCCCAAAGCAAGTTTGGGTGTTGTTGTGCGTTACAAAGGTAACAGGCATTTCCTGTTTTCGACTTAAAGTGTTAGCTACTTTTACGAACTTGACTAATAGTTCCCCGTCTTCGATAAAATCAGCATAAGTCGTCGCTTCTTCACAGATAATACTAATTGCTTTTCCTTGTTCCCAAAGCTGTTTCCGCCAATCTTCTTCGGTAAAAGTAGAGGCGCAAAATTCCGTGTACCGCTCCATCACTTCATCGACATACCAGCGCATCATCCGCTCGATTTCAGCATAGGAGTTGTACAATTCTACTCCCTCCCAAGATGCCTGATTGCTGTTCGGGTCGAAGACGATTACCCGATACCCTAGTTTTAATTTTTCGCAAACCAAGTGTCGCACAAACCAACTTTTACCCCCGCCCTGATTACCCCAGCAAAGGCAAGTAGAGGATACAAAGCCTTTGATATAAGCATACTTATTTGGCTCAATTGCACTAACTGGCGCATCGTTCACTTTGCTACTGGGATTAGTTGCGCTGTCGAGTGTCGCCGTTCCCGTTAAAGCGGGCTGTTGTTGGTTGGGGTCAATCCCCAAACTCTCACAATATGCAGTCTCGATTTCGCCCTCAAAAGCTACCTCATCCGCTTCTAGTAACTTTTTGTATTCCATCTGGGTTTTTGCCATCTGGTAGGCGGATTCGGCGGCGTGGCTGAACTCATAAGCTTGGTTCTGATATCCTTTGATTTTCTGGCGGATAGGTTCCTGTTGTCCTTCACTTCGAGCAATCAACATAACTGCCACCATCCCACCAGTTCCGAGCAGAGCAAGTAAGATTTTAAGTCCGCCGTACCCGCGTTCCAAGCTTTTAAATTCTGCTTTTGGCGGTACCAGCCAAGCGGGGTTAGATTCGATTCTATTGCCGATTCTGTACTCAATTCTGTCGTTAAATTGCAGAGCCGTTGCGACTCCAAACCCGGCGATACCGAGGGCAAGTAATCCAGAAACAATGACTTGATTTTTATTGATTAACATTGCTTAACTTGCTCCAAACTTGTGTGCCGACAAAAACGAGGGTAATTACTATCAAGGCAAAACTCAAAATCAGTAACTGAGAATTAGCTAAAATCCAAGCTTGCCACGCATCCCAGTTACCTGCGAGTAGGGCAGTTGCGACGGCGATGAGTATCAGTTGCGACCGCACTTTGGACGGGCCATCGGCGCTCAGGGCGTACAATCCCAAGCCCAAAGCAGATGCAGGTATCAAAATCACAGCCGATGGGATTAGCGCCGGAATAGCCCGCACGACAAGGGATGCAGATAATCCAGCACCGAAGTAACTGCCAAACTCCCCCCAATTCCCGGTAAGGTTCCAGAAGCGCTCGATGTTGGTGATTTCAGTTGTTTTAGATTGCGGTTGTTGTTCGGCTTGAGCGAAGTTACCAGCATTCAGATAATCGAATTCAGAGGTATCAAAATCTTGAGAAAGCATAGAAAATGCGGGCCATATTGACCCGCGCGAAACTGCTATTTCTTGCCAGAGAAGAAGTCGAATAAACCGCCTAAGAATCCCTTAGAATTGCCAGCGCCGATTGGACTCATATCACCCGAATTGCCTGCCGTGGCTAGGATAGGGTCAAAATCTTTGGCATTGATGTAGGCATTAAAACCCTCGCGCCGGTTCTGCATTGTGATTGCCTGCCGTGGCGATGCTTGTATCACTCTGAGGGACTGGGTGAATCCATGCTCTTGGATTTGCCCCTTTGCCTGGTGATTGGCTTTGATGAGCAATAATCGCTGCCGGAAGTCCGCATTGGCGAGGGTATTGGTACTCGCTTCTTTGACCTTGATTAGCCCTAATTCGTGCTGCAATTTGTGTTCGAGGGTGGCGATGTGGCTTTCATGCTTAGCACCAGCGATGACCGCTTTACTCACATATTTGTCTATTTCTGCCTTGGCTGTGAGTCCGGTTTCAATCGCCTCTAGTGTCAGCCTCTCAATCTCGACTTTGTTGGCATAAATCTTTGCCAGATGGCGATTCATGGCGCTGGCAAGTTGCTTCTGCAAGTCGAGCACTTTTGCCATTCTGCCTGCGTCGTGCACAATCTCAGGGGTGAGATTGCCATGTTTTCTGGGGTCGTAGCCGAACTCGCTGGCAATGTGGGGCGAGCCCGAAGTCTTGGCGACTCTGAAGTCCATCTGATATAATCTCCTTGGGAAGTCCATCCCCTATTTAGTGAGGGGATGGGTTGGTTTGATTGAAGCCCAGCGGTTTACTTTTCTAGGGGATATCGCTGGGTTTCGTTTTGGACTTGATTGAGTTTTGTTTCGGCTGATTTGTTGACGTTAGCGAGAAGAGGCCCTTTGGTTACATTGATAACCGTATATCCTCTTTCTTGTAATTTTGTTCGGGCATGGTCTGAGTCCGTCGCAAAAACACCATGTTTTTCATTCTTCCCCGTTTCAGTTGAAACGGTTATAGTCCAAGATTGTGCTGGCATTGATTGAAACTCCATCTGATAAAGGGTTTTGGTGCTGAGAAATTTACCTAGTCAATTTCTCAAAAAAGTCGAGAATCTTGTCGAAACCGTCTTTTTTTTCGTCGTCAAGCATTTTTAATCCCTCAAACTGTTAATTCGTCTTCCACATCTTCCTCTTCGGATTCCAAAGAAATAAAGAAATCATGTGATGAGGTCACACGGCGAGCCGATTGAAACAGGTAACCAGGTCGAAGTTCAGCCGTCAGTCCAAACGGTGTAACCTCAACTACTCTCCAAACAGAATCTTCGCTCTCGGTTCTCGGGCGTACAAAATCCCAAAGTTCGTGTTGATTTTCAGTCATGATATTTCTCTACAAAAGCCTCTAGAGTGCGCTTCTGGTAAAGCGTCAAACTGCCGTCAGGGTTCAAATCTTGGAACAGGTCACAGGCGCTGGCGATACGCCACAGGCAATCATCGCCGTGCCGGGGGATGAGTGAGATTTGTTTCTGGATGTAGGCTTCGAGGATTTCTTCGGGCGAGATTTCCTCTTCTTCCTCTTCTTCCTCTTCCTCAGAATCGAATTCGAATTCCATTATTTTTTAGCTCCTGTGTCTTTTTTATTTGACAAACTCTGCAAGTGGGCAATCACAGCCTTCTGGATGTCAGGCGAAGAGGCTTTAACAGCCTCCAAAAACACTTCAGGATTCGTCTTGACATTCTCGAAAACAATCTTAGAATCAGAATCTGGCATTGGTTGAAACTCCATCTGATAAAGGGTTTTGGTGCTGAGAAATTCACCTGGTCAATCTCTCAAAAAAGTCGAGAATCTTGTCGAAACCGTCTTTTTTTTCGTCGTCTTTCTCGTCTTCAACGTCAATGGCATCACCATCTTCTGAATAATCCTTGCGAGGTGTTGGAGTGGGTTTGCTGTTGCCGATAACATTGCCCTGGATGAAATCTCCCTCAATCTTTTCGGTGTAATTTCCGCTGCTAAGATTAAAGATGCGGTTTTTGGATTGTTTGTCTTTATCGTTTGTCATTTTTTAATCCCTTAAACTGCTAATTTGACCGATTATTTCAATGCCTTTCGCGTCTGTAATGCCTTCTTCTCTCAGGCTCTGAGCTGCCACTGTAACAGCGTCCTGAGACTTTTTGGCGCTAACATTAAACACTCTGGGGGTGTTGTTTTCGCGACTGACTTTCACTTTGTAGAACACTACTCAGCTCCTCCCAGTTTCATTGCCCGCAGTTGAGCCAATACTTCAGATTGTGCTTTTTGCTCGGCTTGAAAAACCGCCAGCGCCCGTGCAGCCCCACGGTTTTGAGCGGCGTTAATTTCAGCATTATCCAAATCGGCATCGCGCTCTTGGGCAGACTGGTTTTCGGCTGCGATTTGTGCCAGCAATGAAATCACAGTTTGATTGAGGGATGCTGAGGTAGAATCGGCGGTTTGGTTCAACTGGGCGATGCGACTGTCTAGTGCGGGCGTGTATTCACTGATGGTTAGCCCACCCGCGACTTGTGCAAACTCAGTCGGAACTGGTGCAGATTCTACCAGTTGGCGGAGTTGGGTCAACTTGCCAGTATCTAACAACTTGCAGGCATCCAACGCTAGCTGCGAGTATTCGGTTGCTCTGCCAGCGCCACGGCGTAGGCTTTCGAGATTGAGCCCGTAAATGCTCTGGAGCTTAGAAATCGATTTCTGCAAGTCGGCTTTACTCAGTCTGGCAAGGCTCATCATCTGCTGTGCTGTGTACCAGTTTTCGTCTGGCTCAGTCTCAGGTGAATCGATATGCTCGGCTTCACAGTCAATAAAATCAAAGGTTTCGCATTCCATTGGTTGTGTCCGGTAGAGAATGGATAGGTATCGATTTAGTCGATTTAAATCGATACATCACAGCATAGCACACCACGCTCAAATATGCTATAATCAAAAAAGAATGCAACAAAAGTTAGCACAGAGCATACGATGATGTAAGGAGATAACTGATATATGAGTTAAAAAAATGAGCAAAAAGCTAAATGCCGTCATAGCGGATGAGACATGGGAAACCTTGGACAAGATAGCAGCGCTGGAAAAACGAACAAAAAGCTATATGGTTGCTTTTTTCCTAGCAGAGGCTGTTGCAGAATATTGGCAACAGAACCCACAGCCAGAAACAGAACCCACGACAAAGCCAGCCGCCAAAGCAAAACCAGCGGCCGCTAGAGCGAAGAGGAGGAAAGTTTAAGTTTTCAAAAGACGAAAAACTGGTGACGCTATTACTGAAGCTTGGAGGATTAGTGGATAATGCGAACTAAACAATCAATCAATATCTGCTTATCTCCAGAACTTGTCGAGGCTCTGGACGAAAACCGGGGCCCATCCCAGAGATTGTCGCGCTCAAGCGTTGTGGAAAAGGCTGTTCGGCTATTTCTAGCCATCGAGAACGAATCCACATCCCAACAAAAAAGCGCATAACCGTAAGGGTTCCAGCGCTTTTGTGTTAACCATTTATATATCCAACCTAACTCCTGTGTATCCGACCAAGATTACAAAGTTAGGCTACTGCGACTATCTTAACAAGATATTCGCCATTTAGCAACATGAAAAATAAACCAGCGAATAAAGTTTCTGCTAATTCAGTATCCCCCCTACGGGGACACAGCCAAACCGTACAACCTGATTTGATTGTAGCATCATCCCCCCCAGAGGTGCAAGACAAAATAGATTTAAATAGTTTCGGGATATTGTGCAGCTTGCCAAAGGATTTCGGGCTCACCTCGGAACACGAGGTCCAAATCGAAGGTAGAGGGTTGCTCAATAATTGGGCCCGCGCTTGCTGTCACAGCGCCACAAAGGAGCAAGCGGCACTCTGCGGCGTTAGCTCTAAATCTGGCGGCATCCTATTTATTGGAGCCAATAAGCAGGTGCAATTCCGGCCCGATATCCCCAAGAAGACGAACGGCAAAGAGCGAAAATATGAATCACCCGTAGGGGAGTTTGACGCTTTTCTCCCCCCTTCTCCCGACAATCCCCTCTACTGGGATATTGAATCATTGAAACGGGAAGCTTTTTATATCAATGATGTGCCATATATCTTGATTACTGAGGGATGCTTTAAAGCGATTGCTGGCTGCTCAAATGGCTACCCTACAATCTCTTTATTGGGAGTTGAGCAGGGACTTACGGGAAGCAAAAGAGACCCGGAAAAACAGCGGTTTCTAGTACCTGCACTGAGAAGGTTAGTAGAGGCTGGTTTCGGGTTTATCATTGCTTTTGATGCCGATGCCCTCACGAATCCCAATATCTGTGAAGCTGAGCGGAAATTGGCTAAGCAATTGGGTAAATTTAATGCGCCAGTACGCTCAATTACCGGGCATTGGAGCGTCGGAGAACACGGAGAAACTAAAGGGATGGATGATTTTATTCAGAACAAAGGTATCGAAGCTTTTCGCGCAATTCTTAGTAAAGCGAATCTGTTCGGCGAGAAAGAAAATGTGGACAAAACTACAGAAAAAAAGCCTCCTACTCCCCGCAGAATAGCGGCAAAAATAGCTGAGGATTACGGACACAAATGGAAATACGACAACGAGCAAAAAACTTGGCGGATATGGAATGATAAGTGCTGGGAAAAAATAGAAATAGGTGCATTTACCAGTTTGGTTAAAACCACAATTGATGCTCGAAATATCTACTACCGGGGAAGCGCGTATATTGAGGATGTGAGGAAACTTTTGGAACATGATTTGCGCCAAGTCCGCTGGCAGGCGGCGGACAAAAAGCAATACATCAATTTCAGCAATTGTGTACTGGACGGCGACAGGAATAAAACACTAGAACACTCTCCGGGCATGGGATTCACTTCATATCTTCCGTATGAATACAAGCCACTGCAGGGCGATTTAAGCGACCCGCTAGAGGCATTACGCATCAACTGCCCTAATCGGTACAAATTTATGCGGGAGGCGATGGGCGGGGATGAGAAGAAGATATTTAAGCTATTGGCAATTTCTAATGCTGTCCTCAAACATCGTTTTCATGACCAACAGCAATTTGTTCACTACGTCGGCCCGCCGGGCTCCGGGAAAGGCACTGAAGCACGATTCACTCAAAAATTAGTAGGTCGTGAGAACTTCAAAGGATGTAGTTTGGAGAGATTGAAAGATGGGTCAACAATGGCCTCCATTATTGACAAACAGTTAGTGGTATTCGCTGATGAGAGAAAGCCTGCAGGCATTGACTCAATACTCGGATTGACTGGTGGCGATACTATCAGTTACCGGGAATTGCATACCCCCGCTGCTGATGCTTTTTTCTTCGGCTGCATTCTGATTTGCTCCAACAAACCTATTTTTGTTGGAGATACAACCGGGTTGGAGCGCCGGTTGTGTCTCGTTCACTTTGATAACCCTATCCCGACAGAAAAACGCGATTACAGGATTGAGGATGGATTTGAGAAAGAAATCCCAGCCTACATAAATATCGCATTGTCGTTGACCGATGCAGCAGTTACGCAAGCACTGCGAGGTATTGGAGTCGGTCAAATCGCCGAATTTAAAGCAAAAGAATGGGAAATGAAAATCGAAACAAATTCAGTCGCAGCTTTCTTTGATATTAATTTGGTAATTGAATCTTTTGCCGCGACTCCAACATTAAATCTCTACAAAGGTTATAAAGATTGGTGCGAGGATAGTGGATTAAAAGCTCTCAGCGTAGTCAAGTTTCCGAAATACCTCTCAGACCTACTCGCAGACGAGAGACTACCCGCTAAATGGGTTAAGGGTCGAACATCAAAATTTGAAGGATTGAGGCTCCGTCTGGAAACCGACGAGCACCCAATACACTCGCAAACGTTGGAGGGCTGTGCACCAGTTGAAACAGTAGTTTGCACCAGTTATGCACCAGTTGATGCACCAGTTGGAGCCTTACCCAGTAAGGATTTGCACCAGTTGCACCAGTTAGAGCAAGATATTAGTCAAGAAAAATCTAATAATCCTCAAGCGACCTGTAATCGAGAGGAAGTAGTAGAAAATTCCATAAAACCAATACAAGAATCCCCCTCAACTGGTGCAACTGGCGCAAATGGTTTGCCAGTAAGCGATACAACTGGTGCATCAACTGGTACGGAACTGGTACAAGAATCCCCCTCAACTGGTGCAACCGAACCGCACCGCGTGAAAACTCCAAGAATCTTTGAGGTAGGCAATCGAGTAGTCGTTAATGATGTTGGGGGAATTTTTCACGGGGCATCGGGGGAAATCGTAAAAATCATCAACGGCCCTTACTGCACAGGCATTATGGTGAAATTCGATAAAGAGATAGCGTTCATCCGAGAGCAAGAGTTCATTGCCGGGGATTTGATGTATCTAGCCCCGGCAAAACTGCCAAAAAAGCCCTAACCCTACGCATCCCTAATCGCACTCGGGCTCAAGACCCGCAATCGGTAAACAAGGCATCTGGAAAACTACCCAATGATGAAACATGATCCAATTTTGGAGATAGAAGCGCTCGAATTTGTCCGCATCGCCATCTATAAAGATGATCCAAAATTCGCTCGAAGTTTGGCAGGCACTATCAAAAATATTTGTAGTAGCGGTCAGGCAAACAGAGAAAAAATTTGGGGCCAACTCACTGACTGGGAGCGCGAGCGGTTCCGGCAATTGCTGAGTGATTCGTGATTTTTGACAGGCCTTAAAAGAGTATGAACTGTCAAAAAAACGCTGGAACCCTTGCAACCACAGGGATTCCAGCAACTACCGAATAGTAGCTAAAATGTCAGAAATCAGCCCCTAAACTCTAGAACTCAATCCCTGATAGGGTTTTGGGTTTTGGGGCTGTTTCGAGGTTTGGGCTAAAACCGACAATATTTCAATCCCTGACAGGGAGTTTTGATTTGCCCACACCGATTGTAGCAAAAAACGAATCCCCCCAGGGGGCATAGGGGGATTAACATTAATTAATGTCAGCGTCGCCGCGGGCAATGGCATTCATATCTGCCTTGCCCGCTCTCGCCTGTTCTCTCGTGTAATTTTTTCTATGCGACTGTTGTTGTTGTTGCTGAGGTGATTCAGTTGCGAAAAACCCAGAAAGCGAGCCGGATTTGAATTCTTTTAATTTTTCGTCAAGGCTTTTCTGCTGGCCGTTTGGGTGTTTTTCGTCTTTAATCAAAATGCCGCTAGAAGTAAAATAAAGTTTGCCTTCGAGCAACGACTTAATTGTTAGGAGCGGCGATGTTTCATTCGGGTCGTCCCATTTACCAGGTTGGCGCCCCCCAGCCCGCGAAAAGGCTTCTGAAAGTCCTTTTTCAATTAACATTGCCTCTCGCTCGTTCAGTGATTTCTCTCTTGCTGTGAGGAATTTCTCGCGCTCGGAGTCAAAGCCAGTTTTAGTATCTTCACTCATAATTCAATCCTCCAATTATTCCTTCAATTGTAACAAGAATTGCACAAAAAAATACCCAGGATAATTGGCGGTCTTGGGTACAATATCAACAATAACACAATCCTATTGTATCAGCTTATCCCTTCAATTAGCTCCAAAATCGCCTTCACATCTGCCAAGTCGGCCTTGGATTTTTTGCGCTTGCCCAGTAACTGATTGAGTAGGTCTGCCGCGTCTGGGAAATCTTCCCCGGCAGACGCTGAATTTTCTTGCAGGTCGGAGAGTTGAGATTGCAGCGCTGCGATTTCTTGATTGCGGTTACGGATGATTGCGTCGCTTGCCTCAAGTCGGCGGCGCAACTCTGCGATTTCTTCCTCTGTATTGGGCTTGAGCGGTTCCGGTGTGGGAGTTTCGCTCAAGCCCTCAATTTTCCCAGCCGTTCCTCTATCACCGCGAACCGAACGCCAAGCATTTTGTCTAGCATCGGGAAGAGTGTTTCTTCAAGGTTGGCAGGCATCACTGTGGCAGTCTGCGAGGCAATGGTTTGTCTAGTATCGGCGGGCTGCCCTACCGCAGATTTCAGCGCACGA
>Ga0105045_10003855_pt1 | contig 12974 bp, 12 predicted proteins | sample MAT02_FD_78089 | JGI IMG/M metagenome (GOLD analysis project Ga0105045, IMG submission 78089) | Freshwater microbial communities from Lake Fryxell liftoff mats and glacier meltwater in Antarctica - MAT-02 (megahit assembly) | ecosystem: Environmental > Aquatic > Freshwater > Ice > Liftoff...
AGGTCCGAGAAACCTTGAGGCCCAAGGGGGGCGTGGGACGGGGGGGCGGTGGGCGATGGGCGGCTGGACGCTTTGGGCTGCCCGGCGGTTGGGCAATCATCCCGGTTCGCGCGGGGTTTCAAAGGCTGCGAAGGGTCCGCGTCGATAACCCTGTATGAGCATGTTCAGCGCGGCCCAGATCCAGGCGGCATCCGGAGCGGTGAACGCGGCGAAGGTCGCGGCCGACAAGCGGATCGAGAAGAAGCAGGCCGTGCGGCCCGACGGGACGCCACGCCCGGCGGACGAGGTCGTGTTGAACGTGCAGGCGGCCCAGAGCGTGGTGGCGATGCACGCGACCAAGCGGGAGCACGACGAGGACTCGGCCGAGGAAGAAGCGGCACGTCAGGACTCGCTCAAGGAGCAGACCGGCGAGAAGCCTGAGAGCCGCCCGCGGCTTGATGTTCAGGGGTAAGGTGACGAGCGGCTCGAGGGGCGAAGCGACCTCGACTGCCAACGGCGCGGCGTTCGCGATCTTTGTCCAAGCCGCGCGGTCTGCCGCCGCGGGCTGATCCGAATGCACCAACACGGCGGAGTTTGCCGCACCGGGGCTTGCCGAGACGTCCGGCGACCGGTCACTCGTCGCCGAGTTCTCACTCGACTATCGATATCTGCAGATCCCCCGGGGCGGTTGTTGATCTTCGACTTCAGATGAACGTGCCCTCCGGGCCCGAGAACCGGCGCGAGCGGTGCGTGGAAGGGTCGGTGCGGCGGCGTCGCCCCCCCCCACTCCGCACAGGCCGCCTGCGCGTCGTGGTTGCGGCACGACGGTGCACCGAGAGGTGAAGTCGCCCACTTGGGGGATCGATGAGAACAGTGCCGGACGACGCAGCGAGCGTCGGCCTGGTCGTGCGGAGGGGTCCGTGCGTCAAGGTGGTCCGTGTTCCCCAGAGCGTGTGCGCAGGGGCGGCCTCGGGCGAAGTGTGCGAACGCAAGGAGTATTCGAGTATGCAAGCACGTGTGTCCAAGGCCTTTACGCTGGTCGAGATCCTGATCGTCGTGGTCATCCTCGGCATCCTGGCCGCCATCGTCATTCCGCAGTTCACCAACGCCAGCCAGGACGCCCAGCGGGGCAACGTGGTGACTCAGCTGCAGAGTATCCGCAACCAGATCGAGCTCTACCGCGTCCGCAACAACGGCACATCTCCGACGATGGCCGGCGCGGTCGACGCCTCCTTCACGCAGATGGTCACGCCCCCGGCCGGCCAGCAGCCGTACTTGCGGACCCGCCCGACGAACCCGCGCAACGGCTCGAACGGCGTCGCGACTTCCACGGCGACGGGCGCCGCATTCGTGACCGCCGCCCAGGCCGCTCCGGCTGCGGGCGAGGGGTGGCTCTACAACGCCGCCACCGGCGAGTTCGCCGCGCAGGGTTTCAACGAGTCCACCGGCGGCTGGTCGTTCTAAGCCCTCGGCCGATGGCCTGACCTGAATCTTCTGTCGCCCGGCTCCGAGAGGGTCCGGGCGGCATTCGCGGGAGGCGCGGAGGCAGTGTGCACTCTGGCGGGCTCGGGACCTGAACGAGGCCGCATCTGGAAGGAAACACCATGGCCAGCGCTACTCATGTGAGTTTGGGGAATCGGAACGCCTTCACGCTTGTGGAGATTCTGATCGTCGTCGTGATTTTGGGGATCCTGGCGGCGATCGTGATCCCGAGCTTCGCGGACGCGGCGGTCAACACGCGGGAAAGCGCGACGTACAGCGAGTTGCAGAAGCTTCGACGGCATGTCGGGGTTTTCCAGGCAAGGAACAACTCGCGTCTGCCGGCCGTCGCGCAGGGGGACGGGACATGGGGCGAGCTGATCGGGCGGGACTATCTGCTCTCGCCGCCGCTGAACGCGCTGGTGGGCGCCGAGAACGGGCACCGCGTCACGTTCGGGACGGGGCCGGTGGCATTGTTCACCACCGAGTACGGCTGGGTCTTCAACACGACCACGGGCGACGTCTGGGCGGTCGGTTATGACGCCCAAGACCGGCTGATCGCCCGCTGAGCCGGATAAACCCAACCTTCGCAAGGGTTGCGGCCGGCAGAAGATGGATCGGAAACGCCTTAGGACCGATACAGGGGACCGGACCCAACGCACTCCGCGCTGGCCACTCCTGGGAGCCGCTCATGACGAATCCGTCTAACGTGACAAATGGCCAAGTTCTCCGGCGTTTCGGCGTGCCGAGCCTTCTGGTGCTGTGCGGGATGGCCGCGGGAACACTGGCGCCCGAGGCACTGCGTCCGAGCATGGCCGCGGCGCAGTCGTCGTCGTCCGAACCGCCTTTCAACTCGGCCGAGCAGCGAAAAACGATGATCGCACAGCTCACACAGATCAACGAACGGCTGGGGCGGCTGGAATCCAAGCTGGACAAGCCGCTGAGCGTCAAGGTGACGGAGATGCCCGCGCAGAAGGACTCGGGCAAGTAAGCCGCCCTGGCTCGACATAGACCTTGCAGCCTTGAAAGCCCGCACGATGATCGCCCACGCTCGCCAACCCCCCCACCCCCGCCCCCGCCGCCCCGCACGCCGCGCGTACACGCTGATGGAGGTGCTGGCGGTGGTGACGATCATGGGGATCGCCGGGGCGCTGGTGATCCCGGCGATGGGCGAGACGGGCGTCATCAAGGTGCAGGGGGCGGTGCGTCAGATCGTCAGCGACATGACCTTCGCGCAGGCCGACGCGGTCGCGCTCCAAGAACGGCGGGCGGTGGTGTTCGACCTCACGGCGTCGAGTTATTCGCTTGTCGCCGTGCCGGGGACGACCATCGACATCGCAAATAACACGCTCTTTGACCCCACCAATCGGACGGGGCGGTTCACGGTCAACTTCGTCGACAACCAGTACGGGAACGCCCGCATCACGGCGGCGGACTTCGGGGCCGGCTCGACGACGCTGATCTTCGATGCGCTGGGCGGGCCGGTGGCGAGCGCCGGGTCCAATAACCCGGGCCCTGGCGGGACGGTCCGCGTGCGCGGCTCGGGGAACGAGTTCGTCGTGACGGTTGAGGCGTTTACCGGCCGAATCACGGTGGTCCAGGACCGCACCGTGACGCCCTGAGCGTGCTTGCCCGTCAATAGAAGGTACACTCGAAACATGCTGTCGACACGCGGCCAATGCACACGCACACACGGCCTGTTGAGCTCACGGCGGCTGAGCCTGTACGCCTGCGTTCTGCTGGCGTTCGGGCTGCTGCTGTGGGCCCGGCTGATCCTGGTGACGGGGACGCCGCGGACGGCAATCGCGCAGCCCGAGGCCGGTGTAAAGACGTCCGCCGAGAGACCCGGGGTGCCGGGCGTCCTGGACTGAGGACGGCGGCGCCGTTGACCGGCCAACAGCCCAGAACCCGGGCAGCGCGGTTCCCTTAACCAGGTGATCTCGTGCGGCCGCTGAAGCACGACTGAATCGGCCGCCGGTGAACTCCGATGCGTCTGAAACGACTCGGGTCGGCTAACCCCTGCGCGGCGAGTGCGCGGACAGAGACACGACGCGAGGGCGCCTGATGCATCCTTGATAGCACGGGGCTTCGCAGTGGCCGGGCGGCACATCAGATTGTCGAGGGGCTCACTCTGCTGGCGCGGCGGCTGGACGGTAAGGTCGGGGCAAGGAACGAGACCGCACGGTGGAAGCGCGCCGGCGTGTGCGTGGTCGCGACGCTGGTGGGCTTGGTTGCTGCGGCGTCACTGAGCCGTTCAATCAGCATCGCGAGTAGGTCGAGGCGGACGTGACGCTGGCCTGCCCGGCTGGCAACAACCTGCAGCAGATCGTGGACAACACAAAGCAGGTCGCGGCCATGATCGTGTCGATAACCAGCGCCGCGAAGGAGGCCGGGGCCGGGCAGTGGGCGGCGGGGGCGGGGGAGGGGGCACCTTCTGCCAAGAGTAAAAAGCTCGTGACGATGCTCGGGCGGTTTCGTCTGGAGACAGACCGTTCTCGGACAGCACCGCCGGAGAAGATCCGATAAGCAGCGAGAGGTCGCCTTGACGCCCGGCACAGCGCAAGCCGAGTACATTCGCTCGGGTGGCAAAGACGACCGGGGAAAGTCCCATCGCACGACGGCCGATCAGGACTCCTCAACCCAATACCCGCTGGAGTTCACCCCATGACGACCCAAGACGCGACCATACGTAGAACGCTTTCCATCAAGTCGAAACTGTTCGTTCAAGGCTTCGCCGTTTTGTTCGGCACCGCCGTTGTCGCTGCCGTGACACTCATGACCGTCACCGACATCAAGATCAACGGCCCGGTGTACAAAGCGATCGTCGCCGACAAGGACCTGCTGGCGGACATCCTGCCGCCGCCAGGGTACATCATCGAGTCGTACCTGGCGGCTCACCGCATCGTTGACTTGAAGCCGGCTGAGCTGCCGGCCATGAAGAGAGAGATCACACGACTGCGGGACGAGTATGAAGCCCGGATGACCTACTGGAGCAAGGAGCTTTCGGCGGGCCCGATTCGGGAGACACTCCTGACCACGTCTGCCGAATCGGCCCGGACGTTCTTCAAGGCCGTCGACGAGAAGCTCGTCCCGGCGGTCGAGGCCGGCGAGAACGACCGGGCCCGGAACATCGTGGAGGCCGAGCTCTCGCCGCTGTATGCCCGCCACCGCGCGTCGATCAACGCGCTTGTCCCGCTCGTGACGGCCCGGGCCGCCGAGAGCGAGGTCGCGGCGACCTCGCGGGTTCGCGCGGGTCTCTGGTCGATGTTCGCGGCTTCGGCCGCCGTGGGACTCGGGTGCGCGGCGATGTGCTGGCTGATCGGCTCGAGCATCCTGATGGGTATCAAACGGGCCCGGAAGTTCGCCGACGCGCTCGCGGCGGGCGACCTGACGGTGCGGGCGAAGATGAAGAGCACCGACGAGCTTGGACAGCTGGGCGCGTCGCTGGACGCCGCGATGCGGTCGATCGAGACGCTGCTGATCGACGTGGGGAGCAACGCGACGCAGGTCGCCGGCGCGGCAACGCAGATCGCCGCCGCAGCGGAGGAGATGTCGGCGTCGGTCACCGAGGTGGCCCGCCAGACGGCCCAGTGCACCGACAGTGCCAAGGCGGCGGGCGACTCGGCGACGCAGGGCGGACAGACGGTCGAGCAGACGATCGGCGAGATCCACAAGATCGACCAAGCCGTCAGCGCCAGCGCCGCGAGCGTGTCGGAGCTTGGCAAACGCGGCGAGGAGATCGGCGCGGTGATCAAGGTGATCAACGACATCGCCGACCAGACAAACCTCCTGGCGCTCAACGCCGCGATCGAGGCGGCCCGAGCGGGCGAGCACGGTCGAGGATTCGCAGTCGTGGCCGACGAGGTTCGGAAGCTTGCCGAGCGGACGACGAAGGCCACCGAGCAGGTCGCGAGATCGATCCAGAGCATCCAGACCGAGACCAAGCAGGCCGTCGAGCGGATGGCCAGGGGCACCGAGCAGGTCAAGAATGGAGTGCAGTTGGCCCAGCGTGCCGGCGAGAACCTTCGGCAGATCGTCGACGGTGCCAGCGAGGTGTCGATGCTTGTGCAGAGCATCGGCTCGGCGTCGCAGGAAGCGGGGGCCGGGGCCCAGGAGTCGGCGTCCGCCGCGGCGGACCTGTCGAGCAAGGCCGAGCACCTCCTTGACGTGATTAAGCAGTTCAAGGTCGGCCCCCAGAGGAGTGAGGCCAGCAAGGGACATGCGGCGGTCCGCGGCAATCGCTCGTCGGGCTCGCCGGTCTGAGGCACTCCAGTTTGGTGCCGGATCAGAATCGTTGCAGCACACGCGAATGCCACGGCCCGATCCAGCGATCGGGCCGCGGTCCGTGCTCGGCAGGTCGGACGTGCCCGTGACGGCGGGGGCAAGTACAGTTGGGCATGACGACGCCCCGACCGTCCCCTGCCGCCCGACTCCGCGCCCTCATGGAACGCCCCGGACACGCGGTGATGATGCCCGGAGCTTTTAATGCGCTCTGCGCCAAGGCGATTGCGGACGCCGGGTTCGAGGCGTGCTACATCTCGGGCGCGGCCGAGAGCGTGTCGGCCGGGGTGCCCGATGTGGGCCTGCTCACGCTGCCAGACTTCTGTCGATCGATCCGGCTGGCCCACGATCTCTCGGGGCTGCCGATCATCGCCGATGCCGACACCGGCTTCGGCGAGAGCGAGATGGTCCGAAGGACGGTCATCGAGTACGCAAGGGCCGGAGCGGCCGGGCTGCATCTCGAGGACCAGGTTTTCCCCAAGCGCTGCGGACACTTGGACGGGAAGAAGCTGGTGCCCATTGATCATGCCTGCGAGAAGATCAAGGCCGCGGCCAAAGCGGCGCGGGATTTGGTTTCGACCGACGGCCGCCCGGCGCTGATCGTCTGCGCCCGGACGGATGCACGGGGCGTAGAGGGGTTTGGCGCGGCGGTAGAACGGGCGAGGGCGTATCTGGACTCGGGCGCTGAAATGATCTTCCCGGAGGGGCTCACGAGCGAGACAGAGTTCGCGGAGTTTGCGGCCGAGCTGCGCCGGTCGGTCCCATCGTCCGGGAGATACTGGCTGCTCGCCAATATGACCGAGTTCGGCAGAACGCCGATCATTCCGGCCGAGCGGTTCGCGGCGATGGGCTATTCGGTGGTCATCTATCCAGTGAGCATGCTTAGAGTCGCGATGGGTGCGGTGGCGCGGGCGCTCGTGCAGCTCAAGGCCGAGGGCTCGGTCGCGGGCGTTGTCGGACAGATGCAGACGCGTGAGCAGCTCTACAAGACGATCGGGTACACGCCGGGCGTGGAATGGGAATCGCCGGTTCGATGAAGCGAGGCCCGGGCTGGTGCTCTCGGGCCTTGCGCTGCCACGGGCGAGCAGAGGCGGATGCGATCCCCAAGCCTTTCCCAATCGCCGGCCAAGTGAGCGACTCCTAGCATCGCGCCTTTACCGATTCCCTCACTTCCCATCACCGCAGAGGACCGCCCAGCCATGACCACTACCACGCCGGCTCCCGCCACCAAGAACGCCGCCGCGGATCGGGCCGCTGCCTTTGCCAAGGGGCTTGAGGGGGTCGTCGGCGGGCAGACGGCCGTGTGCTCGATCGAACAGGACAAGCTGATCTATCGCGGTTACGAGATCCATGATCTCGCGGCGGGCGCGACGTTCGAGGAGGTCGCGTTTCTTCTCCTTGAGGGGCACAAGCCCGCGGCAGCCGAGCTTGTTCGCTTCAAGGCGGAGATCGTCGGCGAGCGGGCATTGCCGCCGGCCGTGGTCGCGTTCATCGAGTCGACGGCGGGGTGGCTGGCGTCCGGGCGTGCGGTGCCGATGGATGTGCTGCGGTCGTCGGTGAGCATCCTCGGGCACACCGACCCGGAGTGTCAGGAGAACTCGGTGGGGGCGAACCTTCGCAAGGCCAAGCGTCTGCTTGCCAAGATCCCGACGATCATCGGGCACATGCAGAACGTCATCGATAACCGCGCGATCATCGGGCGCGAACTCGGCGGCGACCCCGCGCTCGGCCACGCCGCCAACATGCTCTACATGATGACCGGGCGGAGGCCGACCACAGACGAGGCCCGCGTGATGGACGTGAGCCTGATCCTCTACGCCGAGCACGAGTTCAACGCATCGACATTCACCAGCCGCGTGATCGCCGGGACGCTCAGCGACATGCACGGGGCCGTTACGGGGGCGATCGCCGCGCTCAAGGGCCCGCTGCACGGCGGGGCCAACGAGGCGGCCATGGAGATGCTTAAGGAAATCCTCAAGGACGTGGGCGAGCAGGGTATCGGCACGCCGGCGGTCGATCAGTGGATGGAGCGCGCGTTTGCCGGCAAACGCAAGCTGATGGGTTTCGGCCACCGCGTGTATAAGAACGGCGACCACCGCGCGGGCATCCTGCACGGGCTGGGCAAGGCGATGGCCCAGAAGCTGCCCGGGACGTTCGGCGGCATCCCGGCGGGCAAGTGGTTCGGGCTGGGCGAGCAGGTGCAGAAGATCATGCTCGAGAAGAAGAACATCCATCCCAACGTCGATTTTCCGTGCGGGATGACGTACTTCACGATGAACATTCCGGTGCCGCAGTACACGCCGATCTTCGTCGCGGCGCGGATCACCGGCTGGGCGGCGCACGTGATCGAGCAGCACGGGGACAACCGGCTGATCCGGCCGCTGAGCATCTACACGGGGCCGGCGGAGCGGAAGTGGAACGGATGAACGGCGGACGGCCAGCCGCAGGGATCCTTTCATGCTGCGCCTCTTCGGGCTCAACCGCTCCCCCACACCCAGGCCCGAGCACGAGCCAGGCCGCGCGAGCGAGCTTGCGGAGGCGGTGCGTGCCCGGCTGCCGCGGCTGCTCGCCAACGCAGCACAGCACTCCGGTCCGCCGCCGGGGGTGCAGGTCGCCTACGCCGAGCATGGCCGAGTGCTGTACGCCGAGGCGTTCGGCCTGTCCGACGCGGCGACCGGAACGCCCCTGACGATCCACCACGCCTTCACGCTCGCGTCGCAGAGCAAGCCCGTCGCGGCGGTGGTCGCGATGCGCCTCGCAGAGGCCGGCTTGATCGACCTCGATGAACCGCTCCTGGCCCGGGTCCGCCACTGGCGGCCGTCGAACGAACAGCTCTGCGGCCTGAACGCCGACGCCGCCACGATCCGCCACGCGCTCTCGCACACTTCGGGCTGGGATCTCCGCAGCCTGCCGATGCACCCGGCCGATCACGCCGCCACGGCGCCGCGCTTGGAAGACCTTCTCTCGGGGATCGCCGGTCCCCAGTACACACCGCGGATGCGGTCCGCGCCGGACACTTCGCGGCTGTACAGCGGGGCCGCGTACACCATGCTCCAGCTCGCGCTGGAGGCGGCAACGGGCGAGCCCTATGCCGCGCTCGTCGACAGGTTGGTCGCGCGCCCGCTGGGGTGGTCGGGAACCTGGGCGGGCTGGGACCCCTCGCGGCTGGGGCGGCTCGCAGGCGGTCACGGCCCGACGCCCAACCCTATGCCCGTCGAGCGCGCGTTCTATCCCGCGCTGGCTTCCTCGGGCCTTTTCGGAACCGCATCCGACGTGGCGTCGCTCTGGAGCGCCGTGGCCGGCATCGCCCTCGGATCGACTTCCACTCCCGACTTACTTTCGCCCGTGTCCGCCCGCGGGATGCTCTCGCCTGTGCCCGTGCCCGGCGACGGAATCGAGTTTGGGCTTGGCTTTGCGCTTACTCCCTGGGCCGACCTGACGGTCTTCAAGCACGCGGGCTGGTGCCCGGGGTTCTGGGGGACCACCGAGGGGCTTGCCGAGCTCGGAGTAGCGGCGAGCGTGCAGTGCAACATGTCCGAGCCCGCCGGCAAGTTTGTCGCTCAGCGCCTCTGCGGATTCGTGCTGGAGCGAGCCCGAGCACTCCACGGGGTGCCAGCGCCGCCACCCGCGGCACGTTGAGTCACCTGCGCACAGAGGAATCGGACGCGGGCACGCCCGGTTGAACCCCATTCGCGTTGAGAACTTCGCGATAGATCGCCTCAAGCTCCAGCACATGATCCGGGTACGACCGCAACACGACCCGCTCGTGAATCTCCCGAGGCGAGGGGATCGCCACCTCGCCCGTCGCCAGCCGCGCGATGCACGCCGCCAAGGCCTCCTCGTCGCCGCCCGGGAACAGCAGGCCGTTGTATTCGCCGGGGTGCTGGGCCGGGTCCTTGACCCAGTCCACCGGCCCGCCGAGGCGCGAGCAGACGACCATCTTGCCGGCGTGGAAGTTTTCGAGCAGCACGAGCGGAGAGTTCTCCAGCCAGATGTGCGTGAGCAGCCCAACCTCATACTCGCTCATCGCGCTGATGAGTTGCAGGAGGTCGTAGCCGCCCCAGACGCTCACTTCGGGGTACTTGCTCAAACGCTTGCGGAATCCCCAGTCCCAGCCCTGGGCGCGGATCATGAACTGGCAGCGTTGGCGAATATCCTTGTCGAGTAACGGGATCGCGCGGGCGAGGACCTCCAAGCCTTTGTTCGGGCGCGTCGTACCGAGGAACGAGAAGCGGAGCGGGCGCGTTGCCGTGCTCGGGTCCCACGGCCGCTGTTCATAGTACGGCGCGCGGCGCGTGCGCCGGTTGATCTGATCAAAGTGCGGCTGGCCCAGGCGGACCCAGCGCGTCTTCTCCTCGGGCACACCCATCGCGACGTGCACCTTCCGCAGGTAGTCGCTGGGTGGCGTGACGAGTGACGCCGCGGCGAGGGCCTCGACGCCCGCCGCGCGACGCTGGCCGTAGATGTTCAGGCTGATGCGGTGGACTGACTTCTCGCCGCCGCGGCCGTTGTCGAGCAGGACCTCGTTGGTCCCCCACTGGGCCCGTGCGTAGTCCCTCGGGCTCTCGGCATCGCTCAGGGGGAGGTTGTGCTGGAGCGTGGTGTCGGCGTCGGGGTCAGCGCGGACAGTTTCGAAGCCCAACGCGAGCTCTGGGTCGGCGAGGGCCTCGGGGTGCATGGGGCCGGGCTGGTGTTTGGCCAGGAGCTCCCCGCGGGCGACGGACCGCAGGAACGGCTTGATGCCATAGGCGGCCTTGCGGACCACGTCGGCCCAGTAGATGCCCAGGCCGTACTCGAGCGTCTGGCCCCAGGCCCGCTGGTTGCGGAGCTTGAGCACGTCGGTGCCGGAGAGGCAACCGACGCAGCGCTGGCCGCCCTGATAATCGGTGCAGACGGTGCGTTCGTGGTGCAGCAGGTCGACCTGCGGGCAGACGAACCAGTAGTTGTGCGGCGTGACGACGACCGGGCGGCCCGAGGCCTCGATGGCGGAGATCAGGTCCAGGCCGTAGCCCTCTTGCGAGTGAACGTGGACGACCCGGGCACCGACATCGGCGAGCCAGCGGAGCACCAGGGCGGTGCTGTCGGGCTCGCGGATCTCGGCCCGCATGTTGTTAAAGTTCCACGCGGCGGGCGAGACGTTGAGGCTGTTGCGCAGTTCAAAGCAGGAGACGCCGCCCCAGTTCTCGCGGTGGACGATGTGGGGCTTGCCACACGACAGGCCCGCGAGGCGGAAGGTCATGCCGCCGGAGAGGTACGAGACGCTGTGCCCGCTCAACGCGAGCCCGCGGGCGAGCTCGCTCTTGGAGAGGTTGTAGCCCGAACCCTCGCGCTGCTGGCTGGAGAGCCGAGCCCAGCCGATGATGGCGATGTTGAGCGGAGCGGCAGCGCGGGGCCAAGCCGGGGCGTGCGACGACGACGCCAAACGGGCTTGCGCGGGCCCGGCTCGTGCGGCGTCGGGCCGGGATTCGGACGGGGGAGTGCTCATCCGTACCGAGACTCGCTCTTGTAAGGCTCGACGGTATCGGCATGCCTGTGCAGCCCCGGACGGGTCCGGAGCCAGTGCAGCAGGAAGAGGATCCGGACGAGCCATCCGTCGGATTCGACCTGGGCCATGCCGGGCTTCCGGGAGTCGATGTGCAGGGTGCGCCCGCAGCCGATGAGCACCGGGAAGTCGTTCACCAGGTCGAAGACGATCGCGCCGTGCGGCCGGAGCCGGAGCATCCAGAACTGCTTCTTCAGGCGGCTCCTGAGCGACGGGCCGTAGACGACTGCGCCCTCGGGCGCCGGGCCGATGTCGTTCCGGCACACGAAAGTGACCTTCGGGCAAAGGCCCGGGGCGGCCTTCTGGAGGTCGGATTGGAGCCGGGCGGCCCACTTGGGCGCCTCGCCCGTGCAGCAGAGCACGACGATGCGTTTGCGGGCGGCGAGGAGGCCGGCGGACTTGAGCGCGTCGACGATCGGCTGGACCGCCGGGCCGTCCGAGCCCGTCTTGCCGCCGGTTCCAGCGGCGATGTCGATCGCGGTCTGGAGAATGATCCGGCTGTGGAACGCGCGGCGGTGCAGGGCGGCGTAGAGGCTGTCGGCCAGGAAGCGGCGCATCGCCTCACGCGTGACACGCCGGAGGCGGTCGGTGGGCAGCACCTTCTGGGCCATCCAAACCCGATTGCGCCCCGCGTAATAGATCCGCGCGGGCGTGAGCTTGAGGTTCCATGGCGTGTGGAACACGACGGCGTCCAGGCTGAGCACGACCTTCCATCCGGCGCGGGCGAAGCGGAGGCACCAGTCGGCGTCGTCGCAGTAGATGAAGTACCGCGAATCCCAGAAGCCCACCGGGGAGCGTTCGGCGGGCGCTGCGCCACGGGTCCCGGGCGGCGTGCCGACGACGGCGGACCAGCGGGCAAGCATGGAGCAGGCGGAGACGACGTCGACGTCCATCCGGCCCGTGTAGCCCGCCACGCCGCGGGGACCGCCGAATCGGTGAACCATCGCGGCGTGGGCGGCGACGCTGCGGTGGCCCGGGGGCGGATCGTCCTGCATCGCGCCCGACTCGGGGTTGTAGTAGATTGTGGTCTCGATGGTTCGGTCGCGCCGGTTGAGATCGCAGGTGCGTGAACCGACGAGGCCGACGGCCGGGTCTGCCGCCATCTCGGCGTGCAGGTGTTCGAGCACGTCGGGCGGCAGATCGACGTCGTCGTCGACCAGCCACACGCAGTCCGGACCGCCGAAGGTGGGCTTGCCGAACCAGTGCTCGACGAAGGCGAAGCCGGTGTTGAACCCGCCGCAGCCGCCGGTGTTTGCGCGGTTGCGGACGATCGATAGGCTCGCCACGCCCAACGCATTGTGCGAGCGGGCCGAGTCCCCCCCCGGGGGCGTTGGGGGAGCCCAGTCGCGGATGCGCGGGGGCTGGAAGCTTGGCCGCTCGGCGCGGTCGGTGTCGTTGTCGACGACGCGCTCGGGGTTGAAGGCGGAGCAAAGGTGCGCGAGCGTGCCGTCGGTGCCGGCGTTATCGACGACCACCACGTCCAAGAGGTGCAGCGGGTGGGTCTGCCGGGCGAGGGCCTTGAGCACGACGGAGACGAACTCGCGCCGGTTCCAGGTGACGATGATGGCGCAGATGCGAGAAGTCGCGATTGCGTCCGGCTCGCCGCCGACGGGCGGGAGCGTGGGGGCTTGGGAAGTTTGGCCTGGTGCGATGCTCACGCGATGGTTGCCTTGCGGTGGGCTCGGGAGGCGAA
>Ga0105045_10003856_pt1 | contig 12970 bp, 9 predicted proteins | sample MAT02_FD_78089 | JGI IMG/M metagenome (GOLD analysis project Ga0105045, IMG submission 78089) | Freshwater microbial communities from Lake Fryxell liftoff mats and glacier meltwater in Antarctica - MAT-02 (megahit assembly) | ecosystem: Environmental > Aquatic > Freshwater > Ice > Liftoff...
ATCTAAACATGGTGGTGTGCCAGTTATCGTATAGGTATAAGTTGCCGCTAAATCTGTTGCTGGGTCAAATAATCCTGTGCCACTTGTCAGTGGTGGACTCCAACTTCCGCCTGTTTCTGGATTATTGCCTAATAAGGTAAATAAATCAACACTTGGACTAGTCGTACATAATGAGATTGCTCCATTACTTCCTGCGTTGGGAGGAGCAATTATTGTAACAACTACTGTAGCTAAATCAATTGGACATTCTGTAGACTCCGAAACAGTATAAGTAAAGATATACGGACTGCCTGAAATTGTTAATTGTGAAATATCTAATGTTCCCAAATTTCCATTTACTGTAGCAAAAGGGCCTGTCCAAATTCCAGAAGGAAAAGGACTGCCTCCCAAATTATCAAATAAATTAATAGGAGCTCCAGTTAACAATTCTGTTTCACAAATACTTAAAGTACCATTTTGACCAGCATCATTTCGAGGCTGAATTATAACGGTAACTTCTAAACGTTCATCGCTTTCGCATGGTGGATCAATAGTAGTTGCATAATAGGTTTGTCCATTTACTAAAGGACTATCTGGATCTAAGGGCAATGCGGAAGTACTCGTTAAATACCAAATATTATTTCCACTCGCGTTTAAATCTGAAACCGTTGGCGGATTTACAAAATCTTCACAAAAAATCTGAGTAGCATCGCCCACTGGAACTGGAACGACACCAATACTTACAAAAACAGACAATCTTGATGTTAAACATCCAGTATTGGGATTGGTTTGATTGGCATAATATATCGTATTTGGTATTAATACTGTTGTGGGTAATAAAGGTGTTCCTCCTACTGGAACATTGTACCATTGCACATTATTTCCTACCGCAATTAAACTTGCAATGGTAGCTTGACTAGGAAAATCAACACAAACTCCTTGAAAATTTTGTCCAGTCGGAGCTGAAAAAACAGTAACAAAAACTCGAATTCTTCCTCCACAATTACCAGTACTATTATCAGCAAAATAGTCTTCTCCATTTGCTAAACCAGTACCTGGAGGCAAAGAAATTGTAGAGATAGCTGTTGCAAACCAAGCAACACCTCCTCCATTGTTACTTGCTTGCAAATTTGCAATTGTAGGCGATTGAATGTCACAAAATGACTGATTGATATTAGTAACCGTCGGACATTGTGCAAAAACAAAATTTCCGACTATCAAAAACAATAGCAGTATTCGAAATTTTAACACTCGAAATATAGTTAGGTTCAATTTATCTCTTTTTTTATAAAAACTTATCATACTTGAATAAAGTTAACCTGAATTAATTAGCCAATTTGGTGTCCGATTCTACATCATATTGCAGAATATAACCGCCTTGATTGGAATAACCACCTTCTGGATTTTCAACATATCGAAAAGTATATAGTAATTGTTCTGTCATTTCATCTTTTGCTAGCGTCTCAAAGTCCGAATCTTGAAACAAGCGAACTAGTGCATCAAATGTTAAATCAAATCCTTGTATAACTTTTTCTGAAGGCTCCATGTTAAACTTCTTTCTAAAATTAGCTTTAAACTGATTTACATTGATTTGATTTGTTCTTTTTGAAAAAGATGGGTATACCATTTTAAGTATTTTAAACCGCATGTCAGATAGACCCTCACCAGTGATAGTCTCTTTTGGTTTGAATAAAGCTAACTGAATATCATACGTGGTTGATTCCTTCAATAAAATGGTTGTCGTATTTAAAATTAATCCAGTTTTTTCTGTATTCAAAACAACATAATTTTTTCTATTGTGAATTAATTCATTTTGAAGTGCTTCTGCCTCAATAATTCCTTTATCACTCACATTTATAAATCTAGCTTTTGGATAATACAGTTGAATAAAAGTTTCTTTACTGGCATTGCTTTCATCACTAACGACAATGAGATTTCCGTTTTTACCAGCGATATACTTTAACATTAGTTGGGTTAAATCCTCTTCTGAAGGAACGCCAACATAGGTAGAAACGTCCATTTTTGACGGTTCAATTTTTTGATTGATAATCAATGGGATATTTTCTTTAGCAGCAAATTCACTTATTTTTTCTGAATTAGCAGTTGATGAAAATAATAAAATTGCTTTCGAATTTTCAACTTTATTTTTTTTAAGTACAGAAACATCCACCTTATTTTCTTTATTCAAAGGTATTTCAATAGTTTTGACATCAAGCTGAACGTTCATCTTTTTTAAAGAATCTATTGCCAAATTTGCTCCTCGGTAAAAATCATAATCAGTACTGCGTTCAAAATTGCCAGAACTATTTTTATTATCAAAATCCTCTTTTCCCATAGAAAAAGGTAATAATAAAGCAACTTCTTTTGTTTCAACTTTATTAATCGTTTTTAAAAGTCCTTTAGGTGCTGTAGTCGAATTCAATTTAACAACTGATTTTTCAGTAGTGTTTTTGATTTCAATTTTTTCTATTTCAACTGTTTTTGGCGTTTTAGAAACAGAAGCCAGTTCAGTCGTAATTTTATCAGCTGGAATCTTAATAATCATACCCGATTGAACACCTATTTCTAAATTTGGATTTTTTTCTATTATCTCTTCTAGCGTTAAACCAGTCATTTTTAAAATACCGTACATCGTTTGCTTAGGTTTAATTTCATACGCTACCCAATCTGACGATTTGCTGCTTTTTATTGACGTTTCAAGTTTTGGTTCAGCAACTTTTTCTGTCACAACTTCTTTTTTTACTTCCACTACTTTTAAAATGACTTCTTTTTGGGCTACTGAACTTTCCGCTTTCAGGCCAGAAATCAATACCTGCTGTCCCGTTTGCAACATGCGCACAATTTGAGGGTTGTTTCGTTCCAATTCTTCAATAGAAACACCATACTGTTTTGAAAGTCCATACTTAGTTTCTCCAGCGACAACAAGGTGATATGAACCATTTTTGGCAGCAACAACTTGTTTATTTTGTGTCGGAACTCGCAAAGACTGACCGCTTTTAAGAATTCCAAACAAATAGTCTTTATTATTATTTTCTAATTCAGAAACAGTTATTCCATGACGTTTTGAAATCCCAAACAACGTTTCATTTGGCAAAACAGTATAAATCTCAAAGGAGTTGTTATTGCTTAAAGCAGTGCTTGATTGCGCTACTTTTTGTGTCGGATTTAAATCTGCTCCTCCTCGAATTTCCAGTTTGTGATCGGTTTGTAAACCCGAAATAGTGTGCGGGTTTTGTTGTTCTAACTGCAAAATAGACAAATTAAATCGTCTAGCTAGTCCAAATTTGGTTTCACCAGCTTGAACCGTATAGTAAATCACTTCTTCCTTTTGCTTTTCAACTGGAGTTGCTTCTTTTTTTGGCAATTGTTGAGGCTTTGAAACGGCTGCAATAGGAATTAATATGACTTGATTTTCCTCAATTCCATTTGTCAAATCAGGATTTAGTTGGTATAAATCATTTGGAGTAACTTTATATTTTTGTGCAATAGAAAGTACCGTTTCCTCCTTTAAAACTGTATGTTTAACAAAACTATCTTGTGCAGTTAATTGCTCTGAAAATAAACAAAGTAGAAAAAAAATAAATAAATAAAATTTCTTCATTCTCATAAAATACATTAGTAAATAAAAACTTACTTTTCTATTCTATAAATTTAAAAAAAAACCTTTAAAAGATTTTTACTTTTAAAGGTTGTTATTAAGATTGTTATTAACAATTTATTAATAGACAAAAATAGCTCTTTCGCCCATGAATTCATTCACTTCACTGGCTACTTCTTCAATTATTTCTTCATTAGTATGATTTTTAATAACTTTGTCGATCAAGTTAACAATGATTTCCATATCGCTTTCAATTAGGCCTCTTGTAGTAATTGCTGGTGTTCCCACTCGAATTCCCGAAGTTACAAAAGGTGATTTATCATCAAAAGGAACCATGTTTTTATTAACCGTTATTTCGGCTTTTACCAACGCGTTTTCAGCTTCTTTTCCAGTAATATTTTTATTGCGTAAATCAATTAACATCATGTGATTATCTGTGCCACCTGAAATAATATCGTAACCTCTTTTTACAAATGCTTCGGACATTGCTTTAGCATTTTTTTGTACTTGTAATGAATAAGCAAAAAATTCATCCGATAAGGCTTCTCCAAACGCAACTGCTTTAGCTGCGATAATATGCATTAAAGGTCCACCTTGATTACCAGGAAAAACAGCCATATCTAAAACGTGACTCATCATTCTAATTTCTCCTTTTGGCGTTTTTAATCCCCATGGATTTTCAAAATCTTTTCCCATTAAAATTAGTCCGCCTCTTGGTCCGCGAAGTGTTTTATGCGTCGTAGTAGTAATGATATGACAATGTGGAATTGGATCATTCAACAAACCTTTAGCAATTAAACCCGCAGGATGTGAAATATCGGCTAATAAAAGTGCTCCAACAGAGTCTGCAATTTCTCTAAATCGTTTAAAATCCATATCGCGAGAATAGGCTGATGCACCCGCAATAATCATTTTTGGTTTTTCAAGCGTTGCAATTTCTTGAATTTTATCATAATTTAAAAGTCCAGTTTCTTTTTCCACACCATAAAAAGTAGGATTATATATTCGCCCAGAGAAATTTACTGGTGAACCATGGGTTAAATGGCCTCCATGTGCCAAATCAAATCCTAAAATTTTATCTCCGGGTTTTAAACACGCAAAAAATACTGCGGTATTTGCTTGCGAACCTGAATGCGGTTGCACATTAGCATAAGCAGCTCCAAAGAGTGCTTTTGCTCTATCGATGGCAATTTGTTCCACTTGGTCTACCACTTCACAGCCGCCATAATAGCGTTTACCAGGATAACCTTCGGCGTATTTATTGGTTAATACAGAGCCGGCTGCTTCCATCACTTGATCACTCACAAAGTTTTCTGAAGCAATTAACTCCAATCCGTGAATTTGTCTATCTTGCTCATCTAAAATGAGCTCAAAAATTTGTTCGTCGCGTTGCATTTGGTAATATTTCGTTAAATTGAGTTCAAAATTACAAAAATCGTTTGTTAAATTGATAGTTAATAATATATTTGATTCATAATTTTTCAACACATAAATAAAAAATAAAATGCCTATAACAGCCAACTCCCCTTCTCGCAAATCGTGGTTAGATATACCAACAAACAGTGACTTCCCCATTCAAAACATTCCTTTTGGTGTTTTTTTAACTAAAGATGACATTATTACCATTGGCACTCGGATAGGTGACCATGCTATTGATTTAGGGGCAATGCAACAATTAAATTACTTTGAAGGTATCGATTTAACCGATGATATGTTTATGCAAGATACGTTGAATGATTTTATATCTGATGGAAAAAAAACGTGGCGTTCTGTTCGCAATCGAATAGGCGATTTATTTGACAGTAACAATCCAAAATTAAGAGATAACGTGACGGATCGTGATATAATTATTTTTAAAATGGAAGAAGTAGAAATGCAACTTCCGGTTCTAATTGGGGATTATACTGACTTTTATTCTAGCAAAGAACACGCAACAAATGTAGGGAAAATGTTTCGTGACCCAGAAAATGCATTATTACCCAATTGGCTTCATATTCCAGTAGGTTATCACGGTAGAAGTTCAAGCATTGTCCCATCTGGGATTCCGATTCACCGCCCAATGGGACAAACTTTACCAAACGGTGAAACACAACCTGTTTTTGGCCCTTCTCGTTTAGTAGATTTTGAATTAGAAATGGCGTTTATAACCACCGATGCCAATATTATGGGCGAACCTATTCCTGTAAATGAAGCAGAAGATTATATTTTTGGAATGGTTTTATTGAATGATTGGAGTGCTCGCGATATTCAAAAGTGGGAATATGTGCCACTTGGACCATTTTTGGCCAAAAATTTTGCGTCGTCCATTTCACGTTGGATTGTTACGATGGATGCGTTAGAACCTTTTAAAACAAAAGGGCCAATACAGTCACCAGCCCCGCTTCCTTATTTACAACTGAAAGGAAAACATTCTTTTGACATTAATTTAGAAGTTTATATCACACCTGAACAAGCAGAATCGCTATTAGTTAGTAAATCCAATTTTAAATATATGTATTGGACAATGGCTCAGCAATTAACGCATCACACCTCCAATGGTTGTAAAGTGAATTCGGGCGACATGATGGGAAGCGGTACTATTTCTGGTCCAACGCCCGATAGCTTTGGTTCAATGTTAGAATTAACTTGGGGCGGAAAAAATCCAATCACGATGAAAGATGGCTCTGAACGAAAATTTATTAACGATAATGATACAGTCACGTTGAAAGGCTATTGCCAAAATAGTCAAGTACGCATTGGATTTGGCGAAGTAAGTTCTAAACTTCTTCCGCCGTTTATTAGATATTAATATAGAAATCCAGAGAAATCTGGATTTTTTTTTATTCAAAAATTTTTTGAACTTAATCCTTTTTAGAATCTACAACTGATTGTAATTGCATAGCATCAATTCCGTCATGCGATTCTGAAAAAATACATTTTCCGTCTTTTATCACTAAAAGTTGAGGCGATTGATGTTGTACCCCAAATTGAATCGCAATTTCAGTAGAAATAGCTCTATGTTCCAATAAATCCAAAAAGTAAGGATAAAAATCGTCCGCAGTATAGTCATATTCATTTTCGAAATTTTTTAACGCAAACCGACTAATGCTGCATCTGGTGCTGTGTTTAAAAATGAATACTGGCTTTTCAAACGAAAGCGTGTTAATTTCTTTTAACTGACCCAAATCAATAAGATTTCTCCACGCAATTTTAGAGGGTACTTCTTCTTTTTTATTTCCGAAAAATTGATTCAAAAAACTCATATTTGTCTTGTTTTCAGACATTTTGACTTACAATTCAGCCTTAAAAGCTTCAAAATAAGACAATTTGTCTTGTAGTGATAATTGGAATATTAATTGTCGTAACTTTAACAAAGGTAAAATAATTACTTCGCTAATCTACGTTTAAAACATAAAAAATGACATTAAATAACTTAACAATCAAATCGCAAGAAGCCTTGCAGCAAGCTCAGCAGATTGCACAAACGCTCGGGCACCAACAAATTGAAAACGAGCATGTTTTTAAAGGCATACTTGAAGTGGATGAAAACGTTACTCCTTTTTTACTAAAAAAACTCAATGTAAATATTCCGTTATTTATTCAAATTTTGGACAGCACGTTACAAAGTTTTCCAAAAGTAACTGGAGGCGAAATTCAATATGCTCGCAGTACTTCGCAAACGTTGACGGATGCCATAACGATTGCCAAAACAATGAATGATGAATTCATTTCAATTGAACATTTAGTGTTGGCCATTTTTAAATCGAAAAGTAAAATAGCTCAAATTTTAAAAGACCAAGGCGTGACTGAAAAAGGATTGGAAGCCGCTATTGTCGAAATTAGAAAAGGCGAACGCGTCACATCGGCTTCGGCAGAAGAAACGTATAATTCACTGAATAAATATGCTAAAAACCTCAACGAATTAGCCCGAAACGGCAAACTTGATCCCGTAATTGGACGTGATGAAGAAATTCGTCGGGTTTTACAAATCTTAACGCGAAGAACCAAAAATAATCCGATTTTAGTGGGTGAACCTGGTGTTGGAAAAACTGCAATTGCCGAAGGTTTAGCTCACCGAATTGTAGATGGCGATGTACCCGAAAATTTGAAAGATAAAATAGTATTCTCGCTTGATATGGGCGCTTTAATTGCTGGAGCAAAATATAAAGGTGAATTTGAAGAACGGTTAAAAGCCGTTATTAAAGAAGTTACTGCTGCGGATGGCGATATTGTGTTATTTATTGACGAAATTCATACACTTGTTGGTGCTGGCGGTGGCGAGGGTGCGATGGATGCCGCTAATATTTTAAAACCTGCGTTGGCTCGTGGCGAATTAAGAGCAATTGGTGCGACAACGTTGGATGAATATCAAAAATATTTTGAAAAAGACAAAGCCTTAGAACGACGTTTTCAAAAAATAATCGTGGACGAACCGGATACCGAAAGTGCTATTTCTATTTTGAGAGGCATTAAAGAAAAGTATGAAACACACCATAAAGTCCGAATTAAAGATGATGCCATTATTGCTGCGGTAGAGCTTTCGCAACGTTATATTACGAATCGGTTTTTGCCAGATAAAGCCATTGATTTAATAGATGAAGCCGCTTCAAAATTGCGAATGGAAATCAATTCAAAACCCGAAGAATTGGATGTTTTGGATCGAAAAATCATGCAATTAGAAATTGAAATTGAAGCAATAAAACGGGAAAATGACGATGTAAAACTAAAATCATTAGGTTTAGATTTAGCTAATTTAAAGGAAGATCGGAACGAAATTTATACGAAATGGAAATCAGAAAAAGACGTTGTAGATGCGATTCAAACCATCAAACAAGAAATTGAAACCTATAAAATAGAAGCCGAAAAAGCGGAACGTGATGGAGATTATGGTAAAGTTGCGGAAATTCGCTACGGAAAAATTAAAGAAGCACAAGAAAAATTAGAAATTTCACAACAGGCTTTAGCCGATAAGCAAGAAGGTATTTCGTTGATAAAAGAAGAAGTGACTCGCGAAGATATTGCCGAAATTGTCGCAAAATGGACTGGAATTCCGGTCATGAAAATGCTACAAAGTGATCGTGAAAAACTGTTGCATCTAGAAGACGAATTGCACCATCGCGTAGTGGGTCAGCAGGAAGCAATTGAAGCCGTTAGTGATGCCGTACGAAGAAGTCGGGCTGGTTTACAAGACATCAAAAAACCGCTGGGAACGTTTTTATTTCTTGGAACAACTGGTGTTGGAAAAACAGAATTAGCCAAAGCTTTAGCTGAATATTTATTTGATGATGAAAGTGCGTTGACTCGAATTGATATGAGTGAATATCAAGAACGCCATAGTGTGAGCCGCTTAGTGGGTGCGCCTCCAGGCTATGTGGGCTATGATGAAGGCGGTCAATTGACGGAAGCAGTAAGAAGAAAACCGTATTCGGTAATCCTTTTGGATGAAATTGAAAAAGCCCATCCTGATACGTTTAATATCTTGTTACAAGTGTTGGATGAAGGAAGATTAACAGACAATAAAGGAAGATTAGCCGATTTTAAAAACACCATTATTATCATGACTAGTAATATGGGAAGCCATATTATTCAAGAGAAGTTTGAAAATTTAAAAGGCAGTATAGAAGCAGCAACAGAAGTGGCAAAAGTGGAAGTTCTCGCACTTTTAAAACAAACCGTTCGACCTGAATTCATTAATCGGATTGATGAGATTGTACTATTTACACCTTTAACTACCGAAAATATTCGGGAGATTGTTGGATTACAATTAAAAAATGTAACAAAAATGTTAGCACAACAAAGCATTACGATGGATGCTACACCCGAAGCGATTGATTATTTGGCTGAAAAAGGTTACGATCCACAGTTTGGAGCTAGACCCGTAAAACGAATAATTCAACGTGAAGTGTTGAATAAATTATCTAAAGAAATTTTAGCCGGAAAAGTCACAGCCGAAAGTATTATTTTACTCGATAGCTTTGATGGTGAATTGGTTTTTAGAAATCAATAAAATCAGTAAAAAAGAGGTTGCCTAAAAAGTAAACTTTTGTCGATTTGTCTCGAAGATTCGTGTTAGTTCAAATGACAAGTAGCATTGAAATTATTTCAATAAAGCTTCTCAAATAAATATAGCATGACATGTTCGGGAGGTTTAGGTCAACCTCTTTTGTCTGAAATCAGCAACTAGATACTGAACAAAAGAGCTCACCTCAAAAACAATTTTTAAACAAATTATCAGTTATTTAAACAATAAATACGTCTTAAATTATAATTTCTGAATCTTTACTTAATTTAGCTCACTTAAAAAATTGTTCTACATGAAAAAAATAGTCGGATTTTTGTTTTTATTTACCTTTTGCACTACCGTGGCACAAGAAATCAATTATGCTCAAAAATTAAATCATACCATTACAGGCGAAACGGTTTATTTAGAAAGCCAAGTCGATGTCAAGCCTAAATTGATGTACGGAGAAAATGGTATGTATCGGTTTATGTCCAGAAACTTCAAATTCCCAAAAAATGAAGGTCCAGTTTCTAAATTAATTTGCAGTTTTATTGTGGAATTAGATGGATCTATTTCAGACATCAAAATTGTTAACGACGTGCCAGAAAATTTTAAAAAAGAAGCCATTCGGGTTATGCAAAAATTTGACGAACCTTGGTTTCCTGGTATAAAAGACAAAAAACAAGTGCGATGTCAATATATTTTGCCTATCATAATTGACCGCATTTAAATTTGTGTAAAAAAAAGACACCAACCGGCACAGTTGGTGTCTTCAACTTAACAAACTAACTAGATTCTATTGCGAATAATAGATTCTGTTAATGGGAATCGCAACATCTTTTTTCAAGATTACTTGATCATTAGAAATATCCCAAATGGTAGTTTCCACTACTTTTTTGGAGGTATTATCTTCAAAATAAATCTTAATTTTAGACTGTTGGATATTACCTAACGCTAAACCTATTGATAGGCCTGCAATTCGCTTTCTTTTTAGACTTTTATCTTCTAAAACATCATTTTTAGGAAATTCTAAAAAATAAATATCTTCTTTCTCGATTGGGTCGTAGAAAGTGGTCATTGTTTCTGTCATAAAATCCAATAGTTTAGGTATAAAACTTGAAGGTTCTATAAATTCGATTAATTGGAATTCCAATACCATGTGTTAATATTACACGTTTATTGGTTACACCACAAACTTTTGCTTCAACAACTTTTTTTGAGAGGTTATCCGCAAAATAAATTTTGATTTTAAAATAATCAAGGTTGCCGAATGACAAGGCTAATTTCAATTCGGATATCCGTTGAATAATAGCTTCATTTTTGATTAAAACGTCTGACTTAGGAAACACGAGAGAAGAAATTTTCTCGTTTTCAATGGATTCGTAAAGAGTGGCCATAGTGCTGCATTTAAGTTAATAATAGATTTAAGGGGACTCAAATTTAACATTAATTTTTAAATAACAATACTTTTTTTCGTTTTTTTTAAATTATTCGTATATTTTATGCAAAGTTGTTGAAAATTTCAAGTTGAAAAAAGCAGTATATTATCTTTTTAGACCAAAAAAAATCCTTTAGGCTGAGCCTAAAGGAAATAGTTTGTCGGGATGACTGGATTCGAACCAGCGACCCCTAGCACCCCATGCTAGTAAGCTACCAGGCTGCTCTACATCCCGAAAAGTGTTGGCAAATGTAATTCATTGCAGTCGGTATCTCAAAATAATTTGACAAATAATTAGTTGCAATTTTTAATCCAATATAAACTGTATCGAGCACCGAAAATAAATAAAAAAGCCCTTCGCAAAAAGAGCTTTTAAAGTTAAAAACATACTATTTATTATTGCATTGCTTCTAAAGCATTTATCATTCCGTGACCAAATTGGGAATTTTTGGTGGGATAAAATTGAGAAGCTTGTTTCATTTTTGTCAATACTTGACTTTTATTCCAAGAAGGATTTTTAGACCAAACTAGGGCCGCAATCCCCGCCGTAGTAGCCGTAGCAACCGAAGAACCTCCAACATAATTGGCTTGGTTATTATAGTAACTTAAAACAGGAATAGTATTATTGCTTCCAGCACGTTGCATCATTATCGAAAAATCAATTTCGCTTCCACTATGGCAAATATCACATTTTTGATACGTTGACGCTTCTTTGATTCCAGTTACAGCAACCGTTTCTGGCATCCAAGCTGGAAAAATTACGCCTACAAAATTGGTAAAAGAAGTAGAAGTTCCGCCAGCACAAAAAATTAATTTCCCACGATTATTTGCATATCGAACACCATCCGTAATTTTTCCGACTGAAAAAATATGTCCCATTGACATCGAAATAATTTTAACGTCGGTACGATTTCCTAAAGCTGTAAATGCATTTTTCACTCCATTTTGTTCATGATAGCCGTTTAAAACGACATCAGAAGAAGCACGATACGAAATCAAATTAGCATTATATGCAACGCCAACAGGTAAACCATTTCCATTTCGTGGTGCGGTTGCGGCAGAAGCCATACTCGTTCCATGACCACATAAATCGTTTATTCCATCGGTTGTAGTTGACCAAGGCCAAAAAGAATCAACATAAGTTCCAAAACGTTGCACATATCGCCCTGACGAAAGTCCGCTATTAAAACTCGAACCCATTAGTGCTTGTTGCGAAGACAATCCCGAATCAATTACGCCAATAGTAATTCCGCTTCCTGATGAAAAGCCCCAAGCACTTGGAATACCGTGTTTATAAAAAGCCCAAGGCACTTGTGCATTTGGCGAAATGGCCGTGAAATCGGCTGAACTTATTGCGGAAGAACTATAACCACAACCTGAATCAGAGTAAACTTGATTGCCGTCATTTGGATCTGATTGATTTTCATAAGAAAAATAACGGTAATCAGCAGGTTCAACATAACGAACATATTGATTGCGTCGCAAAGCCTCTAGTGTTTCCTGTTTAGTGATGACCACATCAATCAAATTTAGATAAGCATCTTGATTTAAAATCCAATTTGGATTTGTGCTCACTTCATATCGCTTAATTAACGCAATGATTTCTGTTTGCATTTTAGAAGCTAAAGGCGATTTGGTTCGGTCAAAATCAGCTTGAGAGGCTCCAAAACCAATGCTTACCAAATTATTACCGTTTACCACCGCACTCCACAATTGGTGGGTACTCGCTTTACTCCAATCAAACTTTTCACCTGCTTGATTAAAAGAGTTTATGAAATCATTAATTTGTCTCGTTGTTAAAGGATCTTTTTGTTCTGTTAGTACAATTAATTCCTCCATTTTATCTTCTTCTTTTGAACAAGAAATAATCAGCAATACTAAGATTACGGAAATCTTACCTAATTTTTTTATCATACTTTTATTTTTTAGCTTAGTTGTTGCTAATATAATACAAATTCAGATTCAAAAATCAATA
>Ga0105045_10003857_pt1 | contig 12968 bp, 9 predicted proteins | sample MAT02_FD_78089 | JGI IMG/M metagenome (GOLD analysis project Ga0105045, IMG submission 78089) | Freshwater microbial communities from Lake Fryxell liftoff mats and glacier meltwater in Antarctica - MAT-02 (megahit assembly) | ecosystem: Environmental > Aquatic > Freshwater > Ice > Liftoff...
CTTTGGTGAGCAGAGATGATTTGTGATGGATGAAGGGAGGTACTTGTAGAGGATTGCGGTTGGGCAATGGCGTTGCAGACGCAGCTTGGAGTGGCACTCGACTCGCGACCACAGTCAGGTCTCTGTTCGCAAGAGCATTTCGAGGATTTTCTCGCTTTGGCTTCGATCCGGTCTCCCGCTTTGTCCAAACGACTTAAAAGCATTTCACCGAAGGATGGCTTTGGCACATGTTTGTAATTGCAGGCTTTCACTGCAGCTTTAGTTTGGCTTTGAGACTCACAGCCGCAACTTGGCGTGGACTTGCTATCACATTGAACGCATCCCTGAGCATCAGCGGATGCCGTCAGCATGGCTATCAATGTAGTGATGCTAAATCCAAACGTCACATTAACGAGCAGTCTAGCAAATGATGCCCTGTTGGACTTGCGTGTCGTATTGGCTAACGCTTGCATGAATGCTGGTTCCTTTGAAATGTCGTGTGACATCGCCGATGGTCTATCGTTGCCGCGGACTCTTGCGACACGCAAAGTTCATCGAACCGTTAGGCGCGGAATCCGCAGAACTTCCGCTAAAAACGGAAAAGCCTTCTTGTTTTGCCTAAACTGCCATTCGGTGTGATCACAATCGGTGCGACCCGCAGATTTGAGGGGCGTTCTTGCAAAAGACGTTCGATTGAGGCAACTTTTTCGGCTCGATTCCAAGGCTAGCGTAAACTTCTCTGTGCAGGAAAGAACTGCCGGCTGTATCGAAAAAGACGCATCTCGTAGACTTCGAGGATTAGAATGGCTAAAGCTGAACATGCAGGGGAAGAAATTGTCACGATGGATCGTCGCATTGGAAAACGGCGAACTCCGAAACCAACCGACGCTCAAGTGCTTGCCGTCGTCGCCGAAGAAAAGAAACGCTTGAAAACGCAGCGTCGCCGTCAAATTGATCCAACCACCTGCGAACGTGACTATTCGGGTGATGAAGTTGAATTCATGCAGGCCATGGATGAGTACAAGCGAAAAAACGGTCGGATGTTCCCGACCTGCAGTGAAATACTCGAGGTGATTCGGGATCTCGGTTACGTGCGAGGGCTAAGTCAAACAGGACCTCAAGTTTCCTCGAACACCGCCTGCGAAACCGCTTGCGTCTAATTTTCGAAGACGAAATTAGTTAAAGTCACCTTAGAAAACTCTATCTAGTCTGCATTTCATGTTGCCTTGACCGTGGGTTTTTCGGGCTACCAATTGAAAACCGTTGACCTGGACTTGCCTCGGTCTACAATGCCAGAGTTCGGAATGACCCTATTGGGCCTTCCTCTCTGGATTTTTCTTCTGGGCATTTTCATAGTTGACCGCAAGGTCCAGGGCGCGATATAAGATGACTAAGCGATGGCTAGCAGCACTCCCCGTTTTTAACGAAGTGGGATATGTCAACGAGGTCCTTGACGAAGTGTTAAGGTATGCACCCAATGTATTGGCCGTGAACGACGGGTCAACCGACGGGACCCGCGACATCCTCGATCGCCGTGGTGACATCCAGGTCTTGCATCACGAAAAAAATCTGGGATATGGCGCTGCTCTAAGGACTGCCTTTCAGTTTGCAGTTGCCGAGGGTTATGAGATCATTGTGATGCTCGATTGTGACGGCCAGCATCAGCCTAAACGGATTCCAAGATTCGTTTCTGCGTGTCAAAACGTCGATATCGTCTCCGGATCACGGTATCTAAAGAAGTACGATGGAGATAGCGTCCCGCCTGCTCAACGCTTTTTCATTAACAAGCAAATCACCAAAACCATCAATGAACTCTATCATTGGAATTTGACTGATACTTTTTGTGGGTTCAAGGCATATCGCACCGATGCGATTGCGAAATTGAATATCACAGTAGACGGTTATGCGATGCCGCTGGAGCTTTGGACGCAGGCTGCCATGCTTGGAATGCGAATCCTTGAAGTACCCGTTCCATTGATCTATCTGGATGAAGCCAGATCGTTTGGCGGTTCGCTTGATGATGGAAGTGTTCGATTGGCTTATTACAACCAGGTTATCGATCAGAGCGTTAGAGATATGCAGATGCGGGGATATACGTTGCCCATCAAGGCCTCATCGATTTGTGTGGAGTGTCCGTAGAGTGTCAAGTTCCGCACTCGCGAGTCAGCCATCGCTGAGAGTACCTAAGGAAAACACTAGCTTTCTATGTTGTCCCCCGTCCAGTGAGTCTCAAAAGCACTTGGATGGCAACCATGCCATCTTAAGTGACGTTCGGTTGCCAGCTTGGTTTCGGAATTTGCGGCGTTTGGCTCGAGAGCAAGCGTTGAGTGAAGCAGTAAAGTACCTGCGTTATGCCCCTGAGTTGGCATCCTGTATTCCTACTGTCGAACTAGATAGTCTCCGCCTTTTGGTGGGAGGTCATCAGCCTGAACTCTTTCATCCGGGTGTGTGGTTCAAGAATTTTTTGATGTCTGAGATTAGTCAGCGTACGAACGCACTGGCACTGCAAGTGATTGTCGATCACGATGTGGCTCGCTTAGATACATTGCGAGTTCCTAGTTGCTCGACCACGCAGACGCAGTCTGAAAAGTCAGGTATCCTCGAGCTGGTTCAACGCTCCGTACCGCTCCCGATCCGCGAGGATGCTCAGCCTCGGGTTCCTTGGCATGCGACCAATATTGGTCCGAGGGATCAAGAGAAATGGAACAAAACGATCGCGAGTGTTCAGCAATCGATGACCAGCTGTAAACTAGGCGTGCCTATTTTGTCGAGCCGTCGTGAAATCCTGGCAAACTGTATCGCATCGAACGAAAACATTGGGGATGCGTTTTCGCAATTTCGGCACAGTATTGAAATCGCGAATGGCGTTCGAAATTTAGAAGTGCCGCTTGGGCGATTGTGTTCCGAGTCCGCGTTCGGGTTTTTCGTACAACAGTGCGTGCAGAATCCCGAATCGCTTTGGAGTTCATACAACACGTGCCGAGATGCGTATCGATTGAGGCGCAAGATTCGAAACCAAGCACAACCCGTTCTGGAACTGCTGCGACAGGTCAATTGGTTTGAACTCCCCTTCTGGATTTATTCTACCACCGGCAAATCGATTGTTGAACGAAAACGTCTTTGGGTCTGCAAACAACAAAATCAGGTTTTGATGTGTGACCATCCAGACGAGGGGCTCCGAACGGTATCAGTCTGGTTGCCGTTAGATAGACAGGATCTTGTAAATGTATGGCAAGAGATGAACCGAAATGGTATCTGCGTTCGTCCAAGGGCATTGATGACTACGTTGTATCTTCGATGCTTTATAGGGGATTTGTTTGTGCACGGCATCGGTGGAGGACTCTACGATGAATTGACTGATGATATTATGAGCCACTGGCTCAATTTGGAGCCACCAACTTATTTGATCAGTTCTGCATCATTGCATTTACCATTTAGATTCAACAGCGATTTCGAGTCGATATCGCCTCTAGAGACGGGGGCAACTATCCAGCGTCAATTGCATCTCATGCGATCGGTGCCTGAGCGGTTTTTGGATAAATCCATTCAGGCCGAGCGAGATTTGCACGATGCACACCAAAGGCTGTTAGCCAATATTCCCGAGCGGGGCCACAAACGAGATTGGCACGTTGAGATTGCAAAGTGTAAAAAGAAAGTAGAAATGGTAATTGAGCCGCAGAAGAGAGTTGCATTAGCCAAGCTGGAGTCGATTCAAAGATCGATGCATCAAAACAAGATCCAAAAGTCTCGTGAATATTCCTTCGTTTTATTCGAAGAAAAAGATGTAGTCGGTCGCCTTGCAAAACTCGCGGCTGCCACTTTTTCGCAGAATATGGAAAGCGGCAAATAGCGAATGATTATTGGACCGAAGCCTTGATTCAAAATGAGGATTCGAAATCTGCACATGGTTCCAGACCGTGGGTCGCGATATGTGCTCTAGTTGGTGTCAATGCACTTTGGGGACTTTCGTTTCCAATGATGAAGTCGCTCAACCTGCAGTTAGAGGACCACTTTGGCTTGGAGCATGCTGCCGTTCCGCCAGCGGTAAGCGTCGCGTTTTCTGCAGGTATGATCGGTTTGCGGTTTTTGCTTTCGTTGGTGCTTCTATGTTTAATCAGTCCGAGGCTTGTTCGGAATGCTAGTCGTATGGAATGGCGAGTTGGAGCTGCCGTGGGGCTTTTCTTTTACTTCGGTTTGGTTCTGCAGGTCATTGGCTTGGCAACCATTCCAGCATCGAGAAGCGGTTTCTTAACCAGCCTGACCGCGGTGTTCACCCCCATTTTTGGCGCGTTAGTCTTTCGTCGTGTGGTATCGCTCAATGTGGCCTTCGGCATTGCACTCGCACTGCTGGGAGTGGCAGTCTTGACGGGCTTGTTGGTCATCAATGAAGGGAGATTAGAAATCGCGACGGATGCATTGAGTCGATGGACTATAGGCGACACACTGACCACACTGGGCTCCATCCTTTTTACGGGGCAGTTGATGCTGCTGGATTATTATGGAAAGAGAGTGAACTCGACAGCCATTACCCCTGGAATGTTTTTGTCGGTCGTAGTCGCGTCGGGTCTTACGTTTATGGTCATTCATTGTAACGGATTTTCTGCCTTTTCAAATCGCGAGACTTACAGTCTTGTGGATTGGGCACAGTTGTTCTTTTCTCCTGTTTTTGGCGGCTTCATCCTGTTCTTGGCTGTCTTTTGTTCGGTCTTGGCGTTCGTGGGGATGAACCGATATCAACCTCAGGTGAGTGCTGTTCAAGCGTCCATCGTTTATAGTAGTGAGCCGGTCTTCGCTTCGGCCTGGGCGCTTTTTCTGCCAGGCTGGATGACACTGTTCGAAGCAAGAATTGGCTATCCTAATGAAATCCTTTCCATTCCATTGCTCCTTGGTGGCCTATTGGTACTGTTCGCCAATGTCGTGGCTCTCTGGCCTCGACGATGATTTGAAACATTCGATGCCCCTCTTCCAGACTGCGATTGCAGATCGCCTTTTCAAACGAATGAAGGCACTATCATCGACTATCTATTCATGGTAAACGTGAGAATGAGTTTGCCAAGAAAACCCGAGACTGCAAAATCGTTTCGCATATTTGCCTTGCTAGCGGTTGGTTGTTGGTCTGTTTTCGTAGCGGCAGTGTCGATTGCAAACGAAGAGCAAAGCATCCATGGAAATGGTAACGAAGTTCAGCGTGCTGAGCGTTACAATGTCGTATTCATCTTGGCAGATGACCTAGGCTGGGGAGAGCTTGGCTGTTACGGCCAAACCAAGATTCCCACTCCGAATATTGACAGGCTAGCATCTCAGGGAATGCGATTCACGCGGCATCATAGTGGTGCGCCGGTCTGCGCGCCATCGCGTTGTGTGCTCATGACAGGTAAGCATCTTGGGCACGCAGAAGTCAGAGGAAACATGCAAGCCAAAGCGGCGTTCCCCGAGTTCTCTGAGGGGCAGTTTCCACTTTCATCGAATGCAATTACGATCTCGCAGTTGTTCCAAAATGCGGGATATATAACGGGTGCAATGGGCAAATGGGGGCTTGGTCCAGTCGGGAGCACCGGCGATCCCAACTTAAAAGGATTTGACCTATTCTTCGGCTACAACTGTCAGGCTGTGGCTCATAGCTATTATCCTCGGCATCTATGGCGAAACTCCGAACAACAGATCATCAACGCGAGACCGATTCCTGGCAGTAGAAAGCAGCCTGGAGGCGAAGTCCTCATGGAAGATTGGATTGGTGATGTCTACGCTCCGAATTTGATGATTGCCGAAGCGGAGCGATTCATTGATTCGAACAATGAGCGACCGTTTTTTCTGTATCTCCCTTTCATTGAACCTCACGTCGCCATGCATCCATCTCAGGCGTCTGTCGAGCGATTCCCAATCGAATGGGATGCGGAGGCTTATCGCGGTGAATGTTCTTACTTGCCTCATCCTCGTCCTCGAGCAGCCTATGCCGCCATGATCTCTGATTTGGATAGTTATGTTGGACGGGTGATGCAGTCGTTGGAGAAATGGGATATCGCAGATCGCACGCTCGTCGTTTTTACGAGCGACAACGGCACCACACATCCAGGCCAACCGGGTTCATCATTTCATATAGGCGGTGTAGATCCCAAGTTCTTTAACAGCACTGCGGGGTTGCGAGGTTTCAAGGGTAGCGTCTACGAAGGTGGGATCCGTGTGCCGATGATCGCGAAACTACCAGGGCGTATTGAAGCCGGGGCTGTGAATGAATCGTTAAGTTACTTTGCGGACTGGTTTCCGACTTTTTGCGAAATGGCTAGTCTCGACAATCCTGACGAGCCAGATGGCGTGAGTTTGTGGCCAACCTTGACCACCGGCCATGCGATTGCAGAACGAAAGCCCATGGTTTGGGTGTTCCCAGAATATGGTGGACAAGTAGCCGTGACGATAGGAGAAATGAAAGCCGTTCGTCAACGGTTGAGTACAAAAAAGCCTGGTGATTGGGAAGTCTACAACCTAGCTCATGATCCTAGAGAGCTTCTCAATGTGGTCGAATCTAATGCGTCCATCATCGAACAGGCTGAACGGATCCTTAGGCAAGAGACTTCTGACAATCGCGTGTTCCCGCTTGCGATTCCTGGCGTCAACAACTGAGAGGGGATGATCGGAATTTCATTGCGATCATTCTCAATGCGATAGTTCTGCCTTTTTACTCTGTCTCATTAGTTAGTGGAACAATCTAAATTAATCACTGAGCTTGAGCAAATTGGGTTTGCAGTCCCGCTTTGATCCAGCGATAACCCGTTTCCCAAATGGCTTCAGTGTGCATCTCTAGCTTGATACTGCAATGTGCGCCTGGAGGAGGAGGAGCATGAAATTTTGCCATCGATAGCAGAGAGGATTTGGGCGCGGACTTGTTCAATTCGATACGAGTTTGAAGCCTCGGCGATTCGGTTTTGAGTTGTGGTTCACCATTGGGACTGGTACTTTGAACGACCGTTATTGGACCGCCGTAAAGGCCAGCAAGTGACGGCGACTCAAGGACATCTGACGTTCGAGGCAAAGTCTTTCGAATCTTCCCCGTCCAGTGGTCACCATTAGACATGGCGATTGAAACAGGCGAATCGACTTGGTGAGCAACCGTTTCCCATGCATACTGAGGGATCGATGCATTGATCTCAATCTCCGTTGGATCGACGACCATTCCGATCGACTGGCCCTCGGGCACAAAACTTCCAAGCAAATTGCGTGACATGCGAGCGATTAAGACTCCATCTCGAGGTGATTTCAAGTGCAAAGCGCTCACTTTTGCGAGCAAGATGTTGGCCGTAACCGAAAACGATTCTTTCAATGCTTCTTCGGCCTGCAATTCGGAATGTTTGCGTTGCGCTCTAAGTACCACGCACTTTTCTTCGCTCGCCTTCAGTTGGGATTGTGCTGCTAGGCATTCCAGTTCCAGGTCGGGGTTTTTCAGTCGAAGGATTTCGTCGCCCGCTTGAACGCCTTGACCATCATGGACCAAGACTTCGGCGACAAATCCCGCGACCGAAGTCCGCACTTCTGAAGGGTCAACATACTCAACAATGGCGGGCCAATAGATCTGAATCGGCGATGGAAGAAAGGCACTCAATGTTACCATTGATACGACTCCTAAACATCGAGCAGCTTTGAAGGGGCTGACCCAAGTGAGTAGATCTCTCAGAGACAACGACCGAAGCGAATCGGATGCTACTTTAAACCGACTTATTTGCGGAACCAAAAACCAAAGGACTGCAAAAAATGCAACGACGGCCAGCCCGACTCCATCCCAAGTCAACCAGATGCCCCAACCCATCGTGATAAGCATGAGAATTCTTGAGACCCAGCAACAAATGCCGTAAATCAATAAAGTAGTCGACCAGGAATGGCTGCTGTGAACCTTGGAAAACCAAGTCGAAAAATAGGCTTTCATAGAGTGTGAGGCGTCTTGCCAAAGGTTAGGTCGATCAATCCAGTCAACCAATATATAGTAGCCATCGTAGCGCATCAGCGGATTGCCATTAAAGGCAATCGTTGTAAAGGTTCCAAGCGAAGCGATCGTGAAGCAAAGGAACTTGATGCTGGAACTCTCAATGGTGCAGGCGCAGATGACAGCCAATGCTGCTAAGGTAATCTCAAAGAGCATTCCCGCCGCACTCACAAGCATTCGGGACCATCGATTTGGAACGGTCCACAAACTGGTTACGTCCACAAATGGGGATGGGGCAAAAAACATCATGCCTATTCCAGCGCCGTTTGATTTGGCTCCAACGCTTGTATTGGCTATCGCATGTCCTGCTTCATGAACCGCCTTGAGAACAAACCATGCAATGAGTAGCCACCACTGACTCCCTGGAACGAAGAGTTTTCGTCCTAGCAAAGCTAATTCCTCTCGGTTTTGAAAGGCCATCAGTCCCGCAACCAGCCATAGAATCGCAGCAATGACCATGCAGGGAACGGAAATCAACCAAGTCAATCCACGGGCGTAGCGATCCACGGATTCCGGCGAAAATACTGGAATGCGAAAGAAACTTGGATCGAACATTCGAGAGGGCTTGGCTTTGGCCGCTTCCGGCTTAGGCGGTTCGCCGTGATCAGCCGTTGGATCGGTCCCAAGCGATTCCACAATCCCAATTCGCAATAGCCACATCCCAGTGGCGACAATTTGTTCGACGCCCGCTCTAACGCCGAGTTTGCTCCGGTTCGCAAGTATTGACGCCACGCTCTGAATGGATCGTTTTCCATCCAAAAGGGTACAAATTTCGTACTCGAGGAGCCCAATCTTCCAAAATCGGTGCTTTAGACTGTCCTCGACGATGTAATAGACCCCTCGACCAGAGCGTGCGGGCGAAAATTGAAGTTCAGGTCGGATGCGATGCGTAATACTGGACATGATGTCTAGAGAAGGATTCCAATGCGAGTCGTTTGGGTTACCAGATCCATTGGTTGGAAATCCACTGGTACGGTCGGTGGAAAAGATACCATCCCAATGAACGCCAACCTGCGTTGATTTGAGCAGTGGCTTTCATGCCGGGGCGGAGTTTCAGTTCAGGATCATTGACAACAACATCCGCGACAAAGACCGCGGCATCATCAACAACCGTCGCACGTGGCTCAATTCGACCGATCTTGCCGCGAAAGGATTCGATGCCCGAAGCATCGCTGCGCACGCTGACTTCGTCTCCGACATTAATCTGTGCCAGGTCAGATGCCAACAAACGCACTTCGGCAGTCATCGATTCTAGTTCTGCAACTTCGAATAGGCTTTGCCCCAAAGTTAAAGGCATTCCAATATTTCGCTGCCAGTCACCTTGAACCACAATTCCAGTATTTGAAGCTCGAATCTCAAGACGCTGCAATTGGTCTTGGATACTCTCTATTCGCAGCGTTGCCTGATTCATTTCGATAATGGCGAGCTCTGCATTTCCTGTTGCGCGAGTTGCGAGAGCCGTATCTCGTTTTTTGTTTGCCGCGTCGTACTCCGCGTTGGCCGTAGCCAGATCTCGTCGTAACTGATCGTCATCAAGGCGGGCCATTAACTGCCCTTTTTCAACATGGTCTCCTGGGCGAACATTGCAACTGGCGATTCGTCCTTGGATAGGGCTCGATAGATACTGTTTCGTTTCTGGTTCGAACACACAATCGCGTTTCGGATAGTAAGGAATCGGTACGAACATAGTACCGCACAGGATTGCTAGCGGCGCGAGCCACCATCTTGGTTTCGATCGAACGGATTCGATCCATCCAACAACAGTGGCAAACCAGCTACAACGTCGCACGATTAGCCATGCATCTAATTGTTTTACTAAGCTATCTCGATTTGCATCACCAATCCAAAGTTGAATTGCGGAGGAAAAGTACGCTTGAATCCCAACTTCTTCGCATGGTGTCGCGTCGCATAGAAAGACGGCAAAGCCAGAAGATTGACTCAAAGGAAAGGGTATGGCACACATCGGGGTGCCGACGATTTCCGAAAGATCGTTGAGGCAAATACTAGTTTCAACGTCTAATTTCGCAGCCGCTTCTGTCGGGTTGCTAGAAACGCTTTCCAAATCTAAATCGGAGCCTGGGGGTTGTTCTTCGACTCGTATTGCATTGGTCGAAAAGCGAGGAGCATTTCGCCATACCGTTTCCTTGGCAATCTTTGCTAACAAACGGCCTTGCGTACGAAAACCGTGGGCATCCCAACCACAGTGTACTGACTGTATGATTGCCCCCGACTTGGATGTGATCAGCAATCCAATCGATAGTCCACTTGCTTCTGCAATGCAGTTTGAAATTGATTGAGCGAATGAGATGGATAGAACATCCAACGCCGGCATTACGACTTCGCTAGGACGGTATGAAACCTCTTCGGGAGACTCGCCGATGGAGTTCATGGCAGGTGCAGGTAAAGATGCAACTGGTTCACCGTCTTTAAAATTGTCTATGCACAAATTCTCAATGGTATCCGTTAGGTGAAATACCGTTTGGAGTGTATTGGTACAGTCGACTTCATCAGCATGAACTTCGCCCGGCAAGGGCGCCGATTCATTCGGCATTGGCGATAAGTTCTGGGATATGTTTCCGTTTTTCATGGCGATTGTCGAGGATTTAGGACTGAACCAACTCACAACTTGATGATCGAATTAGGCCATCCTCATTGTCAATGATGACTGTCATTTCTATGACGTGTCCATCTGCAATTGCAAAGGGAGCAATGAATTCAATGGTGGCACGAACGATCGCAGAATTCGCTAATTTAACGTCTGCATATCCGGTCTTTCGAAAGCGTTCAGCAGCCTCGTCTTTTAGGAAAAAGCGAGCTCGCAATTTGGAAGTGTCAACGAGTCGTACAATAGCCGGCGCATTTCCTGCGATGTACTCGCCAACATCTCGATACACGGTTACGACCGTTCCCCCGTGTGGAGCGCGAATGGTTCGTTCGTTAAGTAATAACAGAGCCTTCTCAAGCCTTGCTTGCGAAATTAGTTTGGACTCTTCCTGCGCCTGCAACTTTGCTTCCGAGATGGCTAGGTCGAGTTTGTATCTTTCCAGTTCCTTAGGGCTCGATTTTCTCTCGGCGACACTCTTTGCCGTTTCCGAAACTCTACGCAAGTTAAATTCATACTCGCGGCGTGCCGTTTCTAGCATTCCCGTTGACTTGGCATCCAACTCTGCTTCCTGAACAAGAAACTTCTGCTGATCATGATCCAGTCGCCCAATGGACTCCTTCTCTGCGATGATATCGCCGGGTTTGACGAATAGCTCTCGCACGACTCCGATTTCGGCGGTGGCGACTTCCGTATCCTTAAACGGCTCAAGCACACCCTGCTTGTCTGCAGCCGCAAGCGATCGATTAATCACGGATTGACCTGAGGCATTTTCATGCACCAAGCAAAACGCGATTAACGCGAGCAGTCCTATTTTGGCAAACGGGTGATTCATAAATGAACGGATTGGGCAGTGGATACTGAGTGGACCTTCGAGGGAGGCAATTCGCAAAGAATTTCACTTCCAAAGATGGCTCTTGGAATCAGCGCAGAGCCCCTAAACCGATCATTTTCACCAATTTGAAGATCCGATTGTGACGATTAAGTCGTCTATATTGTCGTAGTCCTGGACCGACTACGTAGGTGGGAAATTTGCAACATGAGCCTTTCAATAGAACGCGGCGATGTCTAACTCGGAATTCTGGCAATAACTCGTTGAAAATGAAGTTTCACTTCTCGATCACAAACTCGTCTAACCCCTTCCACCAAGCACAAGGGTTCGTTTTTTAATTGGCCCTGAGATATTACGTCTTCAAGTTTAGTACCGGGCGATACAGAGAAAGTAGTCTGGTTGATGATTTGGTTTCCCGCGTCCAGTTCGGGAACGATAAAGTGACATGTAGCTCCGAACGTAAGCATCCGGGCAGCGAACGCATCGTGATACGGACGCAGTCCGCGAAAGCTTGGCAGTAAACCATGATGCAGGTTGATGATTCGTCCGCCCGCAAATTTCCAACACGTTTCGGGAGGCAACACTCGCATGTAACGAGCTAGGATCACGTAATCGGCTGCGTATTGGTCGATCGCCTTTACCATCGCTTCGTCGTCACCGGAGCCATCTTCGTGACCGATGAATTCGAAGGGAACGCCAAACTCCTGCGCGAGCGGCTCGCAGGTCCGTCGATTGCCAATGATGACCGCTGGATTCGCATTGATCTGTCCCGCTCGGATCGCCTCCAAGATAGCTCGAGGTGTCGGCTCAAGTCGCGTTGTGCAAATGGCGAGATTGGGTCGACTGGCGCGCTGGTCTGGACTCCAAACGCGGATCTCTAGTCTCTTTTGTAAAGCGATTTGCCTCATCGCCGCTTGAACTAGCGGTAGCTGGTCAACGCCAATGTGAAAACGACACATCATTGCAAACAAAGCAGCTTCGTCGTGGTCATACATCTGAATTTCAGCGATGTTCGCACCACGCGAGGTAACGTCGTGAATGATTGGGTCTGCCAAGCCCACGTTGTCCGGACCAACGGCAGTGATAACGATTTCCATGATAGGTTGACTGACTGAATGAAAGAGTTGTTGCGAATCGGTGTTAGTTTTATAGTCAAGAAATGGACTTCTGTTGGTCTTCACACCGAAGGTATTCGGACGCAAATCGAATGGTCTGTGTGTGGATGTCCACGATGTCGTCAATGGAATAGGCGTAACCGCCAGCCATTGCGATGGCAACGGGAATGTTGCGAAGTCGTAGTTCGGAGATAACCAATCTATCGCGTGCTGCAAGGCCTTGTTTAGTCAACTTGAGTCTCCCAAGCCGGTCGTTTTCAAAAGGATCCGCACCTGCCAAATAGATCGCCAAATCAAAGGGACCATGAGTGAAGATTTTTCCGAGTGCACTGCTTAATGCATCCAAGTATTGGTCATCGGTGGTTCCGTATGGCAGGTACAGATCCAGGTCGCTTGGAAATCTGCGAAGTGGGAAGTTTCTCTCGCCATGAATTGAGAAGGTGAATACATCGTTGACATCGGAGAATA
>Ga0105045_10003858_pt1 | contig 12967 bp, 11 predicted proteins | sample MAT02_FD_78089 | JGI IMG/M metagenome (GOLD analysis project Ga0105045, IMG submission 78089) | Freshwater microbial communities from Lake Fryxell liftoff mats and glacier meltwater in Antarctica - MAT-02 (megahit assembly) | ecosystem: Environmental > Aquatic > Freshwater > Ice > Liftoff...
CTCTGCGGACAAGGCAAACATCTCGCTGACGTTCAAGCAAGCCACTGCCATTGATCTGGCCGGTAGGGATGTGTTTGAGGCAGTACAAATCTCAGTAAACCCCAAAGTGATCAACACCCCTAACGTCGCAGCGGTGGCAGCCGATGGCATTCAGTTGATATGCAAGGCTCGGGTGACCGTTCGGGCCAATATCGCCCAGTTGGTAGGTGGAGCCGGAGAAGAAACGATTCTGGCCCGGGTAGGGGAGGGAATTGTAACTTCCATCGGTTCTTCCAAAAACCATAAAAGCGTGCTCGAAAACCCGGATAGAATTTCCAAGCTTGTACTGGAAAGAGGACTTGATTCGGGTACGGCATTTGAGATCCTATCCATTGATATTGCCGACATAGATGTAGGTACGAACATTGGGGCAAAGCTTCAGATCGACCAGGCCTCTGCCGATCTTAAGGTAGCAGAAGCCCGGGCGGAAGAGCGTCGAGCTATGGCAGTTGCTTTGGAGCAGGAGATGAAAGCAAGAAATGTGGAAATGAAAGCGAAGGTAATCGAGGCGGAAGCGGAGATACCCAGAGCTATTTCCGAGGCATTTCGTTCAGGAAATTTGGGCATCATGGATTATTACAAAATGGAAAATATCAAGTCAGATACCAGTATGAGAGACTCGATATCCAATTCGGGTACGGAAAAAGGTTCTGACAGGTCCAAAGGCGGGGACAAAAAATAGAATGAGAAAACAGTGAGAATTACACGGACATATCAATTAAAAAGGGGAGCTGTTAAGCTCCCTTTTTCTTTTTCTTTCGGGTGTCATCCGCTACTTCTATGATGGTGTATCCATTTTGTTTTGCAAGGATTTTTTTGGTGATCGGATCAAACAAGATGCTGTCGTAATATAGGGGTAGACCAATGTCGCCGTTTTCTTTGATCACCCCGTATCGACCTTGAAGTCCGACAAGGATTTTGTCATATTCTTCCCTCCTGATCTCATCAAAAATCGGAAGCGTGATTTCTTGTCCCAACGGGTTGACCATGCCGTATTTCCCCGCGTTTTCAGTAAGGTAATAGTTGTCATCCGTCAGACATACTCGGTCATAGGCTTCTTCTAGCACCGAGACCCCGTCTTTGTTGATGATGGTAGACTTCCCTGCTTTTTTCACAATGGCAAAACCTCTGAAAAAATCACCCACTTCATCAAATTCGGCTGGGATCAGTTCTCGTCCATTTAGATCGATAAACCCCCACCCATTATCGAGTTTTATACCTGCCATTCCTTCAGAAAATTTCCTCACCCCCTCAAATCGGGGCTGGATCACGACTTGTCCCTCTGCGTTAACATAGCCATATTTTCCCTTAATCTGTGCGCCAAAAAGCCCCTGATTGCCTGGTTGAAGCCACTCGATATGCAGTGTGGGCCGAACGTCCCAAGATCCTTTTGGATTTAAAAGCCCCAATTTTCCATCCCTGAAAGAGATGTTGTAATGGGAAGAATTCACTTTTTGTATGTATGTCATACCAACGGCATCAAGTAAGATACCGTCATTTTTCATTACGCGGCGTAATTTGCCGTGAATGTATTCAACCATAGCATCGTTTTCACGCGCAATGCGATGATAGCTGGTGTACTTGATGTCTGCGAGGTTTGTTTGAGCTTTTATAAGCATATGCTGATTACCATCATGGGCATAGAAATGGTTGTCACCCAAGTATTCAACGGTGTCAATGACCGGGTCTAAAATATATTTGCCATCCCTGTTTATTAGCCCGTAACCGGAATGTTCCTTTCCGATGATCACGTCTTCATTGACATCTTGTAGCCCTTCAAATAACCGGTCGGGTTGGTCGGAAAGGGGCAGATAATATCCTTTGGGTGTCTTTGCCATCAATTGGCCGTTGAGCCCAAATCTGGCAGATTCAAAGGGTCCCAGCGTTATTGTTTCTTTTGTCCCCCGGTCATAGATGGTAATTGTTTCGCCTTTTTGACCGAGCAATAAATTGAAGTACGTCTCAATTCTGTCGTATTCTGTCGGGTAGACCAGATCACCGTATTCATGTAGTGCGCCGAATTTCCCATTGGCGGAAACGATAATCCAAGGTTCCAGATATTGGTAAACCCGGGTGTCTTCAATGGTGATAAAAGATTTGTACTCCTGACTCAGCAGACTTAACTGCTCGTTGCCGGTGTTGATCCGAAGGGCGTTTCCCAATATGTTCAGGTTGCCATTCTGGATTTTTCTCACCAATTTAAACTCATGGTCAAAAATCTCCCATGTCTGTCCAAGGACATTTCCCGGTAAGAGTATAATTAAAATGCCGAAAAAGATTAGATTGGATTTAAGTGACTCACACATATGCGCTCTCTGGTATATACCGTAAAAATAGGGAATTTAGTGAGCTTTCCTAACCATGAAAAGAATTCAAAAAAATAAAATACAACACTGGTAAATGGGGAAAATGGAAGGAAAATATCAATGCTCCCTTATTTCCTCATCTTCCCTTTCTTTTTCCAAATCAAACAGATCGGTCAACAGTTCAATCATTTCTTCCGCTTTGTCTCGCTTGCAGGCTGCCCTGAGTTGAACAACCGGAACTTTAATGATTTTTTGCATCATGCTCTTGGTAATCTTATCGATGATCGCATATTCTTTGGAATCAGCATGCTTCAGGTACCTTTCCAGTTCTTCTTTGCGAATCTGCTCCAAAACGTTTTTCAACTTGTTGATGGCGGGGGAGACCATCATCTCTTTTTTCCAGTTGTGGAATTCGTGAATGCTCTCCTCGATGATGTTTTCCACTTGGGGAATTGAAGCTATTCTTTTTTCCAGCGTTTCACTGGCTTTACTTTTAATATTGTCCACATTGTATAGCAATGCTCCGGGCACATCCTCAATGGTAGTGTCTATGCTACGGGGAACGGATAGGTCGATAAAAAACTTGTAACTTTTAATATCCAAGTTGCGCACCAACTGCTTTGTAATGAATGGCTCAGATTTCATTATCGAGCAAACAATCACATCCGCGTCATTCATCGCTGACAAACTTTCCTCAAACGGAATAACCTGAAAACCATACTCAGCACCCAACTCCAGGGCTTTTGAATGAGTACGGTTGGTTACCGTGATTTGTGCGGTAGGGAGATGTACCATGTTTTTAACTACATCCTCTCCAATTTCACCCAGACCGATCAGTAACACCCGAGGATTTAGGGTATTGGAAGTGAGTTCTCCGATAAGTTCGACTGCTGCATAAGATACTGACGCCGCTCCGTCCCGAAAGGCAGTTTCCTGCACAACCCGCTTGTTGGTAAAAAAGATGGTATGCATCAGCCTGTGTAAAAAAGGCCCCGCCATTTCCTGATCCGCCGAAGCTTGATAGGCTCGTTTTACCTGATTGGATATCTGCATATCTCCGATCACCTGAGCTTCCAGGCCCATAGATACCCGAAAAAGGTGTCTAATGGATTCTTCGTCATCATGAAATACTTGAAAGTAATCAAGAAGAGCAACAGGATCTTTTAAGCCTTTCTCGACACCAAGTAATTTGATTATTTCAAGAGATAAATCGAGCTCGTGCGAATAATATATCTCGGTGCGGTTGCAGGTAGAAAGTATCAGCGTGTCAGTTACACTGAAAAAGTCTTTTAGCTTGATAAGCATACCCCGAGAGGTTGCATCGTCCATGGATACAAGTTCCCTGATGTTTACGGGTGCACTGATGTAGGATAAACTTAAAGCTTTAAATTTTCTTTGCATTATTAACGGTATTCTCAATCTGCAAATTTATTACAGAATCACGATGAAACGAACAAAACACCCCAAGCAATCCTAATTTAAAGTCTTTCTAAATAGTGCTTAATGGGAAAAATCAGCTTACATTGTTTGATTATTAATGCATTTAGTTGTGAAAAAATTCCAAATAGTTTAAATTTACTTTTCGTGAATTAAGGTGATTTATGATGGTTGATTTTTTACGTCATTCTTTGAGAAAGTATTTTGGTTTTTCCAAAAGAGAATCCAGGGGATTTTTATTTGTCTTTCCAATGCTGGTTGTTTTGTACTTTTTACCGACGGTTTTTGAAAAAGCCATGTCTGCAAAGCATGAAATGGAATATCAGAACTACTTGAAAGAAGCAGAATCGGCTTTCAGTCTTTTATCTTCCAGTTCACCGCAACGGAAGCATGCAGCATCACTCCGACAGGAAAAGAAGGACACCTCCAATCAAGAGGTTCAGCCACCTAAGAGGATGGAAAGATTAGCGACACCTGTTCTGAATAAGGTGGCTTTTCACGAGACAGATTCCGTATTACTTCAGATGGTATCAGGAGTGGGGCCGGTAATCTCCAGCCGTATAGTCAAGTTTAGGGAATCAATGGGTGGATTTCACCAACCCGAGCAACTTCTTGAAGTATACGGACTTACTCCGGAGGTGGTGGAAAGAATATACAAAACGTTTCCTTTTGAAGTGGTTATCACAAAAAAAATCCCCATAAATTCCGGGGATACGAAACAAATTTCGCAACATCCATACATTTCGGCATCCGAAGCGAAAGTGATTGTTGCATATCGGCAACAACACGGTCCTTACCAGAAAGCAGCGGACCTCCTTGGGATAAGAATATTCAATCAGGCATGGTTGGACCGCATAATTCCGTATCTGGAATGGTGAGTTTTTTTTAATCGTTTATCTCCTACATATTTGCAGTATGAATACGCTTTCGGAAGCCAAGTTAAAGCAACTCCTGAATTTGCCCCAGGCTCCATTGACAACATTTTTCGAAGATGGAAAATGGATGGTGTTGGATGTCTTGAGAAAAAAGAAAATTGTGTTAACGCCTGAGGAATGGGTGAGGCAACATTTGGTTCATTACCTGATCGGTTATAAAAACTACTCAAAAAGTTTGTTTGTGCTGGAGAAAGGGTTGAAGTACAATCAATTGTTCAAGAGGCTGGATGTATTGGTGATGGACCGGACAGGAAATCCGTTTCTGCTGATCGAGTGTAAGGCTCCGGAAATCGATCTTTCCCAGCGTACCATCGAACAGGTGTGTCTTTACAACCATACGGTGAAAGCCCGTTACATAGCGATTTCGAATGGATTAAAGCACGTTTGCATGAGTTACTCTGGTAAAGAAAATGGTTTTATTCCCATGCCGGATTTCCCCGATTTTGACAGCTAATTCTTTCGGTAGTCCATGAAATTTTTAAGAGTAAAAGCTGATTGTTGTCATGTTTTAGGTATCTTTACACTTGGTTATTTGGTAATATTTAAACTTATGGCAGTAAAAATCCAAAATACACCGTGCCAATTATGTCTAAGCAGGAAATTTTCCATGTTTTCTAGGTTGTCGGATGAACATCTATGCAGCCTGTCAGATTCCAAAAATTTCATCTCACACAAAAAAGGGCAGATTCTTTATTATGAAAACACCAAACCACTAGGCATTTTTTGCATCAACAGCGGCGTGGCAAAAATTTTTCAGACCGCTTCCAATGGAAAGGAGCAAATTATAAGATTGGCTAAAAAAGGAGACTTTTTGGGGTATACCTCTTTGATTGGAGAAGAAGTATATTGTACCACTGCTACCATCGTAGAAGATGCCCAAATTTGCTTTGTCCCCAAAGAGACATTTTTGAAGGTTCTGGCTGAAGACACGGATTTCCATAATCGAATTACCCAAGCCCTATGCAGGGATCTTGGGATAATGGAAGGGAAACTGACCGATGCGACCCAAAAAAGCATTAGGGAAAGGCTGGCCTTGACTTTGCTTAAATTGGGGGATTCTTATGGGGTGGATGGTGGTGAGAACCAGAAAATTGATATCAACCTGACCAGGGAAGAAATAGCAGGGCTCGTTGGGACTGCCACAGAAACTGTAATTCGGTTACTTTCTGAATTTAAAAAAGACGGTTTGATCGAACTCTTAGGCAAGAAAATTATAATCTTGGACAAAAAGGGGTTGGCGAGACTTTCGGATTTTTATGGATAATTGATTAAAAAATTAATCAATTATCTTTCGGTAATTTTATCTATAGGCGTAACAGTTAGCTTTTTGAATTCCACTTCCGATCCCTCGGCCTGCACTGCAATTTGCCCTTCGGTGGCCGTGGCATTAAATCCGTGATTGACCAAATCTCCATTTACCCATACTTTAACTTCATCTTCATAACATTCGATAATCATCTCATTCCATTTTCCTACTTCTCTCTCTGATCCGTCTGTAAGGTTTAGGATCCGTCTGTTTAGCCCTTCGGTAATTCCCCATTTTTCTTTGGGACCTCGTTGCTCCACCATATTCTGTACTTCTATGTCTTCTACGATGCACCAAAAGTCTCCCGCGTTTTGATGCATCATCTGTACCTCTATGGATTTGGGAAACATCTTGTATAAAGACCTAGGCGTAGAGGCATGGACCAACACGCCACAGTTTCCCGGTTCGCCGGCGAATCTGTAGGTGGTCTCAATCCTGTAATTGCTGTACACTTTATCGGTAATCAAGTGTCCCTGAGGGGTGCCCAAGGAAACTAACATTCCTTTTCGCACGATAAAAGGATTGATAGCTTTGGAATTTGTGTCCATTTCGGGGACATCTACATGGAATCCATCCAAATTCTTGCCGTTAAACAATGAAACAGTTTGTGACAATACAGGATTATAGGTGAATCCAGACGGGGTCATCAGGATTAAAATTAGGAAGATCTTCATGTGGTGATAGTTTAGGACACACGTTTATTATTTTAAAATTACGTAAATTTTTTAAGTCAGGGGAGGTTTGACAGAAAAAATTAAAATCTGGTTTATTAGGCTTCCAACAATTAGGGGAAGACGGGAATTATTTGCCCTCAAGTTGAAAACATGACCAAAGTCATGATTGTACCCCGCTAAAGTCAATACAATAGCGTCTCCCGGTGCTTAGCTTTGTCAAAAAACAACGGCATTATGGAGGCAAAAGTCAATCATCGGGTGAATTTCGAAATTCCCGAAGAGATAATCACCGCCCACTATTTCAGTGAGATGCCGGAAGGTTTTGGCAAGCAGCTATTTTTGGAAGGAAAAAAATTGCATATTCCCCTACGTAAAAGCCCAACACTTTATACAGCTAACTTACCCAGCGTATTGGAATGGCTTCATGGTAGCGATATCCCCAGGTCATGGGAAAATGAACCCTGTGAAATTCCCGTGTTGATTTATGACAAAGAATTAACCTTCGAAAGGCTACTGTTCCACTACGATGGCACCCCTGCCTCCGCAAATCTTATTCATCATTTTATTAAGTTATTTTCTAATCAGTTAAAAGAAAGTAAGGCAACCATCATTTCACCAAGTTTTATCCCCAAGTCCAAGATGAAGGAAGAGCAGGAAGTTATTCATGCGGTGAGTCAGGCTACGGCGGAAACTTCCTTCATCAAATTCAACTTCCACCGAATCGGGGATTTTTGGTCCTATGCGGTAAAACATCAGTGTACACTTCTGATTACAACCAAGTATTATCAGGCGGATTTGGCCAAGGTTCTTTTTCACTTTTACAAAGGGGGTATGTGGTATGATAGGCTATCCTTTTACCTGTCGGTATGAATCATTCATTTTAATGATTTTTGTCATGTTTTTTATTTCTAATACAAGGTAAATTTGCCTATAATGTCCAAGTCTACTAGAACAATTGCCGCCCAACTAGCAAAAACCTGCTACCATTGTGGAGAGGTTTGTGCCGAAGAAATCATCCCCTACGATGAAAAAAACTTCTGCTGCACAGGCTGTAAGTTGGTCTATGAAGTATTGCTGGACAACGACCTTTGTGCCTACTACGACATCGAGACCAACCCCGGAGGCACACAACGCAATGTTTCCACCCGAAGTAATCGGTTTGATTACTTATCGGATCAGGATACAATCCTTAAATTGCTTGATTTTCAAAATGAGAATGAAAGTCACGTGACATTTACTATCCCGCTTATACACTGCGCCTCCTGTATCTGGCTTCTGGAAAACTTGCATCAATTACATGATGGCGTGATTTCGGGAAGGGTGGATTTTTTGAAGAAAAGCGTGCATATCAAGTTTAACCATCAATTGTTCAGCCTTCGGGATCTCGTATTGCTCCTTTCCCGAATCGGTTATGAGCCCTCCATAAACTTGGCAGATGTCGGCAATAAAGATGTCAAACCAACGGACAGGAAGTTGATTTATAAATTGGCCGTGGCAGGATTCTGCTTTGGCAACATGATGTTTTTTAGTCTACCGGAGTATTTTTCCGAGGCCGAATTGTTGGGGGATGGTTTTAGGGGATTGTTCAACTACCTAAATGTAGGTTTAGCCCTGCCTGTGTTTTTTTATTCGGCTACCGACTATTACCGATCCGCATGGATGGCATTGAAAAACCGGACCGTGAACATGGACGTACCCATTGCAATTGGGATATTTGCCTTGTTTTTTTTCAGTTTGTATGAGATTTTTCTCGCCGGGCAAGAAGGGTACCTGGATACCTTGGGAGGGTTGGTGTTTTTTCTGTTGATCGGGAAACTCTACCAACAGAAAACATACGATACGTTATCTTTTGACAGGGATTATAAGGCCTATTTTCCAGTGGCTGTAACCCGGATCAAACAGGGAGCTGAACAAGTAATTCCCCTTACCAAGCTTCAAGTGGGGGATATCATTCGGGTTAGGCACGAAGAATTGGTTCCTTCAGACAGCATTCTATTAGAAGGAGACGCAGCTATTGATTATAGTTTTGTGACAGGGGAGGAAGTGCCGGTGGTTAAAAAACAAGGCGAACTGGTATATGCAGGTGGTCGTCAGAAAGGCAATCCAATCACCCTGACAGTTCAGAAATCTCCTTCTCAGGGATATTTGACTGATTTATGGAACAATGAGGCATTCGAAAAAAAGGAGGATAAGTCTCTCGAATCGCTTGCAACCCGGATTAGTGGCAAATTTACAGTTACTGTATTGTTTATTGCCTTTGGGGCATTGGTGTATTGGAGTTATACAGATGTTGCTCTTGGAGTTCGGGCTTTTACATCTGTGCTTATCATTACCTGTCCCTGCGCCCTGGCGATGTCAACACCGTTTACGCTGGGAAATACCCTGCGTATTTTTGGTCGGGGGAAATTTTACCTGAAAAATACGCAAGTCATTGAACGCATGGCGAGGGTAGATACGGTCGTTTTTGACAAGACGGGAACCCTTACAGATCCTGCTATGGCCAGCATCAGCTACCAGGGTGAAATTCTTACGCAACAAACGAAAGGGATCATGAAAAGTCTGGTGAATAATTCCACCCATCCACTCAGTAACCGAATAAATTCATGGCTGGAAAGCGTCTCTCCTGAAACGTTGGAGAGCATGGAGGAAATAAGGGGAAAAGGCCTGGTAGGATATTACAAAGGGCAGGAAATCCGGTTGGGTTCGGCGGAATTTACCAGTTCGGGAACCGATGGCGTTGTAGCAGGAAACCAAGTTTTTATTGCTGTCGAAGGAGAGGTTCTCGGCTGTTTCTCCATACAAAGTGGCCTAAGACCGGGGATATCCCGGGTGGTAGAAAATATGGGACAAGGAAGGGAAGTCCATTTTTTGTCCGGAGACCACGATCATGAGCGGGACCATTTACGGGGGGTTTTTGGATCCGAAGTCACCATGAACTTCAATCAAAGTCCTGTCCAGAAGTTGGAATACCTCAAGAAATTGCGACAAGCTGGAAATCAATCTGTGATGGTTGGAGATGGCTTGAATGATGCCGGAGCACTTAGAGAGAGCCAGGTGGGTATTGCGCTAACCACCCATGCGTCAAATTTTTCCCCGGCAAGTGATGCGATTATGGATGCTACGGCATTACCTAGTCTGCCCGCCTACCTCGATTTTGCCAAAACAAGCCGGAATATTATCAAAGCAAGCTTTGGACTGAGTTTTACCTACAATGCGGTGGGCGTTTTCTTTGCCGTACAGGGTTTGGTAAGTCCCTTGTTCTGTGCCATCCTGATGCCACTCAGTAGTATTTCGGTGGTAGTATTTACTACAATAGCCACAAATTATGTCGCCTATACCAGCGGATTGAAAAAGAAAATAATGTAATTATGGAAGTAATCTTTTTATTAATAGGAATCAGCGTCGTGATGGCATCCTCCTTTTTATGGCTCTTCATACGGGCCATGAAAAGTGGGCAATATGACGATACGTACACGCCATCCATCCGCATTTTATTTGACCAAAAAGTGAAAACCAAAGAAAAAGAAGTACCATCATCAAAATCAAAGTAATATGTCTGAAACTACACTGGAACGGTTTTATTACGACAATAAGATCGTAAAATACTTCGGCGCCGCCACCGTAATTTGGGGGCTGGCGGGCATGCTTATCGGAGTGCTGGCCGCTACGCAGCTCTTTCTGCCCGAGGCAAACTTAGGCAATCCGTATACCACTTATGGTAGAATTAGGCCGCTGCATACCAACGCGGTTATATTCGCCTTTGTGGGAAATGCCATTTTTGCCGGGGTCTATTATTCGATGCCCCGTCTGCTTAAAGCCCCAATGTGGAACAAGACACTGAGCTGGTTTCACTTTTGGGGATGGCAGGCTATTATCGTGTCGGCAGTGATTACCTTACCGTTGGGATTGACTTCATCTAAGGAGTATGCGGAACTGGAATGGCCGATTGATATCGCTATAGCGTTGGTATGGGTGGCTTTCGGTGCCAATATGATCGGAACGCTGATCAAGCGAAGAGAGAAACACATGTATGTGGCGATTTGGTTTTACATGGCTTCTTTTGTTACAGTGGCGGTGTTGCATATCTTTAATTCCTTGGCCTTGCCGGTATCCTTGTTCAAAAGCTACTCGGCCTATGCGGGTGTTCAGGATGCGCTCGTGCAATGGTGGTATGGACATAATGCAGTGGCATTTTTCCTGACGACACCATTTCTGGGTTTAATGTATTATTTTCTTCCAAAGGCTGCGAACCGTCCAGTTTACTCGTATAAGTTGTCCATCGTCCACTTCTGGTCGTTGATCTTTATCTACATCTGGGCAGGGCCACACCATTTGCTTTATACCGCTTTGCCCGAATGGGCGCAAGTGTTGGGGGTAGCCTTTTCAGTGATGTTGATTGCTCCTTCATGGGGAGGGATGGTCAATGGACTTTTAACGCTAAGGGGAGCTTGGGACAAGGTTCGTGTTGACCCGGTGTTGAAGTTTATGGTAGTGGCTGTTACAGCTTACGGTATGGCGACCTTTGAAGGTCCCCTTCTCTCGTTGAAAAATGTGAATGCCATTGCCCACTATACCGACTGGATAGTAGCGCATGTGCACATTGGAGCTTTGGGATGGAACGGCTTTCTGACCTTCTCGATGTTATATTGGCTGTGGCCAAGAATGTGGAAAACGACTCTTTATTCAACCAAATTGGCCAATACCCACTTTTGGATGGGTACCATGGGCATTTTGTTCTATGCGCTGCCGATGTATGTAGCTGCATTGACTCAAAGTTTGATGTGGATGGAATTTGGCGATGGCGGTAGATTGGCCTATCCAAACTTTTTGGAAACAGTTATACAAATTGTTCCCATGTACATGTTGAGGGCATTTGGCGGATTGATTTATTTGTTGGGTGCCATCATAATGGTCTACAACATGATAAAAACTGCTGCCAAGGGATCCTTTCAAGAGGAAGAAGCAGATGAAGCTCCTGCCCTGTTGAAGCATGTGAGTACTTCCGGTGAATTTTGGCACAGGGCTTGGGAGAGAAAGCCTGTTTTCTTTACCATCCTGGCCACAGTAGCCATTCTGATTGGCGGCGTTGTGGAGATTATTCCTGTCATGTTGGTTAAATCAAATGTGCCTACCATTTCCAGCGTGCAGCCTTATACGCCGTTGGAGCTTCAAGGAAGGGATCTCTATATTTCCCATGGCTGTGTGGGGTGTCATTCCCAAATGATCCGTCCTTTCCGGGCGGAGACGGAGCGTTACGGGGAATATTCCAAGGCTGGAGAATATGTTTACGACAGACCTTTTCTATGGGGATCAAAACGTACCGGTCCGGATTTACACCGGGTAGGTGGCAAATATCCGGATAGCTGGCATTATCAGCACATGGTAGATCCCAGAAGCATGTCGCCGGGTTCATTGATGCCCCCTTATCCGTGGCTGGTCGTAAACACCATGAGCCACAGTGACCTTCCAGCCAAGATACGAACGATGCAAAAGTTTGGTGTTCCCTATCCGGAAGGCTATGATGAGATAGCGGTGAATGATTTGATGATCCAGGCCAATGCCATCGTAGCTAATCTGAAAGAAACAGGGGTTGAGGTAGCCCCGGATACTGAAATTGTAGCGTTGATCGCCTACCTGCAACGGTTGGGAACCGACATTAAAAAAACCGCAGTCACAAACCCCTAAATTCCAAACTCATGTACAAAGAACTGTTAAGATCCATAGAAAATATTGAGATATATCCGATTATCTCCCTGGTCATGTTTGTGCTCTTTTTTGTAGGTATGTTCATCTGGATATTCCAGGTGGACAAAACCTATGTGGACCACATGAAGAACATGCCACTCAATGATGAACCTCAAAATGAAAACGGACATGAAAAGATTTAAATTGGCGCTGCTGGTCCTTTTCGGAATTGTTGCTTCCTTCCCGGCTTTTGCCCAAACTTCCGAAATCGGTTGGATGGAAAGGTTTAGTTCCCTGGAAAGCAATGAAGTTACCCTTTTAGCCATCATGGGGATCTTACTTCTACTGATCATTTTCCTGATGTTGTTGATGATTTATTTACTGGCGTTTTTGAGTAAAATGCTAAAGGTAGAATCACCCGGATTAGCAGTTAAGCTTAAGCCAAGTTGGTGGCAAAGTTTCAATAAAAAGTATGTCGTCGGAGAAATGACACCCGTAGCAGAAGAAAGGGATATCCAGTTGGATCACACTTATGACGGCATCCGGGAACTGGATAATTTTATGCCTCCTTGGCTGAAGTATGTA
>Ga0105045_10003859_pt1 | contig 12967 bp, 10 predicted proteins | sample MAT02_FD_78089 | JGI IMG/M metagenome (GOLD analysis project Ga0105045, IMG submission 78089) | Freshwater microbial communities from Lake Fryxell liftoff mats and glacier meltwater in Antarctica - MAT-02 (megahit assembly) | ecosystem: Environmental > Aquatic > Freshwater > Ice > Liftoff...
GTTGGGGGGCTGGAGAACACCGACGCCACGATGCGGGGCAGTTTCTGGGTTGGCTGTCACCCCGGGCTGACGCGGGAGATGTGCCGCCATCTGGTTTCGTGCGTTACTGCGTTCGTCTCTGATGCCCACGTACCGTGACCCGCACTCCGCTCGCAGATCTCGACGACGTGGTGCGACAAGCCGCTGACGTCTGGTCGCTGCTTGATGGTGCCACGGTCCTGCTGACCGGCGCAACAGGATTCGTCGGCACGTGGGTGCTCGAAGCCTTGTCGCACGCCCGCACCGTCTCGGGCTGTCGTGTGGCCGCCGGCGTTATGCAGACACCGCGCCGCTGGGCGAGTTCACGGTTCAGACCCGTCGGTTATGAAGGCGAAAGCATGAGTCGCGATCAGCGCCAACCGCGTGTGAGTAAACCCCACCTTAAGTGATGAACAGCTATGCAGGTTTCTGAGTTTCTCGTATCTGTCTTCCAGGCGATTCAAATACGCACCGCCTTTTCGTTGGTCGGTGGTATGGCAATGCATATCAATCGCGCCACGCACGACAGCGGCATCCGGATCACGTATTGCAATCACGAGCAAGCGGTTGTGGCGGCGACTGAGGGCTATGTCAAAGCAGATGGCTTTGAGCGACCAGGGCTCGCAATCGTGACCTCCGGGCCGGGGGTGACGAACACCGTCACCTCGCTCACGTCGGCGTTTTACGATTCTGTGCCCATGTACCTCATCTCCGGGCAAGTCAAAACGGCGGACATCAATCGATTTGGTGTACGAAGCTTTGGGGCACAGGAGGTCCCGCATCTCGACCTATTGCGCCCGATCACAAAGCTGTCGTTTCAATACGATCCACAGCACGTTTCGCTGGGGCAACTGGCCGCGAACCTTGCTCTGGCAATGACCGGACGAAAGGGTCCAGTGCATATCGATGTGCCGCTGGATGTGCAATCACGCGACGTGATGCAGCCGAATGACGTCGACACGGTTGTGCGGCAGTACCAGAAAATCATCGATGCTGATGCGCTGGGCGACGTCACCGTGCCCACCGCACTGATAACTGCATTGCAGAATGCCAGACGTCCGGTATGTGTGCTGGGCAACGCCCTGAAGATTGCCGCCGTGCCTCACGCGCAGATCCTCGAGCTGATGGATCATCTGGGTATCCCTTGCCTGTTCACGTGGGCGAGCATGGATCTGGTGGACGACGACCATCCAATGAATTTCGGCTGTGCTGGTGGCCTCGCTGGCGTCCACTCGAACACCATTCTACAGCATGCAGATTGCATCGTCTTTCTCGGAACCCGCCTCGATCTATTGACGACAGGATACCAGCCTGCTGCCTACGGCAAAAACGCTGAGCGTTTTGTCTTTGAATGCGATCCCGCGGAACGTGCGAAGCTTGCAGGAATGCCAAAGACCACGGTGGTCCCTGCGGATGTCCGTGGCGCAGTCCGGGCGTTGCTGGCGCTCGCCCGGCGACCTGACGGAACAGCGTGGGTGGAACGCTGCACCCAGTGGCGCGACGAAAACAACATTCAGGAGGCGCAGGAGTTTAGTGAACCAAGGCTCAATAGCTTTCATGTGGCACGACTGATCTCTGCAGGTGCAGCGACACGCTATGTGGTCCCCACGGCCTCTGGCTTTGCCATCGAAGGCTTCGCCCGGTTCTACAAGACTACGCGAGGGTCAAAATTCTCGTGGGCAGGGCATGTGTTGGGCAGCATGGGACTGGCGCTCCCATCCGCAATCGGAGCAAGTGTACGCACTGAGAGCTGTGTGGCTTGCATCGATGGTGATGGCGGCTTTCTTCTGAACGTGCAGGAGCTCTACACGCTCAAGGCCAACCCGCACTTGGGGATCGCCATATTCATCCTGAATAATCGGGGCTACGCCTCGATTGTGAACTCACAAAGCCGCGCGTTCAGCGCAGTATTTGGAGCTGATGCCAGCTCGGGGTTGACGACCATCCAGTTTGAGCCGCTCGCACATTTGGCCGACCTGCATTACGTCCAATGCACTACCGTCGCGGAATTGCAGGAGGTCATCGCTGCGATTCAACCTGACTCCAGAATGCTGATTGATGTGATGCTGGAGGATGATGGGTATCGCGGACCGGCCATCAGCACAAAATTTGACGCCCAGGGACGGCCCTATTCCACACAACTGGAGGACGTCGCGTGGAGGTGACCAGATGACCGATGACGCGACTGAGTGCGTACGAGTGCGCCTGGCTGCACCACGGGATGCGATCACCGTGGTCTCTCAGGAGGCTCCGTTGTCTCGTGTCGTGGGTGCAACCGCGACGCGAGACGTATGAAGGCCATCGTCTTGTGCGGCGGGCTGGGCACGCGCCTCGGTGTGCTCACTCGTAATACTCCAAAGCCTATGCTGTCGGTGGCCGGACGACCCTTCATTGCTCACGTACTCGACAGGCTCTGCATCCCCGAACTTGAGGGGATTGTGCTTGCCGCCGGATTTGCCTGGGAGCATTTGCACAGCTTCGTAGGCGAGTGCTGGCGCACCCTGCCGGTGCAGTATTCGGTTGAGCTCCAGGCGCTGGGCACAGGGGGCGCCATCGCGTTGGCGATGAATCAGCTGAATTTGGCTGAGGCGATCGTGATCAACGGCGACACGCTCTTCGACATTGATCTGCAGTCCTTTCTTCAACAATCCGCGCAGCGCGCCGACGCGCCCTCAACTACCTGGCTGGCGCTTCGCGCTGTCGATGACTGCACACGCTATGGTCGCGTCGAGACTGACGTGCATGGACGCGTTCAGTCGTTCGGCGAGAAGGGACACAGCGGGGCGGGCTGGATCAACGGAGGCATCTACAGGCTCCGGCGTGCCGAGCTTGACCGCTTCGGCGCAATTCCTTTTAGCCTTGAGTCGGATTATCTCGCGGTGGACTGCAGTCGTCAGTTGATGTTCGGTATTCAGTCAGCGGGATACTTCATCGACATTGGTCTTCCCGCAGACCTTGCACGCGCTGAAGCGGACCTATCTGTCGCCTCGACGAGCGCCATATGAAGCTGTTGCTGACCGGTGGCACAGGGTTCTTTGGGCGCGCGCTGCTCAAGGCGCTAGCCACAAACACGCAACCGGTCGAAGTCACGGTACTGACCCGCAATCCTACACGCTTCCTGCACCGATACCCTCAATGGGCAACGGCTTCATGGCTGCGAGTTCAGGTGGGTGATATCACACGGCCTGAGGCGTTTGCTCCGCTGGTCGGGACCGAGTGCTTCACCCATGTGCTGCACGCGGCGGCTGATTCGTCCGATGCTGCTGGAGTGACGGCCTTGCAACGCATGGATCAGATCGTGACTGGTACACGCAACGTGTTGCGTTTTGCCGCAAGGGAGGGCGTCCAGCGCTTTCTGCTCACGAGCTCCGGCGCTGTCTACGGGCCGCAGGCGCAGGATGCTATCACGATCCCTGAGACCTGCCTTGGCATGCCGGACCCTTTGTCCGCCGGCAATACATATGGCGTCGCCAAGCGCCAGGCGGAGCATTTATGCGCGCTCTACGCACAGTCCCACGGACTCGACATCGTCGTAGCGCGATGTTTTGCTTTCGTCGGAGAAGACCTCCCGTTAGACGCGCATTTCGCCATTGGTAATTTCATTCGCGACGCGATTGAACGCCCCGTGATTGAGGTCAGCGGCAACGGCCGTCCGCTGCGCTCCTACCTCTGCCAGACCGACTTGGCGGAATGGCTGCTCGCTCTGCTAAGACGGGGCAAACCCGGCGAGGCCTACAATGTGGGCTCGGATCAGGCGATCAGCATCGCTGAGCTGGCGCTGCTTGTGCGCGACGTCTTGGCACCCGAGAAGCCTGTGAATATTCTTGGGCTGGCGCAGACGGATGACGGGCAGCGCAACCGCTACATCCCGGATATCACCAAAGCTCGGCGATCAATGGGACTCGAGGTTCGCGTGCCACTGCGAGATGCCATTGTGCGCGCTGCGCATCGCCCGTAAGCGCTGTATCCGGGAAGACCATACGAGACGTCGCACGCGTCGCTCCGTCTTCGCGCGAGAACATTGACTGGATCGTCATGCGTCTGCCCGATTTACGCGCTGGTCATCTATATTTCGATGCAACGCGCACCGGTTCAATCGGAGCGTCTTTCAGGGGAGAGTTGAATCGTGCACGTGCGCCTGAGACCAGATTCCGTCTGTCGTTGAGTCACATCGCAGATGGGCTGCCAGATCAGACCGGCACGTTGAAGTAATTCTGTGCCATGCAGAGCGGCTTCTTGCCTGGGAGGATATCTATAACGCCGCGGTGGTCGCGTCTGACGACGCTGTCAGACGAAATTCTCGATTGGTACACGAGTGAATCCACACCGATCGACACACGGTCTCCGACAGGTCTATTTCCGATGATCTTTGCTCCGGCGGACAGAACACGCCCTCTGCCGAGCACAGGGGCTGCGTGTCCGTGCTCATCTGGGTAAGTATTGACGGCTATCTTCTAGACTAGCCTTCGTCTCGCTTGGTTCTAGTGGTCCGTCTGAACATCCGAAAGCGGTTGTCAAAAGGAGGCAGGAGATGGAAAGCTGCGCAATGTTTTGATTGAGGCGGGCCCCTCCCGCCTGAATCGAATCAGGATAGGCTAGGTGTCCACCGAATCGGGGCAAGTCCAAAGTGACGGCCGTCAGGAAAGTGGAAATCCGGCTGATGGGCAACGAACGCTTGCAGATCTGTCGTACTGAGTGATTTGTTCGTTCATGTTTGCTGATCATGACTGACGAATTGTGGTGTCGGCCCCGGCGCAGGGTCGGACCGGAGCCTACTTCCCCTTGCAGTGATCGCGCGGAAGCAGGGGACCTGTTCTCGCATCGCTGCGGTCCGATCTCACGCTCGTTGAGAGCACTGCCGTGGAACAGCGTAGCAGACGATGTCGGCCGTCGCTGCGTGCGCCCGAAGGTGAAATTTGTGGTCAGGAACTAACGCCTTCAATCGAAGCGGAATACTCCAGAGGTGAGCCTGGAGGTGATAGATGCAGACTGCGCAGGTGGGTTCATGTGCGCGAATCACGTCAGCGCACCCGTCAATTGCTGAAAGCTCAGCACCTTCGATGTCCATTTTGATGAATGTCGGCACGGCTGCACCGAGAAGATCGTCGAGACGGCGACACTCGACAACCGTATCACCGAGAGGAGTGATCTTCGCATCGACGCCTCCGGTGGCGGAGAAGGAGACAGTGCCGTTTTCATTCGATACGGCAAATGGATAGACCTCAGCGGTCCCGATCGATCCAGCCTCGTGCAACGCACGAACGTTCGTGGTCAGGACTGTCAAATTCGCGGCGTCCGGCTCGAACCCCCAGTAGTGAGCGATCGTCCCGCCGGCGACGCGCAACAGTGACTGGAGCGTGTCGCCATCATAGGCACCGCAATCGACAAAGGCCTCTGCCGCATCGGGGACGACCAGATCAGCGGGAAAGTAGGTGTCGCCATCGGTGCGGTAGCTGATTTCATCGAACGTGGTGGTGGCCAGCATCTTAAGCTGTGTTAGGAACTCATGGCGTGATTCTTCATCCTCCATCAGCGCCGCCGCCTGCCGAATCATGGAGAACGACTCGACCATTCGGGAAGGCAGGTCAATGCGATAATGCGGAAGAAAGCGCTCGGGATACTTCCAAAAGGGCGCAGTAAAGAAGAGCGTCTTTTCGGCGCCAAGCTGCCGCAGGGTTGTTTGGATTTCGCTGTTCCAGACCTCGCGACCCAGCGACCAGGTGGCGATCAGAAAGCCACCAGTCTTGCCAGCCCGGCGTACGGCATCCGTTGGTGACTCAACCGGGATTCCATGCAGCACTGTCTGATGCAGTGCAGGATTGCCATCGCAGAACGCATCGACGCGGATGCCTTCGAGCTGCAAGCCACGAGCTAACTTCTGGCCCAGCCCGCCTGCGCCGTAAATGATCAGTGGGCCGGAAAATTCGGTCAACCAATCATCAAAGATGGCATGTTCCTTATCGGCCAGTGGGAGCAGATGTGCCTGATACCATTGATCCAGTGCCATCAGGAACGTCTGGTTAGACGAGAATGCGTTCATGACTCAGGTCTCTGTGATGGAGATATCCTACGCTAATCTGGTCGACATGCTGGTGACGCTTCCGCAATTATTAGTCGCCATCGTGTGACAGCGTGACAGTTACGTTCACACTTGCCCCGTTCGGGTCCGCACGGCGCGCGCAAGGTGGACCGTCGTTGTATTGGCAGATTCCTGCGCTAGCTACGTCCTGGTGACGTAGTAAATGCTGTCGTCGAGGCAGTCGCTGTAGTGGCCGATATGCCAGTCGACGTGGCTACCGCGATATCCCGCATCCCCGAGCTCTGCGAACAAGCGCACAAAGTCGTCGGGTTTATGATAGGCCGCGATGGCTAGATCGGGCTGCCACTGAGTCAGGACATGCTGGCAGCCACGAAGCGCCTGCGATTCGGCGCCTTCGATATCCATTTTGACGCAGTCGACCTGCTCCGCGACAAAGTCGTCGATCGGCGCAGCCTCGAGTTCGCCTTCATTGCTCTCTGTAACCTGGATCATTCCAAAGCGCACCTCGTCAAAGCGCAGACGTGTTCGCGTCGACCACGCCGCCATTGGCATGATGTTGATGCCGTCCGGATAGGCTGCGCCCACCTCGCGGATCGAGTCAAACAGAGTCTGGTTGGCCTCGACAGCGATTCCTCGCACACATGCGAAGCGGTTACGAAACGCACGGAGCGTATCGCCATCGAAGGCACCAACATCGAGCACTGTTGTATACGGGCGGTGTCGATGTTCATCAAGCACATCCAGCCACATTTCAGAAGCGATGCACTTCACGCTTGCTACGTCAGTAGGATCCGATGATAGTCGGAATTTCAGGATCGCCAGAAACTTACGTCGTGAATCTTCATGCAAGCCGGCATAGACGTCGTAGAGAGCTCGGGCGTTCGGTAGTACGTACGCGCCATACTCCTGAGCGAGATTGCCAAGCGAGGGTACATTGAAGAGGGTCGCGGCCTCTTGAAAGTAGATATGGTTCTGTGGTACATCGAGCTTCTGCTCGGACTGTGCCTGACAGGCGCCCAGAATAGTGGCCCAGGTGTCCGCCTGCTCGGGGAGCAGCGTCTCGATGACCGTGAAGCCTTGCGCCTGGGCGATTCGCCGCTTGTCTGGCGAGGTATCAAACACGGTAACCGCTTTCTCGGAGAGGTTGCGGATCTGATGTGCCAGCGTTTGTCCCTTGCCGCCAAACCCGAACAGCAGCAGCGGCTTGGCGTCGATCAGCGCCTCCAGCAATGGACGGCGCTCGATCCAGCGTGCCTGAGCTTCACTGAGTTCTCTAGTGAACGCTTCGAAGGACAAGCTGATCACTGACGTCGCTGAGGTATTCGCAATCATTGTGATGTGCCGTCAGTGTGTGAGAGTTTGCAAAAGATCGAGTGCATGCCAGAATCCTGCGCCATGGTCCTTGTGGCCTTGCCATACCTCAGGGATGAAACTCACACCTTGGGTAGCACAAACAGAACGCCACGTTGCCGCCCAGTCCACATCTCCGGTGCCCATCACGACTCCCTCGCCGTTTGTACCGGCCGCATCCGCCACATGCAGGTGTGCAGTGAAGGGTAGGAGGACGTCCAGTGCGTCCTGATAATCGAGGGAAAAGTGATTGCATGTCATTCGCAGGTGCGCCAGGTCCAGGCAGAGGCGCATGCCGCAGTTCCGCGCCTGTTCAGCCAACTCCACTGGCATCATGAAGATGTTCTGGTGTCGTTGCCCGCCGAAGTGCCAGGGGAAGGGCGCCATGTTTTGCGGGATCAATTCGACGCCGCTGAAGTGGATGGCGCTGCACGCGGTGTGAAAACGATCGTATAAATCAGCGCGTTGATCCACCGGTAGCGGCGCATCGGCTGAAAAGCCGCCGACGTTGGCCACGATCAACACGGAATCGGCATTGGGGAAGAATCGCGTGAGTTTCAGCGTTGCATCAACCACACGCTGCAGATTGGCAATGGAGCGTTGTCGGTACCCACTATCGGGTGATGCGAGGTCGAGCAGTTCGCTGTCCTCGAACAACTCTGGCGCATGCACCACCAGTCGGGTGCAGTCGGTGACGTGCAGATATGGCGTCGGGTCGACAGACAAGTCGCGGTAGGAAAGGTGGAACTCGAAGAGGTTGGGCTGCACTCGGCGCGCAAGGTCGGCAAAATCGTGATAGCGGACCGGAATGCCCCAGTGCACGGGGAACGAGTACGTGCGTTCGCGCGCATCGAGGCCCGAGAGGTCACTGTCATAGAGGAAGTCACCCTGCTCGAGCGTGCGCTGTCCAGTCTTGCCGATGAGCTCAGTCAGACGATACGGTGCGAGTCCTTGGCCTGGGCTGGCGACGCGGAAACAGTCTTCCGTGAACACTTCGCCGATTGGTATGTGGCGTGTCGCGATTACGCTCTTGGCGAGATTTTCGCGATTGAGCAGCTCGCCCTGACTTACGTGTCGGGATGGTCCCTTCCAGATCAGGGCCTGCTCGACGGAGCGGATGCCGTCGACCAATTGCCTGAATTCCGCTGGCTCGAGGCTTGCCAGATGGTCCGGTCCTTCCTGGTTGCGGTCAAGCGTGATGTGGCGCTCGACGATACAGGCACCCAGCGCTACGGCGGCCAACGTCACGCCGGTGCCGCGTTCGTGGCCGGAGTAGCCCACCACGGGATGTAGCTGTTTCAGCCGCGCGATGTACGGCAGCTGGATGTCACTCTCCGGCGCGGGATAGGTGCTGTTGCAGTGCAGCAATCCGAATGGCACGCTGAGCGTATTGAGCTGATCGATGGTACGGATGATTTCGTGCTCGTAGGACATTCCGGTCGACAGGATCAGTGGGATGCCCAGCGTGGCCGCCTTCGCGATCAAGTAGGGGTTGCAGAGGTCTGCTGACGCGATCTTGAAGGCGGGGACGTCCATGGTTGCAAGGGCGTCGACACTAGGTTCGTCCCACGGGGTGCACATATAGGTGACTTCGCGCTGTTTGCAGTACGCGCGGAGTTCGCGGTGCTGTTCAACCGTGAGCTCCACCTTGTGCAGCAGATCCTGGATGTACTCGGCGCCAAGGTCTTCCGCAACAGATCCGTCGGCCCGGATACGGTACAACGCGGCTCTGTTTCTCAGCTGAAACTTGACGCAGTCTGCTCCGGATGCGATAGCGGCATCGATCAGCGCGCGCGCCACTGCAGTCTCGCCTTGGTGGTTATTGCCGATTTCGGCGATGATGAAGACGCGATCTCCGCCGATGGTGTGGCCATCGATGGAGAACGTGTGCGGTAAATTCCTGATGCTCATAGAACTTTCGTGCGCCAGGACGTGACGCCTTGCGTCTCAAACTGGAAGCTGGAGAGTCTGCATTTCAGGTCGCGCAGACGCTGTGACACTTTTGCGCGGTACTGAGGCTGCACGAAGAACACGAAAAAGCCGCCTGCACCCGCACCCAGTAGCTTGCCGCCGAGCGCGCCGGCGTCTATCGCAGCGCTATAAATGCCGTCAATTTCGGGGGTGCTTATGGAGCCGGACAGGCAGCGCTTGATATTCCACGCCTTGTCGAGGCTCCGTCCAAAATCCAGCAGTTCCCCGCGGATCAGATGCTTGTGCATCTGACGACAGAGATCAACCATTTGCGTCACGTTTGCAGCTTTGTCCTGCTCCGTGAATGCTGCTCGTTGCCGTTGATGCAGCGCACTGGAATCGTGTTTGATTCGGGAATCGCAGAGAATCAGACACTCTTCTAGTTCATTGCGGGTGGCCGTCTCCATTCGGATGGCATGGACCAGATTCTTTTTTCCGTCCAGTTCGATCAGATTGAATCCACCGAAGGCCGACGCATACTGATCCTGCCAGCCTCCCGCGATGCCGAAGCACACGCGCTCGGCCTGGAATGCTAGTTCGGCGACTTCATAGGTGGTCCAGCGGTCGAGCCGCATTTCGTTAAACGCCGCCACCGCGGCTGTGGTGACGGCGGACGAGCCACCAAGTCCAGATCCAACGGGGAAGTCTGACCGCATATACAAGTCAAAGCCATACGCTGGTTTCAGGACCGAGACCACCGCGCGCAGCAAGCCACGATTTTTTGACTCGAGCAGTGCCAGTAGCGACGAGTAGTGCTCGTGCGTGCCAAGGTCCTCGGAATAGATGTTGATTTCCTTGTCGCCTCGCGGAATCAGTGTAGCATGGCTGTAGAGCGCCACCGTCGTGCTCAGGACGGCCCCTGGGTGATCGACGAAGTAGTAGGTGAGGTCAGAGCCACCACCACTGAAGCTGACGCGAACTGGGGCGCGTGCGCGCGTGAGAACGGGTGCTTCTGGCGACGCGAAATCGTACTCTGGTGTGATGATGTCGACGAGCTTGCCGCTGGCATCGAGCCGCGGAATGACATGAAATCCTAAGTCGAGCAGTTTGAGCAGTTCTTCTCTGCTGGCCTCCGGTGTCACACTGCGAAACTGCCGATTCATGCAGGCTGTGACCGGGTCGCTGACGGCACCGCCAGCGAGCAGATGCCGGCGCAGATCGCCATTCGTGATGAGGCCTAGGAGATGGCGGGAGGCGTCGATCACCAGCACAATCTGGAAGCGGCTGGATTCCATGCGGGCCAGCGCGGCCCGTACGTCACGTGTGCACAGCAGTGTCAGCCGCTCAAGCAGTGCGTTCCCCGCCGTGGTGCGACTGGGTTGCGCGCCTTCGGGTCGCGGTAGGCGCCCCGTCGGCGTAGCCACGATCCCTTGCTTAGGCGTTTCTTCCCGAACAGTCGTCATCGGTGCCGACCGGAAGTGACGGCGATTCTGTGGGATTGTGTGTTTCATTGACGACCGTCGGCGGGGAGTAGGCAGGTCACGGACCGATCTCGACGTGCCGGGACTGACTCCTAAAGTTCAGGCACGTTACGTGCCGTGCCATAAAGTGATGAGCTGCAATGGGTTAGCTGTTATGGTGCGACATCTGATTCTGCTGGTGCGGCAAGTGCTACCGGGCGAGAATTGCCGAACTGGCGTGAGGCCTGCTCGGGCATGGCCTCAGGATCGCGGGCGGAATGCTGTGGTGTCTGATTGCAGGGGACGTCCGACCGTGTGAGGCTCGTCGCCGCTCCGCCGCCTTTTGTCCTGCCGTATCAGGCGGTTCGGTCGTGATCGTGTACGGTTCGCGATGACGTGGTGAACATCGCCGCCGGCCGGTACGACAGCGTCTGCACGCCTGTATCGTTTCGGATCGTGTTCGATCGACGCGGACGCGGCGGTTCAACCAACTGGAGAACGGCGGGTGTGGTCTCCGGCGCTACGCGCAAGCCTCGCTGTCGGCATCGTCAGAGGGACAAATCGAAGCCGCGTTCCGCCCCATGGATTTGGATCCGCCTCATGAAGTCGCTGAATGTGAACACGGCATCAAACACCTCGGTGAACATTCGGACGCGGGCCCGATGGCCCTCTGGATCCAATCGAACCGCGTGAACTTTTGCTCTGAGGTCGCTCTCATCACCGGAGAAGAAGAGTGCGGCAAACTCGTCGTGAATCGGTTCGTTGTGGCGCCACGTTGAGCTGACCAGAAACCCTGCTCCCTTGCGCATTGCACGGAGTGTTCGATCGTGCAAGCTGCCATTCAGGGGAGCAATATCGATGATCCCCAACGCAGAAAGGAACTGCGAATCGCCATCTACGACGCGATCGAAGGGTGTGAATGTATGATAGGGATTGCCACGCGACGCGAAATGCTCCCACCCCCGTCCGTACACGCGAATGGGTACGTCAGGCAGCGACTCGATCACGAATTCAGAGGCGACGTTCCGGTGCACCTGATCCAGTTCACGATCGAGGGCGAACACTACCTCAGCGATCGAAGCGTCCGCACGTCCTGCCCGCACCAACTCCGGGATCGGGGCGGACAAGACGTCCAGGATCACTTCATGATGGTCGCGGAGGTTGCCATGGCAATATTCATGTTCGATGGCTTCCGCACCGCTACACAACAGACGGTAGGTCGCGTCTGTATGGCGCGCCTTCCACCCGCGACGGATGTCCGCCAGCGGGGTCAGGTTCTTCGGAAGTACGAAGTAGTCCCCCCGCAATTCCGGACGCGTTTCCGAAGCTTGAAAGAAATTTGGAAGGGCCTCGAAGAGTGCTGGCCTGTCGCGTTGTATCAGCCGATTCGCGTCCCTCGCAAAGGTAGGAAGGAGATACACATGCAGCAGGTGGTGCGATGACTGCTGGTGGTTCGCCGGATTGTAGCACGGGTGATCACCGTGCAGGCATACCAGGGGAATCCCCAGCTGTGCCCAAAGCGTATGGCCGGTCGCTGGATCGCCGATCGCGCTGCCAAGGCCTTGCCAGGTGAAGACCAGGTCGATTGTGACGGTCGCGCAGATCTCATGCATTGTCGCGCTCAACAGATCGTTGAGCGGGACAATGTACGCCTCGTGGCCTAACGCAACGAGCTGTTGCTGGAACTGCTGATTGAAGTAGCTGAACGGGTCGTTCTCACCTTCCGACCAATTCAGCAGAATGATGCGCATATCTCTTTCCGTTTCTCACACACGTTGAAAGTTGCAAGCCGCTAACTGACCATGACCAACAGACGGCCGATGTGCAAGCGGGGCTGGACGGTTTGTTCTGACGGGGACTTTGCCGGATCGCATCGAGTGGCCCGGCCTTTTCCTATCCGGTCTCCAGCGCCGCCCGCGCCGCCATCATCGTCGCTTGCCACCCATCCGTCACACCCTGCCGAAACGTCCGCACACTCCCATACCACCGCGTCTCCGCCGCCCAGCGCCAATCCATCCCCACCCTCGGCAGCAACAACCAGCACGGCGTCCCAAGCGCCCCCGCCAGATGCGCCACCGCGCTGTCCACGGTGATCACGAGGTCGAGCGCACGCACCGCCACCGCAGTATCGGCAAAGTCCGTCAGGTGCGCCGCCTGATCATGCAGCAACACGCCCTTCGGCGGTCGA
>Ga0105045_10003860_pt1 | contig 12966 bp, 10 predicted proteins | sample MAT02_FD_78089 | JGI IMG/M metagenome (GOLD analysis project Ga0105045, IMG submission 78089) | Freshwater microbial communities from Lake Fryxell liftoff mats and glacier meltwater in Antarctica - MAT-02 (megahit assembly) | ecosystem: Environmental > Aquatic > Freshwater > Ice > Liftoff...
CCGATCCCGGTAGCGAAATGCCAGCGGTGCCCGTTCTATGACCCGGTAGGCAGCCAGGTCTTGAAGGGTCAGCAGCCCGCCGCCAGCGTGGAGCTGGTCGACCAGCACCTGGGCCAGGGCCCCTTCGTAGAAGGTGGCAGTGGGGTCGTTGCCGAGGCTTCGGAGGAACGATGCCAGGTCGCGGTTGTGGAGGGTGTCGCCCGCCGCCAGCAGGGTCCCGTCGGGGAAGAATATGGCCCGGCTGGCCGGCGTTCTCGCCAGGATCGGTTCCAGGAGGGCAAAGTCGACGGCCTGGGTGGCAGACACCTCGACGCCGTTGGCGGCCAGGTCGATGGCGGGCGCCACCACCTCGTCGAGCGGCAGGCGTCCGAGCCGGCGGTGCACGTGGAGGTAGCCAGCGAGGACGCCGGGCACGGCCACCGAGCCAGGTCCGCAGTGGAACTTCTGTTGGGCGGCGGCAAACGAGACGACCACCTCCTCGAACACCGGCTCGGGAGCCTCGCCGGAGCGGCCCAGACCAGGGGTGTCGACGAAGAAGTCGAAGAGCGTTTCGGTGCCCGCTGAGGCGCGAGCGAGGAGGAACCCGCCCCCGGCCAGGCTGGTGAACCCCGGTTCGCATACCGCAGAGGCGAAGCCCGCAGCAACGACAGCATCGAACGCGTTGCCGCCCGCGCCCAGGACCTGCGCCGCGGCGTCTGCCGCGCGGCTGTGCCCTGCGGCGATGATGCTCTGGTGGGTGGTCGGGGTCATCGGTCGATCGTAGGCAAGCCCTCGTAGGGGGCCGGTCGGGAACTTTGATGAGAGGGGTTCACGATCTCGGGCCATAACCCCGATAGCTTTGGCATCGTGAAAGGCGAGGCGGTGACCGACATCGGCCCCAGCGCTGCGGGCGCAAGGGGCCAGACGCGTCCAGACGATTGGGCGCCGATCATGTTCGCTTCCCCCGACGTCTGCGAGGCCGATGTGGACGCGGTCACCAGGGTCTTGCGCAGCGGCTGGCTGACGACCGGGAGCGAGTGCCAACGGCTCGAAGAGGATCTGGCGCACTACCTGGGTTCTGGCCACGTCATCGGTGTTTCGTCGTGTACCGCTGCGCTCGAGATCTGCCTTGCGCATCTCGCGCTCCCGCCGGGAGCCCGAGTGGGTGTCCCGGCATGGACGTTCGTCTCCACCGCCTTGGCGGTGGTGCACAACAACCTTCAGCCGGTGCTCCTCGACGTCGAGCCCGACACGCTCAACCTTTCTGCGTCGGCGCTCGAGCGGGCCCTTGCGGGCGGTCTCGATGCGGTGATCGCCGTGCACTTCGGTGGTGTTCCCGTCAGCAAGGCCATTCACGATCTGTGCGCCACGGCGGGCGTGCCCCTGATCGAAGACGCCGCCCATGCCCTCGGCGCTTCCGATCATCGCGGCCCGGTCGGGGGCCCCGGCACGAGCGCGGCCTGCTTCAGCTTCTACGCCACCAAGAACCTGACCTCGGCCGAAGGCGGGGCTATCGCGACCGACGACCAGGACCTGGCCGATTTCGCTCGGTCGTATCGCCTCCATGGCATGAGCGCTGACGCACTCACCCGATACCGCCCGGGTGGCTCGGTGGGCTACGACCTGGTCTCGCCAGGGATCAAAGCCAACCTCCCCGATGTGCTGGCCGCTTTGGCTCGGTCGCAGCTGACTCGCTTCGCGGCGATGCAGGACCGGCGCCGCCAGATCATGGAGCGCTATCGCGAGGCAACCGGGTCGAGTGGCATCGAGTTCGTGCCGACCGTCGACGCGCCCAACAGCGCAGACCACCTCGTCGTGGTCCTCCTGCCGGAGGGGGTCGATCGAGATTGCGTGATCGAGGGACTGAAGGCAACGGGCATCCAGCCCAGCATCCACTTCCGGCCGTTGCACCACTTCGGCTGGTTCGCCGATCACGCCGAGGAAGGCCTGGGGGGCTTGCCGGTTTGCGATGCCACGGCCATGCGTGCGCTGAGCCTGCCGATGCATGTCGGACTGTCCAATGACGACGTTGATCGCGTGTGCTGGTCGCTCCTCGGCCTTCTCCACGCGTGAGCACCTGGCTACGCGGCCGGCTCTACCTCGACCGGGTCATCGGACTCGTCCTGCTCGCCGTCGTCTCGCCACTGATCGGTGCCCTCGGGCTGTTCGTTCGCCGTCACGACGGGGGGCCGGCGCTCATCACCGTCTTGCGAGCCGGACGCGGGGGCCAGCCCTTCGCAATGTGGAAGCTCCGGACGATGCGCGCTGAAGACCCATGCGGCAGGGCGACCGGTGTGGCGCTCACCAGCGAGGACGATCCCCGAGTAACCGCCGTTGGCGCCAAGTTGCGGGCCTACCACCTCGATGAGTTGCCGCAGCTCTACAACGTGGTCAGAGGGGAGATGTGCCTCCTGGGCCCCCGGCCCGAGGCGCCGGAGTTCGTCGATGCTGCTGCACCGAACTGGAAGGCGGTACTCGACGTTCCGCCGGGGCTGGCGGGCCCGACCCAGCTCCTCGTCGGCGACTGGGAGCGTCACATCATCAGCAGCGATGTGACGGGAAGGGCGTACCTGTCCGAGGTGGTCCCGGTGAAGGTGGCCATCGACCACTGGTACGTGCGCTGCGCCTCGCCCCGTCTCGACGGCCAGGTCCTCGTGGCGCTACTTCAGCACCTTCTCCCCCTACGGCCCTCACGCAAGCTCCTGGCCCGGGCTTGTCACGAGGTTCCCGAGTTCCGCCAGCGGGGTGTGGACCGCTGATAGCCTGACGCAAACTCGTTTGCTCGTCGAATGGTCCGACGGCTGCTGCTCGTCAACCTCAGGATGTCCTCTTCGTGCGTGTAGATACCGCATCTGGCAGCACGGCGCAGTTCGACAACCTCGATGCCCTCACCAGGCTGAAGGGGTACGTCTCGGCACTTCGCCGCCGGTGGTTCTTGGTCGCGATCCCACTGGTGCTCGGCGTTGCTCTGGGCTGGCTCTCTGCCCCCGATGCGCCGGGGCGGTCGGCGGCACCGGGAATCATTGAGGCTGCTCCCACCTATGTCCGAGCGACGCACGTGCTCATCGATGAATCCCAAAGTGCCGATGCCGGACCGTCGGTCAACCTGGCCCAAGCCGCCTACCTGGTGAATACCGGCGAAGTCCCGGAGCGGGTCGCGGCACAGCTCGATCTGCCGGTCGAAGAAGTCTCCCAGTCGATGATCGGGTTGCCTCGCGCTCAGGTGTCGTCGGTCGAGGTTCAGGCGATCGGTGAGGACGAGGATCTTGTCGTCCAGCTCGCCGACGGGGCTGCGGCCCAGCTCATCGTGACCCTTGCGACCCAGGCACAGGCAGACGCGGATTCCGAACGCGACCGGATCCTCGGCCAGCTCGAGAAGCTCGACACCGACATCAGTGCGTTGAACCAACAGATCGTTGCTGATCCACCCAACCGCTCGCAGCTCGAGGCCCAGCAACGCTCGCTCACCAACCAGTACAGCCTCGTATACGAACAGTTCTCGCAGTTGGCCAACCGTCCACCACCCACCGCAGGGCTTGCCACACTCGAGACTGCCAAACCAACAGAGATCTCCGAAGAAGAATACGAGGCCACCAAGAAGACAATCCGCGAGGGCGCCGACTACGTCACCGGAGCCGTGACCACCTCCGTTCCCGAGACTGGAGAGTCAAGCGCTCCCGGGCGGGGGCCAAGCACGCCCACCCGCGCTGGGCTCGGCGGCATCGTCGGCCTGGGCATGGGGGTCGGGCTGGTGCTCCTGCTCGACCGTTTCGACAGCCGCTTGCGCAGGCGTGAAGACGTCGAGGCCGCAACCGGGCTCGCGGTCGTGGCCGAGATCCCTCCGCTCACCCGGCACCAGCAGAACACCCTCGAGGTGGTGGCCAACACCCAACACCGCTCCCGAGCCGCAGAGGCCTACCGCGTGGTTCGTGGTGCCGTGCTCTTTGCTCTGGCCACCGACGGCGAGTCGGCCAGGTCCGAGGGCGCGACGGTGCTCATGGTTACCTCGGCCAACCCGGCCGAGGGCAAGACCACCACGGTGGCCAACCTTGCCGCCGTGCTCGCCGAAGGTGGGTTCAACGTCTTGGTGATCAACTGCGACTTCCGACGGCCGCGCGTACACAAGTACCTGTTGGCGGTCCAGAACAAGGATGACCCGCCGTTCACCGAGGTGGCTCGGTTCGGGTCGGTGGTGGTCACCAACACCAACCTCGACCGGGTTCGCCTCATCACCGGCCTCGGTGAGGACGACCCCGAGGCCAACCCCCTCGACGTGGTCGCGCTCCAGCGCAAGATCATCCAAGCCACCCGTGCCAACTTCGACATGATCCTGCTCGACACGGCACCGTTTCTCACCACGAACGATGCCAGCGAGTTGCTGTCGGAGACCGATCGGGTGCTCCTCGTGGTCCGTGGCGGTAAGACAAAGGTCGAGGCCGCTCACCGCACGTCCGAGATCCTCGAGCGCTTCGATGCGCCGGTGCTCGGTGTCGTCATGAACGACTCCTCCGAGGCAGAGCTGGCGCAGTACTACTACGCGGGATATGCCACCAGTCGCAGCGACAAGCGTGGCCGCTCAGACGGCCTGCGAGAGCCCGGTCGGGGGGGCGAGGCCAACGGCAACTCGTCGGGAACGCATGATCCGCCGGGCGATCGGCCCATGGCTCGGCCGACCAATGCCTGAGCGCTGCCCTTGACCGTGGACGAGTGTCCACGTGGGTCCGCAGAACGCGTCTTGCGGCAGATCTCGAGCTGGCTTCTGCCCGGCGCCGAGGGCATCGACCCGCTTGCTGATGAGGCGCAGGCCCAACTCCTGGTGGGCTTGGCCGCCAGCACGAGATTGCTCGGTCCTCTCCTTGTGGCACTGGACGCTGGCGCGCTCGAACTCTCTGCCGAGGGGGTGGAGCTTGCGGTGGCGGGTCACGAGGATTCCATGCGGTGGTGCATGCAACTCGAGATGAGGCTCCTCGAGGTCATGGATTGGTTCGAGGCGGCCGGTGGCGTGGAGTTTCTGGTCATCAAGGGTCCGGCTGTGGCGCACCTTGACGAGGTCGACCCGTCGCTGCGTTCCTTTGCCGACATCGACCTGCTGATCCGAGCGTCGGACATGGACCTCGCCCTCGAAACACTCGTCGACCATGGCGCGGTGCGCCGGGTGCCGCAGCGGCGTCGGGGCTTCGACCGCCGATTCGTCAAGTCGGTCGGCCTTGTCTGCGGTGACCTGGTCGAGCTCGACGTTCATCGGACCTTGTGCGGCGGCGCCCATGGCCTTCGGATCCCGCTCGATGACCTGTTTTGCCATCCGGACTCCTTCGACCTCGGGGGTCGCACGGTGGCGGCGCCACGTCGGGTCCACCGCGCGCTTCACGCGTCTTACCACGCCGTCGTCGGGTCAGAAGTGCCGGCACTGCGAACGCTTCGGGACTTGGCTGACTACCTGACCAGTCCAGACCTCCCACCGGAGGTGCTGGCCGCCGAGGCTGTCGGGTGGCGCGGGGAGGCGGTTCTCGCCGAGGCTGTGCGAGCCACCTTCGACACCCTGTCGTTCGATGCGCCGGCATGGCACGACTGGCTCCAGGCCAACCCCGCAGATCCGAAGGAGCTTGCGATCATCGCGAGCACTCAGCGGGAGTCGGCTCTGCCGGTGGCATGGAGCACAGTGCGCGAGCTGAGCTGGCCCAACCGCAGCCGCTTCCTGTGGGCCGTGGCCTTCCCCTCGGCCGAAGTGTTGCGGGACCGGGGCCTCACCCGCCGGGGGCGCGTCGTTGAGGGGTTGAAGCGGGCAAGCCCTGACCTTCGATCCAGGCTCTCACGCCACTGACCAACGACCGACGCCCGAACCCAACGCCTCAGGCGCAGAACAAGATGTTGGTGAAGTTGATGCGCTGGTTGGAGCCATCATCGCTAGCGCAGGCAAACCGGATCGTGATGGTCGTGAGTGGCCCGGGCATGGTGACCAGTACGTTGCCCGCCGGCGAATTGTCGTCGTAGTTGAAGTTGGTTGTGTTTCGGAACGGATTGGCAAGCGTTCCGGCACCGCTTACCCCAGAGCCCGGCGGGAAGCTGAAGCCGAAGGTGGCGGGCGAGTTGATGGTCACGCGGTCGGACCAGTTGTTGTTGGAACGGTCGACGTCGGTGATAGTGAACGACACGGCCCAGACGGTCTGGCTGAACGTGAGTGTGATGACCTGGCCGCCATCCTCTACCGCGTCTTGGTTGAGCTCAAGACCCCTGGTGTTGATGGCACCAATGGGCGCCGCCCTGATCGTGCGGTTTGCTGGTCGGGCAGCCGATCCGCCGAAAAACGCTGACCCGCTCAAGGTGATCGTGGTGCCGCTGACCACGGTGCTGTTGAACGTGCTTCCTGCGGCGAAGTTGTTCCAGTTGAGAACCCTGTTCACGCAGCTGGTGGCACTGGAAGCGAACGCGGTCTGCGAGATCAGGGGTGCCGACCACACCACGGCGCTGCCGACCGCAAGGCGGCGAAGCGCTTCTCGGCGATCGAACGATGACGAACCGATCTGGGGTGGGGTCTGCGGGCTGGTTTCCATAACTCCGTGCGGTCGCGTTGGAAAACGGTGGATCTCGGTGAAGCTCTATCGGCCTGAGCGACAGGTTCTTTCGTACCTTTCGGACATTCTACCTTGGATCAGGTTCGCGAAGATGCGGATACAGTCTGGCGCCCGGCCAGCAAGGGAACGCGGACCCCTGCGGTGTTGATCAGCGGCGTCAGCCGCCCAGCGCCTTGAGCGTTGCCATGAGCTCCTCGTTGAGGTTGGCGGGCACCGTGTAGCCGTCCTCGTTGCGGATCTCGTCGAAGTGGTCGCGGATGTCTTCCACCGTGAGGCTTTCGGTGTCGGTCCAGCCCGGGGTGACGCCGGTGAAGATGCGCGCCACGTGGCCACCACCGCACGAGTAGACCTCACCGGTGACCGGCACGTCTTCGTGCGCCAGCCATGCCACCACGGGGGTGATGAACTCGGGGCCGAGCTTGTCGACGAGGGGGCCGAGCAGATCTTCGGTCATGCGGGACTTCGCCACTGGAGCAATGGCGTTGGCCTTGATGTTGTTCTTGGCGCCCTCTACGGCGAGCACCCGAGTGAAGCCCACCAGGCCAGCCTTGGCGGCGCCGTAGTTGGTCTGGCCGAAGTTGCCGAAGATGCCCGCAGCCGACGACGTGTTGACGATGCGGCCGTAGTTCTGGTCTCGCATGTGCTGCCACGCCGCGTGGGTGACGTAGAAGGCGCCCTTGAGGTGCACATCGATGACCGGCTCGAGCAGCTCAGGGGTCATGTTCTTGAACGCCGCATCGCGCAAGATGCCGGCGTTGTTGATGACGATGTCGACGCGCTCGAAGGCGTCGAGAGCCGTCTGGATGATGGCCTTGCCGCCTGCGGCAGTTGCCACGGATTCGTAGTTGGCGACGGCCTCGCCACCCGCAGCCTTGATCTCCTCGACGACCTTTTGGGCGGCAGTGTGCGAGCCTCCTTGGCCGTCGACGGAGCCACCGAGGTCATTGACCACGATGAGCGCCCCGCGCTTGGCCAGCTCGAGGGCGTGCGAGCGGCCCAAGCCTCCGCCTGCTCCGGTGATGACCGCGACCTTGCCGTCGTAACCGAGATCTGCCACGTTCCTACGCTCCTCGTTGGTGGGGGTGAGCCGGACCGAGGACTGTAATCGGTTCGCTCAGCCGGCCAGGATGTCGACGATCCGGATCACCGCAATGGCGGGGCCGAGGTAGCGTCGCCTTGTGGCGTTGCCGTCGTCGGAGGTCCCCGCCAAGTTTGGGGAGCGACGCGTGGTGGCGTCGGCCAGCACCCGCCTGCTGTGGGTCGCCGTCGCCGCGGCCGCCACGTATTTCGTCTGCTTTCCTCGCCGTCTCGAGTATCCGGCCCACCTCCTCGGCGGGATGGGCGTTGCTGGTGTTGGGTTCGCCCTCTTGCCCTGGGCCGCGAGGCGACTGCTGGCTGTGGAGGTGCGAGGGCTCGGAGCGCTGCTTCTCGTTGCGGTGGCCACGTTGGTCACCGAGCTGACCGTGACCGGTCCGGCAGATCTCATGGATGGGGTGACCACGATCCTCGGCGGCACGCTGGGCGTGGCTGCGGTGACCGGGGCACCACGGTTGGGGGGCAGTCGACGTCTGGCGGTCTCCGGCGCCGCCCTGGTGATGGTCGGGCTGTTCATCCGCTATCCGCTGCAAGGGATGGCCAAGCACTGGTGGTGGTTCGGGTGAGCCGTCGGGCACGGGTGCTGCTGTGCTGCTTGGTCCTTTCCATGGGGTCGATCCAGGCATCCGTGGCGTTTTCTCGATCGCTCATCCCGTACGCCATCGATGGCCGCGTCGAGGCATCGGAATACGTCAGCGGATCAGGTCGGCAACTGCACGTAGTGACGATCGATGGGCAGACGTACCAGACGGACAACATCGAGGTCGCCGAGGTCCGCCGGGGCGCCCGCGTTCAGACGGCTGCATGGTCCAACTGGCTTGTTGTGGATGGACGAAGCGGTATCCGTCTCATCGTGGGCGACCAGGTCTTCCAGTTCGCGGCGCTCGGGTTGGCCTCCGTGGCCGCAGCCTGGAGGCTCTCGCGCCCCACCCGTCGCAAGGACGGCCATTCCGGGTCCGTCGCCTAGCATCGGGCACCGGCACAGGGCGTGCGAAGGGAGACCGGGAGGATCGGCTGTTGACCGAATCGGAGCGGACGATCCTCCGCCTCGAGCCCCCCGCACCGCAGCGCGTGCTGGTGATGGCGAGCGAACTCCCGCCTGGGCCCGGAGGCATCGGCACCCATGCGCACGCGATCTCGGTTGGGTTGGCCGCGCACGGTCGTGAGGTCGAGCTGCTCGGCTGCCAAAACTACTCGTCACCTGATGAGGTGTCCCGGTTCAACGAGCGAAGCACGGTTTCGATCACCAGGTTGGTCGATCATCGGACGGTGGCTCGCCGTGCGGCCGCTCGTCGGGCGCAGTTGGCCCGGGCCGTCAACCGGTTCCGGCCGGATGTGATCGTCGCCTCGGGCGGCCGCGTGCTGTGGCTGGTGGCATCGGTGGCCGCCATGCGCAAGGTCCCGTGGGTGGCGGTGGTCCACGGGACCGAGCTGGGTGGGTCTCGATGGAACCGGGTCATCACCCGGTACTGCTTGAACAGGGCCAGCGAAGTGATCGCAGTGAGCCGGTTCACGGCGTTGCTCACCGCCGAGCTCGGGGTGACGAGACCCATCGTCCGGGTGATCCACAACGGTGGAGATGCGGCACGGTTCTTTCCCGATGCCGCCAGAGGTCAGGCGTTTCGGCAGCGGTACGGACTCGGTGGCGGTCCCATTTTGCTGACCGTCGGCAACATCACCGAGCGCAAGGGCCAGTGGCAAGTCGTCGAGGCGATGCCCGCCGTGTTGCGATCCGTGCCCGACGCGACCTACGTGCTCGTAGGGATCCCGACGGACGCCGAGGCGCTCGCACGGCGGGCGGCCGAGCTCGGGATCTCCCGGCACGTCGTTGCGCTCGGCCAGCTGGACGCCGAGTCGGTCGAGGATGCCTACCGTGCTGCCGACGTGTTCACCCTGACCAGCGTCTCGACGGCATCTGGCGATGTCGAGGGCTTCGGCGTGGCCGTGGCCGAGGCGGCGTTGAGCGGCATGCCGTCGGTCGTGACGCGCGGTTCGGGGGTCGAGGAGACGCTGGAGCACGGCGTCACCGCCCTGGTCGTCAACCCCACATCGCGATCGATCGCTGAGGGACTGGTGGCCTTGCTCGGCGACCGAGCAGGGTCGCAAGCCATGGGCGAACAAGCTCGGCGGCGAGCACTCGCCGAGGGCACGTGGACGCTGCGGAGCGAGGAGTACGGCGAGGTGCTGGATGGGGTCGACGCGACATCTCCACCGCGCATGGTGGTGATCTCGCACACCGAGTACCACCGCACGGCGGACGGGTCATTGGTCGGGTTCGGTCCGACAGTTCGCGAACTCGATCACCTCGCCACCTTGTCGTCTCAACTGGTGCACGTGGCCCCGCTCCACGCGGGGCCCCCGACCGGTGCCGCGCTCGCCCACACCTCCGACAGGGTTCGGATCGTGCCCGTACGGCCAGCCGGTGGTCCTCGTCCCGTCGACCGTCTCTTGGCGCTGCGGGCCGTTCCCGGCTGGATTCGTGCGATCGATCGTGAGCTTCGGGGAGCGGACGTCGTCCACGTGCGGGCACCGGCGGGGATCTCGATGGTGGCTCTGTGTCTGCTGACGCTGCGGAGGCGGCCCCGGCACCGGTGGGTCAAGTACGGCGGTGACTGGTCCCCGATCGAACGCGATGCCGCGACCTACCGGGCACAGCGATGGTGGCTGAAGCGAGGTTGGGCGCGCGCCGAGGTGACCGTCAACGGTCAGTGGCCCGACCAGCCGTCTTGGATCCATGCCTTCGACAACCCGACCCTGACCGACGATGAGCGGACGCGGGGCCGCGATGGCTTCGAGCAACGGTGCGGCGGGCCACCGTTCCGGGCCGTGTTCGTGGGACGACTCGAACCCGACAAGGGGGTAACCACTTCCGTCTCGGTCGTGGAGGAACTGCAGCAGCGGGGGATCGACGTGACGCTCGACATCGTGGGCGATGGGTCGCTCGGCAAGGAACTCGCCGAGCAGCTGTCGGATCTCTCCTCGAGCGGCGTGCAGCTCCATGGCTGGCTCGAGCGGCGCGAGGTCGAGCACTACTTGGCGCGCTCGCATGTCCTGCTGCTGCCGACATCGACGGAGGGCTTCCCCAAGGTCGTAGCCGAAGCCATGGCTTTCGGGTGCGTACCCATCACCTCTGGGGTGTCGGCCATGGGTCAGATCCTCGGCGAAACCGGCGGTGCGGTGGTGGTTGCACCCGATGAGTCCTGGGCGGATGCGGTCGAGCGTGTATTGACCGACGGATCGATGGACCGGCTCGCTCGGCAGGGCATCGATGCCGCAGGAAGGTTCACCTACAGCTCCTACCTGAGCAGGGTTCGCCAGCTGGCGCGCGTCCGCTGGCACCGGGTGCTGTGACCTCGCTCAGCCCAGACCGGTCGCCCTCAGAGCGCGCCTACAACCACGCGCTCGAACGTCTCGTGCTGCCAGCGGGCGACCTTGCGCTTCGGACCGAGTTCATCAAGGAACTTCGCCGGTGGCGCCAGGTCCAGCGCCTTTCGGCACCCGAACTGGCGAACGGGCAGCGAGCGGGTCTCGAGCGGCTTCTCCGCCATGCATCGACGGAGGTCCCTCACTACCGCGATCTCCGCACGACCGGTTCGGACGACCCGTACGCGTGGCTTCGTCAGTTCCCGATTCTCACGAAGTCGCACCTGCGTTCCGAAGCAGATCGGCTGATCACGCTGGGTGCTCGCAATCTCGTCAAGATCGCAAGCAGCGGCTCGTCGGGGGTCCAGAGCGTCGTGTGGTCCACGCCTCGAGAGCAGAGCCGGAGCCTGGCGATCCAGACCCTGTGGTGGGAGTGGGCCGGGTACCGGCTGGGGGATCGACTCCTCCAGACCGGAATCACCCCCGACCGGGGGGTTGTGAAGCTTCTGAAGGATCGGCTCCTCCGGACCACCTACGTCGTCGCGTTCGGGCTCACCGATGCCGAGATGGCAGACATCCTCGAAGGCGGGCGTCAGCGGCCGTGGCGGTTCTTGGGGGGCTACGCGTCCTCTTTGGCTGCGCTCGCTCGTGTCGCTTCCACGCAGGAAATCGGCGTCTCCGGCGTGGAGGCGGCCATCAGTTGGGGTGACAAGCTCTACCCGCGGCACCGCAAGCTCATCGGAGACCACCTCGGCGCTTCCGTTTTCGACACCTACGGAGCGAGCGAGGGACTGATGATCGCAGCTCAGCGAACGCCGACCAGCCCCTATTACGTGATGTCTCCCCACGTGGTGGTGGAGTTGCTCGACGAGGATGATCAACCGGTTGCGCCCGGAGATCTCGGTCGGGTCATCGTCACCCGGCTGGATGGGTTCTCGATGCCGCTCATCAGGTTCCGGCTCGGTGACCTCGCCGTGGCGCCCGAGACACCGCTCACGGTCGGAGGTGGCCCAGCCTTCCCCCAGCTCGAGCGCATCATCGGGCGAGAGACCGACGTGATCATCTCGCCCGAGGGGCGAACGCTCACCGTTCACACCTTCACGGGCGTGTTCGAGCATGTGGAGTCCATCGAACAGTTCTCGGTTCTCCCAACCCAGGCCGGACTGGTGATCGAGTACATCGTGGGGGCCGGATTTGATCCCAGCACCCTCGACGAGGTGGGTGCCGCGCTCTGCCGAGCGGTGGGCGAGCACCTGGCGATCACCTGGCGGCAGGTGTCGCACATCTCGGACTCGCCATCGGGTAAGCCCCAGATCATCAGGCCTGTCGCCGACGATTCCTGAGCCGTGTTTCGAAGGTTGTTCCCGCCGCCGGCGTTGGTGGTCTGTGAGTAGGCTCCGGTCATGTCCAAGCGGACGGTTCGGCGTATCGAAGAACCCGACTTGGACACCGTGGTCGACGTTCACATGGCTGCGTTCCCCGACAGCCTCGTGTGCCGTCTTGGGCACGAGGCCGTCGTGCGTCAGTACCGCTGGTTGCTCTATGGCCCACACACCGACGCATTCGGCCTCGTCGCCGAGGTCGACGGCGAGGCCGCTGGGACCTATCTCGGTGGTGTCTACAACGGGGCCACCACCGGCTACATCCAGGCCAACCTTGGTTTCCTTGCCGGTTCGATGGCGCGCCGCCCCAGCCTGCTCTTCAGCGAGGACTATCGGGCCAAGGCACGCACTGGCCTCCGCCTGCTGAAGCGGCAGATTCGCACGCCACGTCGTCTCGCCCCCACGAGCACGGTGGTCGCGTCGGAACAAGCCACGTCAGCGCCAGCCGTACCAAGCGGCGACGGCACGATTTTCGGTCACCTGGTGTTGGGGGTGCACCCCCGATTTCAGCGGCGGGGCATCGCCCGGTCGCTCATGGAGGAAGCCGACGACATCGTCGACCGGTTGGGCTATCG
>Ga0105045_10003863_pt1 | contig 12962 bp, 25 predicted proteins | sample MAT02_FD_78089 | JGI IMG/M metagenome (GOLD analysis project Ga0105045, IMG submission 78089) | Freshwater microbial communities from Lake Fryxell liftoff mats and glacier meltwater in Antarctica - MAT-02 (megahit assembly) | ecosystem: Environmental > Aquatic > Freshwater > Ice > Liftoff...
CGCCACGCACCGCGGCACCACCGCGAGCGTACACCGGTTTCCGCTTCCGCCGCCAAGGTCGACAGGACTACCCCCCGGCGCGCATTGCTGGCCATATTGCCACTGCGCGCGCGTGATCACGACTCGTCGGATTGCCATTGTTATATCTCGATTGCGGTTCCGACACGCCACCTGCGTATCACAGCGTATTCAGCGTTATTTCGCGCCCGGTTTCCCGGAACTGGCCAGACCATCGCGGCGCGGACTGGCATCTTGTCGTATTCGCGGAACACGGCCGCAAACCGCTCAGCGCTGTATTCGCCCGCGCCGGGCCCGGCGGCGAAAGCGCCAATGCTAGGGATAATCTCACAACCGCTCATGGTTGCGCGCCACTTCGGAAGCATCGATTCAGCGTAGTTCAGCGGCGCAGTGGCCATGTGGTCGTAAAGCTGCGGTGATATCATTCCGCCGAACGGCGCAATCTGCGGCGCGATGTAGCGTGCGAATCGCGTACGCAAACCGCCGTGCGTGGTCGCGATAACCTGAAATCCAGACTTGCACGCGCTCGCGAGCGCTACGCCTAGAGCATGCCATTCGCTTACCGGCGCACGTGGCCAGCGCGTTTCAGGGTCGGCGATAATGCGGCCGTTTCCGATGCGCATCGACTGCGCGAGTGTTGCACGCCAGTTTGCAGGATCCCATTGGCCTTCAGTCGATTCCGTACCGGGCCCGCCGAAACACCATGCGTATATTCCCGCGGCATCGAGTCGACGAATGGAAATTGGGTGCACGACGTTGACGCCGCAGAATCGGATTCCCATGTATTTCAGCAAGTCAATGTGCGCCTGTGAAATGCCGCCGTGCGGAGTCATGTCACCGCGGACGTACCATCCTTTTCCGTGCGGTCGCGAGAGTGCTATCACGGGGGTCAAAATCCGGCGATTCCGCTGATTTTTTTGAAACTCGGGGCGGTGATAGAACGCAAGTCTGCAGCCACTTTGCGCGTCGTCGGCGCGGTGTTATTCGCGACCATTTCAGCCGTCTCTCGACGCGTCGGTCCCACTGGCGCCAATGGCATTGCGGGCGTCGGCGCGACGCGACGTGTAAAATACCAGTAAGCGAGCGCGCCTAGTGCGATGTAGATAAGCGGCTTCATATGGGGCTCAGCACGGGTGATGCGGCCTACGAACGTTCCAGCGCGACCAGAATAGCGCGCTTGATTCCCGTGCTCATTCGCGCCCGCACGGCCGCGCGGCGCGCAAGTTCTTGAATAGGGTCACGTAGTCGCGCGGCAATGTCGCGTTCGACGGCTAGGCGGTCGCGCTCACTCGTGTAGACTTCGCCGGCCCGGCGGTCCGCGGCCGTGGGCGCAATGCGCGGAATGGCGCGCATTGCGTCGTAAAGCGTTTTCGTGTTCACTCGCGTTGGGTTCTGAACGAACGCCAGGTGAAACGTGTCACTGCCGAACAACCCGCCCGAAGTGAGCCACATTCGCGGTTTCAGCGCCAGCGCTTCGGCCGCTAAAAGGTTGTCTTCCGAGAGTCGCGATTGCCAATTACTGTCGAGCATGATTCCGTTCGGATACCACGAAGGACCGACCGCGCGCGCCCTAGCCGTTGCGCGGTCGACGGGGGCGCCGCTATCAGTCTGGCGCCGCACCATAATGGGTGTTTGCCGCGAGCCCACCAGCGTTATCGATGTAGGGTCGCCGTCAAGACCCATGCTAGGCACCGTCGCATATTCGAGGAAATACTCGCCAGCCGCAATGCGCGCGAGTAGCACGCGCTGGACGTCATTGGCAATCGTGGCATGACGCGCCTCCGCGCGGTTCTGCGGCGCGTCAAAGCCGTTTACGATGGCATCGCCAAACGACGCGGCGATATTGTCCGCGCTGATACCGCGCTGGATTCCTACTTGGTCTCCGAGCGGCCCGCCCGTCGCGCGCACGTCATCGGCCGCGGCCTTGATTTTCGCGGCCGGCGAAAGCTTCCTTTTCCACAGAAACGCGCCGACGACCACAGCGCCGATTAGAAGAAAAATCACAGTGCACTCCGCTTTATGCCATAGACGGGCGTTGCGTCGCGGTCGACAATGCGCGCGTTGCATTGCGGGCAATGCGTAGGCGTGTGGGCATAGAATCCGGCGAAGTTCTCGCGCACGTTGGAAAGCTCTTCTCTGAGCCTGTGCACTTCCGCAATGAGCGAGTCAATCTTGCTCGACATGAGCGTGCGAACGGATTCAGCTTCCGCGTTGTGTTCAGTCTTGACGCGATAGTAGTCCGCCGCGACGCGCACTAGTGCGAGAATGCCTTTGCTCGAAAGCACGGCGGTCACGGCTGCGCCGACCGCAGCGATGATAATGGCGGCTTCGGTTTCCATCACAGAATCTCAGCGACTGCAGCGGACGTGAGGCACCGGTATGGCGTACCTTGTGGACTGCCGTCGGGGAGCGTTTCGACGCGCACGCGCATGCTCAGTGCCACGCCTTCCACCACTGTATATGCTTCGCCGCCGAGTCCGCTTGCGAGCGACGTCGTGAGTGTGATCAGCCGCTCACCGTCGCCGATGCCGTCATCGACGAAAAATCGGTGTGACACTGTGATGGTCGACGCGGTTCCGGCGCCGATTGTCGCGCGGAGTCGGAGTCGATAGGCGGTCGGCACCGTCCAACGCGCGAAGCACAAGTCGCCCGAAGGAACGCCGTCGAGCGTGCCAATCGGCAAATCATCGTACCGGCGCCCGTATCGCGCGTTTTCAGCGTGCACGGTCGCCCTCGCAATACGCGTTTACGAGCGCGCACGCCGCGCGCGCCGCGCCGCAGATAGTCGTGCGCGTCTGCGACGGCGCAGAGCCGCAACCGGCGAGAAGGACCACGAGCGCGAGAATGCGAATCTTCACTTTTTCGCCCCTTGCGCCAGCTGGACGACAAGCGCCGACAATGCCCCAAAGAGCAGCAGCACGCCTACCCATTGCCAGAAACCGAGAGCGAGTAGAAAGGCACTCACTTGACGAATCCTCGCGCGAAAGCGCCAATGGGTTTTCGGAACACATACAGCACGACGAGTCCCGAGAGAGCGAGAAGAATCGGCACGATTGCCAGCGCGCTACCGCCGACGACGGCGCCCGTGCCGAACGCACCGGCGAGATTTCCGGCGGTAGTCGCCGCCGACGTTGCGGCATCGCCCACCGCGGCACTCGCGCGGCGCGCGAGTAGTGCGGGCGTGGCGATGTTTGTGCGTTCCGCGTGAATCCGCACGGGGCGTCCCAAGTCGGTCTGGATTTTGACCACTGGATTGCGCGCAATCATCGCGGCAAGTTCGGCAGTCGACCACGCGCGATAAGGTACGCCCGCGCGTCCTAGCACGAAGTTACTCCCCGACATTTTCACGGGCATTTCGACGGCCGTGCGCATGTGTCGGCGGAGTTCGTATTGCGCGACCGCCACGGAATCGAAACTCGCGCCCGAGACGTATACAGCCCAGATAGCGTCAGTGCTGACAGTGGTCAAAATGCCTCGAATGCGCCGCGCAGGACGTCTAGAGTAGTTGCGGCTTCACGCTTAGGGCGGAACTGAAATACAATCCACGCGAGCGCCATGGCCGCGACGATTGCGATGATAACTGCAGTCGGGATTACGACGCCCATTAGAAGGCGCTCAGAATCGATGCGAGTAAATCTTTTTTCGGTGGCGGCGCGGGGGGCGGCTGCATTACGAGAAACAGCGCACCGCCGATAACGGCAATCCCGAGAATCGCGAGAATGATGATTGTATTCTTATCCACGCTCACACCTTTTTCAGCGCCTTGGCGTTTGCTATCGTGGGCCCTATTGGCGTGAACATCGCAAAAATCCCGAGAAGTCCAGAACCGCCCGATTCACTCACGACCGCGCGTCGTCGCGATTCGCTCACGCGCCAGAAAATGGCGAGCAAGAAAACGGCGACGAGCACGGCGGCGAGTATCAGCATCGGCGTTCAGAATCCGAGCGAGAAAGAAAACTTCCCGCTAGGTTTCGTTGCGGCACCGTCCGCGTCTACCGCCTCGCCGTCATCTGCGGGAAGGCGCGCAGCCGTCGACGGGCGCATCATGAGATAGAGCACGGCCGCAACCGCCGCGGCGATTGCGAGCCATGCAATGCCGCTCACTTGCCCCCGCGGACGAGCTTCTGATCGAGCACGGCCGCAAGGCCGGCGCGCGACGTCGCGACTTGCTTCTTTCCGGCGTACGCTTCCGCACCGCCCGATGCTTTCATCGTGCGCATTGCGGCATCGCGGTCATACGGTTGACGCGAAAACTGCAGAATGCGCGTCGTCGCCAATACGGCACGAGCGCCGATGTTGACGCTGAGCGAGCCGCGCGGGCACTCGCCGATGGACTGGTCTGCGCGCCGGCCGAAAATCGGCAGGACGTTAGGTGCCACGCGCCCGACGATGGGCGTGAGCGACGGATCGATGAGATTGGTCATATCGACAAGCTCTGCGAACGAGCGCCCGGAATAGAGCACATCGTCGCCCGCGCGCAGCGAAATGTTGGTGTATCCCGCGTGGTTTCGGACACCGGTGGTAGTGCTCGGAGGGTCGAAAAACGCGACGACGAGACTTGCGCCTTCGGGCCCGCCGATGGGCTCTACATCGAACTGGATTTGTGCTTCGTTGTACGCGCGCAGCCCTGGATAGGACTGATTTTGATGCTTGTCCGTGCGATAGACAGCCCAGATGTCGCATTCGGTGATGGTCGAAAGCACGACGCTGAGAAAGCCCGCAAACGAACTGTTTCCCTGCGCCGGGGTATTCGCCGCCGCGAAGCGGAACCGCAACCCCGCGTCACCGTCGATGCGCCGGTCGAAAGCGGTGACCGGAATCGAGCCATCCGATTCGCGCGAGAATCGGTCGCGAATCACATCGGCAAGCGGAATGGAAATCCAGATGTCGCCAGTCGCAACGCCCGTTGCGGTCGCGTCTGCGACGTTGGCCGCGGCCTCGGGAAGAATGGTCGCGCGATATACGAGCTGTGTGAGCTGATTCAGCTCTTCGCCCGTCATGCTTCCGACGATCAAATCTTTGCCACCCGCGCGAAGCCGCACGTTCTGAACGATGTTGGCCAGAAGTGCGCCGGGCATCGCGTTGGTCATATCGATGTGCGTCGCCAGCGTGCCGCGCACGCGCAGCATGAGGCGCGTCAGGTGCCCCCAATTGCCGTCCGGCGCACGCTCGGGCGCACCGACGATATTATCGAGACCTACGTAGACTTCCGCGCCTGCGGCAAGGTCGGGACCGGTGAGCGGGCGAACGAGGCAAGCACGCTCGCGAGGACCTACGCGCATCATGGTGCGGAGTCTCCCGCTGCAGTCGGAACGCCAGCCGAGCTAACGCCCGGACGCGGCAACACCGAAGTCCAATCCATGCCGAAATTTGCCGCAATCTGCTCGATTGCGCGTAGCGCCAGAAAGGCGGCGACTACCATGAGAATCGTCTTGACGTTTGGGGTCATATCAGTCCGGGGGAAGGTTGCCGTAGGTGAATCCCATCGGTGAACCATCCCTACCGCGCCCCCCGCCATCGCGGCAATACACGCGGGGTCATATAGGGCCATTAGCGCCCAAATATCTTGCGCGCTCGAATCCGTGCGTTCGCTCACACGCGACAGAAAAAACGTAAGGGTTTATTGAAATGACCATACGTCCACGCTGGCGCTGGGATGCCCCTAGAATCGCGCGCCGCCTAGTCCGCCCCGAGTGTCAGGGCAGAGCGTCCGGCGCGATTGTAGGGGTTTTTGGTCAGTCGGCCGGAATCGCCGAAACAGCGCCAAAATGACCCTATGTGACGCTATGTGACCCTACGTCGCGGGCCCGTCGCCGCCATCACCGACGTCCGTGCCCGAGCCGAGCCACGTCACAAGCCGCTCCCGATGAACGTACCACCGGCCCGCCATGCGGCGCGCGCCGGGAACCATTCCAAGCCGGCACCACCGGGCGAACACGCGGCGGCTCACGCCCGCGAGGCGCGCGGCCCGCGGCGCCGATAGCAGCTGGTTGGCGTTGACGGACATGGCGGTCACTTCTTGCCGCGCGCGCACAAGTGCGCCGTGTGCCCGCCGACGTCGCCGGTTATCCACTGGCCGCCCGAGTCGATGCAGTCGAGCCTCTGCGAAGCGCGGCGGCCCGCTTCACAGCTTTCAGACGCGACCGCTATAGTGAGCGCGAGCGCGAATGCGGCCGCGATACCCGCTACGCCTAGAACCCAATCGCAATCACTCATCTTCCCCCCAATCGGCGCAGCGGATACGGTCCGCCACCGCGCGTGGAATCGTATTCGGCAAAGTAACCCGGCTGGCCGCGCCCCGTGCGCGCCGCGCATTCTCGTGCGGCGGCTTCGAGAGCAGGGTCTATCGCGCGAAGTTCTGACAGATCATAGTGACCGACCGTCCCGAACACCCTTATCACTCTCGCATTGTTCCGCGCCATCATGGACAAGCTCGCTAGCCGTTGCGTGTCGAGAATGACTTTCATGCAAGCATGCCTGTAGCCAGTAAGCACACGGACCGCCGCGGGCGTTGGCCGGCGCATGAGTGGCCAGTGCAAGTGCGCCTCTGGCGCGAATAAGATTGTCCCGGGCCCGGCGCTTAGCGCATACGCGCATAGGCTTTCCATATCTAGCTCGTCGCCAGATTGCGGCGGTTGCCAATCGAGGATGCGGTGGCCCGCCTTACGCGCGGCATCGGCGGACTTGCTTCCGCGCACGATGGCGCCGTGTTTGGATTGTATATGCCATTCGCTATTTGGGTCCGCCACGATTGCCAACCACGGCGACTGTTTACGTAGTGCGTGCGCCTCGACAATCTTTGCGGCCGTGAAAGTCTTCCCCATGCCGCTTGCGCCCGCATGGATTTCAATCGCGGCCGATGGCGGTGCGGCACTCACGGCGACTTGCCGCTCTTCAATGCCTTACTTTCGGCCGCGGCCGTGACCGCATATCCGCCCATCGACTGCGCGAGCATGACGAATGGCGCGATATCCGACAGAAACTGCATATCGTATCGGTGCGAGAGTTGAGCAATGGCGTTGCCTGCCGTGCCCTCTTGTAGTTTGCTCGCCGGGCCAGGCATGTGGCCCGAATAGGACATAGCGATTGAAATCCGCAGCGCGGTAAACGCGGCTTTCGCGATTCCGAGCGCGTCCGCGTCGGATAGCGGGCGCGGCACCGTCGAGCCTGACAGCGCGCACACCGGCGCGGGAATCGCGCTCCGGCATCCGGCGCATACGCCGCAACCTACCGGGCCCGTCGCGTCGGGCGCGGCACCGCTCGTGTCGAGCGCGCCGGGCGCGGCCGGCGCGGGCCCGTCCGCGTCGGAGAAATCGGCGAGCGTGCTTTGCGGCCGCTCGGTCAATGCAGGGGGCGCGGTGTAGTCGTATCCGCGCGACGGCGCGTCGACTTCGGCAGGCGGGATTTCCGGGCGCGGCAACACTTTTTGCCAATCGACCGTCGTCTGGCGGGCGTCTGCGACGGTCTGCGCCGGGCGCGGTTTCACTTTGCGACCATTAGGCTTTTTATTGGCATCGTATTGCGTAAGCCAGGCGCGTTCATCGGGCGTGAGTGACGCTTTTTTCCGCAAGCGATAAGCGCGGCTCGGTGCGGCGTTCGCTGTCATGTCGACCAGCCGGAAAGTCGCTCGTGCGCGCGCAGCATCGCCAATACATCGCCGTCCATCGCGGCAACCTGTGCAGCGTCCAAGTCTTGACGTATACGATGCGCGGCGAATGCGCCGGCCAGTCCGATTGCGTCGTAGGCCGATAGGACGTCATCGCGCACGCGGGCCACTTGGCGCGAAAGCTCAGCGGCGAGACTGGGTGACGTTGAACGCAGCGTCATGGCTCGCTCGTTTCATCGGTCGCGCCAAAATCGGCATCAGCGCCCATGAATCCCGCAAGCATGACGGAAGCGCCGCGCAGTCCGCCTACCATAGCGAGCAAGCGCGCGAGCGATTCCACAGCCGACGCGACTTCGCCGGGCGTCATGTCGACCGTGATTCCGACGGAACCGTCATCGTATATGACCACGGTCGCCGTCGGCAGGAAAGCGCGCGCGCCATGCAACGACGCGAGCGTAGCGCGCGCGGTCGCGATATCCTCGCCTAGCAGCGCGCGCAACGCCTGGTGCGCTTCGTCCGTGTATTCGCCCGATACCGCCATCGCACCGCCAGAACTGTCTATGAGCATGGCGGTGACACTATATGACGCTACACGTAGCGTCAAGCATTATTCGCGGCGCTATTTCCCCGGGCGCAATCTCGGCGTGATATCGGCCGCTATCGCGTCAATGCCTGGCCAGCTGTAGCCGCCATCGGCCGCGCGATGCGGTGCCACTGTCGCGCCGTCCGGCAGGATGTAGCGAAGGCCGGCGAGGCGCGGCGACGCTTGTAGCGAACGCGCGCTGGCCTTTCGGATGAACGCGCGGCCGTGCTTGTCGAGCGCCGTTTTCACGGTTTCGACGCCAACGTCTAGCGCCACGCTTCCGCCGGCGCGCAGTGCGTCGTATTTTTCCGGGTCCGCCTTTGGGATTCCCTTCGCCTTGACTTGGATTCTTCCCGCGCCTTCCCCCGACGTTGGCGTATAGCGATACAGTTTCGGCGCCGTTGCGTGCCAATCGCACATTGCGCCTTCGTATTTCCACGCGCCTAGTCGCACGTCATCGCGGTCGGTCGCGTCGTCGCGGCGCGAATAAACGGCGTCAGTGTCGCAATACAAAGCGTCATCGCCCGCACGTTCGAGACGTGCGAGTAACGCGAGGCGAGCGCGCGATATCATATAGGCACCGTGAATCGGCCGCGCCGATGCGGGGACTTGTCGGCGCGACGTGTCAACGAAGACGTCGCCGTTTTTTCCAAGCGCGCGCAATCTCTCGTTGCGCACATTGTCCGGCAATTGCACCCAACGCATGAGCTGTTCGTCACTCGGCCGAATGTATAGCGATTGCGTTTCAATACCCTGGCAAAGTTTGCCCGACGCGCTGTTACACAACCATTTTGCGTAAGCGCGCATCGACTTATCGCCAGCTTCCGCCGCACGCTCACGAATGCCATACGCGAGCGTGACCCATGGTTCGTACACGCGTGCGAGTGTTGGCCAAGTGCGTGCGGTGTGAATCTCCACGCTGGCGCCATGGTCGACCGCGCTTTGCAGTTCAGGTTGCGTGTACACCCCGCGAGTCTCGCCGGTGGCCCATATAATCGCGCTATCTTTACCGCGGCGCGGTACCAGTGGAAAGCGGCCCGCGGGCGTTTTCACCGTCGCGTCATAGCAGCCGTGCGATTGCCGCGCGAACGCGCGCAGCGCATCGGGCGCGCGGTCAATGACGGTGCAAACGCCCGTTGGCGTCGGCTGTAGCAACCCCCACGTGTACATGCTGTTGACGTCATCGCGGTGGCCAGTCTCTGCCACGGTGCGGAACACTTCTACGCGACCGCCGTAGTAAGACTGCAGTTCAGCCTGATAGGTTTCGTGATCTGGCGTTGCGCCGACGTCGCACATCTCCGAAAGCGTGGCCCATGCAATCCCGCCTATCGTGCGGCGCACGTCGCCTTTGGAGTTTCGCACGCGGACGCCGGCGGATTCGAGGCGTTCGACGTATTCAGTCCAGACATCGAGCAAGATTTCGCAATCGTGTAGACAGTAGTCTGCGACGCGGTTGTAATCCGCTCGACGGAGCGAATGAGAAAACGCGCAATAGCCGCGGCATTTTTCGGGGCAGATACAGGGAAGCACTTGCACAGTCTTTTTCCCGGACCACGCGTCAAGCGATAGCGGCGCGAAACGGTACGTATCGCGGCACTCCGCATGTCCCGCCGCTTTCATGCTGATAATTCCTGAGCCGCTCAGTGTGGCATTCCACGGGCAGCGGATAAGGTCTATCAGATACAGGAAATCGAATCGCCCGCCGAAATGCGAGAGGATAAGGTCTTTTGGGCCCGTGCTCTCGTACCAGTCGACGATTTGCTGTGGCGTGCGGAATAGGATGCGCCGACGTTCAGCGCCTATTCCGCCAACCGCCCCGCCGAGCAAGAAAGAGTCCCAGTTCACGGTTTCGATGTCAAACGCCCAGACCGTCATTTGCGCGGCTTTCGTTTAGGGGGTTTCGCCGCGAGTTTCGCAAGCGCTTTTTCAGCGCGCTGCTCAGCGCGCGCGCGGTCGCCAGCTACCTCGCGACGGCGCGGCAAGCGGCGCAAGTCTATCTGCCACGCATGAACGCGAATGCGGATATCCGATGGTATATCGGCTAGCTCACGCAAGCGGCGCGGAATTGCGAGGCGCGCGTTGTCGAGCGTGGTCAATGCCATTACGCTTATCCACGCACGGTCCGCGCTTCCCTGCCGGCGAAATGACAGCTCCGCTTTTAGGTTGAATACGTGGACGCCGCGATTGCCCAACAACCGCGCAAGCTTTTTCGCGTCGTCGCTTCCGCGGCCGAGTGTCGTCCAATCGGCGTCGAGCGCAGGCCCGTATTTCGAATCCTCGCCGGACCGCGCGGCCAGTAGCGACAAGCTTACTACTGTTGCGACGTAGCCAGTCGCGTTTCGCGTGACGATTGCTTTTCCGACTGGCACGCCTGCCGCGCGTAGAACGCTGGCGATTTCCGCTATCAGTCGGTGCGCAATCTTCTTATCAGTCCAATCGCCGGACTTTTTCGACTTTTTTGAGACGTCATTGTCGTACTTTTTGAGCCAAGCTTTTTCGGGCTTTTTCAACGAAGAAAGCCGCGCGCGGTATCTCCGCGCGCGGCTTCGTTCAGTGGCGTTTTTCGCTTTCGCCACGCTTGTCTATATCAGGTTGCGTGAACTTCGATGGTGTAGCTTTCGAGCGTGCGGCCGCCCTTCAACTCCGTCACTTGGCCGTCGCGCGTCATCGTGACGAACTCGGCCGCGGCGGGGTCAATCTTTTCGAGCTTTTTGGCCGCTTGCGCACCGAGCCAGACCTTTTGAATCTCGCCGGCGCCAATGCCGATTCCCTCGACACGCATCTTGCGGAACATGCCCGAAAAACCGCCGGGCCCGATGAAAATCCCGAGAATGCGCGGCTTACCGTCGACCGATGTCAGTTCAGTCCCCGCGAAAACGCCCTCGATGAAATCGCCCGCCTTTTTCAGTCCAACGACGTCGGGAAGCGCGTCCGAAATGGCCGTTACCTTGGCGCCCGTGCGCTTGACGTAGCCCGTGAGAATCGAATCGACTTTGCTTGCTGCAGTTTTGCCCATTGTGTCTCCCTACCTCGCCGCGAAATGCGGCGGACCCCATGTCTATCGAGGCGCGATGCCGCATGCAAGGTCAATCGTGAGGGGTCACATAGGGTCACGGCACGATGCGATTGCGGCGCTTGACGCCGAATGCGATTCGCTGTAGCGTGCGGCTCGGTTGAATCGCATTCCAAGGGAGCCCATTCATGAAATCGCAGACGCACATCTCTATCAGCCTCACGCCGCGCACGCACGCGGCGCTACGTACTCTCGCCGCTCGACTCACGCGCGAGGCGGGTTCGCGTATCACTGTCAGTGCCATCGTTCGCGCGAGCTTGGCGGAAAACTATCCCGAGCTGCGCGCGGCCGTTGCCGCGGAAGAAGGCTGCGCCGTGGCGGACCTAGGGTGCGCGACATGATCACTGATATCACGGACCGCGCCGCTATCGCTCGCGTCGCTGCAGCCGTCGCGCTCGCGGTGCCGCGCGTACCTGCCGAATGCATCGCTGAAAGCGTCAACGCGCTTTATGCGGTGCTCGGGCACGTGCAAGAAGACCTTTCCGACACCGCCACTTTCTTGGATACATTCGCGGCGTGCACGATGGCGGTATTGCAACACCGCGCGATGCATCTGGGCCCCTATGGTGAGGCGTGGCGCGAACTTTCCTACGGGGAAGCCGCGCAATACATCACTGCATTTTTCGATGCGTCGATTGTCGAGCATCGGCGCGGTAAGGGAAACTGACATGGAATCTGTAAAGCTTTCATGGCTCGGAGCGTGTGTGGTAATCGATACCGGGGACCGCGTGTGTGCGGTCGACCCTGCCGATATTCTCGCTGTCTATGGCGCGAATCGCGGAGTGACAATCTATCTCAGCGCCGGACGGTGTGACCCTGTGCATATAGGGATGCCGGAACCGCATAGCCCCGCGCAAGTGGTGCGCGATTTACTTGCGTTTCTTGCCGAAGGGGCGCCCGACAATGGCGACGAAGACGTCGCAGATATCGAGTGTGCGGTGCGGCTGCGCGCTGAGCTTGCGGTCGCGGAAGCGCGGGGCGCGCGGCTCGACGTGTACATCGCGAAGTTGGAGCGCGAGGAGCTTGACAATGAAAGGCGCGCGGACGCGCTTGACGCGCGCGCGCGCACCGCGGAGGGGAATGCCGCGGACGCGCACGAATGGCAACGACGCGCGCGCCATGCAGAGGCGCGCTTGTCGGAGATTTCCAACGTGCAATACGACGCATGGGGCACCGCGCGCGCGGAGCTTGCGAACGCTGCGGATAAATGGCGCGCGCTGGCTGAGACCGCGGACGCGCAAGCGCGGAAGGCTGAAACGGAAAGCGCGCGGAACCACGCGGCGTGGACGGCCGAGCGTGCGACCTTGATGGCGGCGCTCGCGGAGCTGGCCAAGTGAGCGCGGACGCGGTTGAACATGAGCCCGGCGGGCGTTACCACGCGCCCGCCGGGCCCTCTCGCGCTTCCGAGCATTGACCGGCATCGCGACCGCCCAGCATTGTAGCGCGAAAGCGGGCGGCGCGAGCGCGCGTTGGACGGCGGGCGGGCTGCGGTGCGTCGATGCGCTGCAGCCCGTTTTCTTTTGCGCGAATGCGACTTGCGCTTGACTCGGGGAACCGAATGCGATTCGTGGGGAACCGAATGCGATTTCGGCTTGACAGCGGTGCGGAATGCGATTGCGCCGGGCCCGAATGCGACTTGAGCCGCGCTCCAGGCCCTCGCGCAACCGGTGTCGTCCCCCCCC
>Ga0105045_10003865_pt1 | contig 12961 bp, 8 predicted proteins | sample MAT02_FD_78089 | JGI IMG/M metagenome (GOLD analysis project Ga0105045, IMG submission 78089) | Freshwater microbial communities from Lake Fryxell liftoff mats and glacier meltwater in Antarctica - MAT-02 (megahit assembly) | ecosystem: Environmental > Aquatic > Freshwater > Ice > Liftoff...
AATTCTTTCTACTCGCCGACAATTCTTGCTCGCCGGGTCCGCTCCCTTCGCCGCTTCGATCGCTCGCCCATCGTTTGCGTTGAATTCTGAGACTGGGTCTCTCGATTCGATCGGTTTGCAAGTTTACACCGTCCGTAATCAATTATCGGAAAATGAAGACGCGACGTTGAAGGCGGTCGCGGACGCGGGCTACAAGCAAGTCGAACTGGGATCGATCGATAACGGCGGCATCCGATTGGCCGCGAAGGCTCGTGAACTGGGCATGAATGTGAGCAGTTCATTTTGTGATTTCAAGACGTTCACGACCGATGGCGGCGAGGGGGTCATGAGCATCGATAACTTGTTGCGAAGTGCCAATGCGATGAAGCTGAAGCATGTCGTTTTTGGTTATGTCCCCAAAGGGTCGCGTGAAACGGTTCAACAGTACGAGGCAATGGCCGAACGTTGCAATGCGGCGGCCCCGAAGTTCCGCGACGCGGGCGTACAGCTTTGTTATCACAACCATTCATTCGAGTTTGCACCGCTTGATGGCGGCGAAAAAACTGGCTTCGATTGCTTCGTTGAAATGTTTGAACCGACGATGATGTTTGAGCTCGATGTGTTCTGGGTCAAGATCGGCGGGTACGACCCGATCGCGATGCTGCGAAAGCTTGACGGTCGTGTTTCGCAGGTGCATTTGAAGGACCTGAAGGCGGGTTCGGTGACGCAGTGGGACGAGGGCCAGATCCCCCAGGACGCGTTTCAAGAGCTCGGTGATGGTGTCATCGACATGCAAGAAGTGATGCGAGTGGCGAAGGAAATTGGCGTGTCGCAATGTCACGTCGAGCAAGATCAGTCGCCCGCCCCGCTGGACAGCATCGTCCAAAGCATCAACTATCTACAGCAACACGCGTTGATTTCGAAGTAACCTCGAAGTGATCGCGTCGAGTGGTGTTTCTTGAAACATGGACGTCCGTGGGGGTAACCTTTGAACGCTCGAATACATATTGTCGGTATCGGTGATGACGGACTGGATGGCGTGACGCGACATGCGAGGACGGTCCTCGATCGCGCCGAGGTTATCATCGGCAACAAGGGCTTGGTGCAGCGACTGGGTGATTCAGTCGCGCCGGGTGCGCGGCGAGTTATCATCGGCGGCGATTTGGATGAACTTCAAATGGCCTTAACAACTTACCAAGGAGAGAACATTGTCTTGCTCGCCGGTGGCGACCCGTTGTTCTACGGCATCGCGAGGTTCTTGACCGAAAAGCTGGGCAAGGATCGTTTCGAGGTCATCCCCCACGTCAGCAGTATGCAACTAGCGTTCGCGCGGGTGAAGGAAAGCTGGGACGATGCTTACCTTTCCAACCTAGCGACCCAGCCGCTGGACCGCGTCGTCGACAGCATTCGCACGGCGGAGCGCGTCGGCTTGTTTACGACCGAATCGATCTCTCCCCGAGTGATCGCGTCGGCGCTGCTGGATCGCCGGATTGATTACTTCACCGCTTACGTTTGCGAAAACCTAGGCACGCCGGACGAGACCGTCACGCAGGGCGAATTGAAGACGATCGCCGATCAATCATTCGGTCCGCTCAACGTGATGGTGCTTGTTCGCAAAACCGGCAAGGCGGACCGGCCCAGCGGCAGTGGCGCGAGATTATTTGGAAATCCTGATGATGTATTTTTGCAGTCGCGTCCCAAACGCGGCCTTTTGACGCCGAGCGAAGTTCGCTGCATCGCGCTGGCGGAGCTTGACTTAACACCCAAGAGTGTTGTGTGGGACGTCGGTGCGGGCAGTGGTTCGCTCGCGATCGAAGCTGCACGGATCGCGATTCAGGGCAAGGTATACGGCATCGAAATGGATGCGGAAGATTTTGCGTTGATGATCGAAAACGCGAAAATGTTTGAATGTCCATCGCTGATCCCCATTCATGGCCAAGCCCCCGAGGCATTCTCCGATTTACCAGACCCGGATGCGGTCTTTGTCGGTGGCAGTGGCCGCGTCGTCGCCGAATTGGTTCGCGATGTAGTGGCCCGCCTTGCCTCCGGTGGTCGGATCGTGGTCAATGTCTCGAGCCCGGACAGTCTCGTCGAAACGCATCGCGTCATTGAGTCAGCGGGATTGAGGACGGATGTTCGAATGATCAATATCGCCCGTGGCCAATACCAACTCGATCGACTTCGCTTCGACGCGATGAACCCGACTTTCTTGGTCGTCGGGATTCGTACGTGATCGCGTCGCGTTTGGCCGTAAGTCAAACAGAGCCCGTTGTATCGAAAATCGGGAATCGATCTCGATCCCCGATTTATTTTTGGCACCCTTGCGATGGTTCTTCGCGGTGATTGCCGATAGAAAAATTTGGCGTGAGCATTCTTTGTCGATTCTTCCATCCTTCGACGTTCGCTCCGCCATCACCTCCCCCCAAGTTTGAAAATCAGGAGCAACGCGGATGCTTTCTCCCCCTCCCACACTACGTTAGCACATTGCCGGGCTCGTACTCGGTAGCATCGCTTTGTCAAGTTCGCTTCACGCCGATAACATTCCCATTGCACAACCAGTCGCCGAGCCGGCGATGGCCCGTGCGGTCGAGTCAAGCGGCAGGCCGCTGAGCGTCAGCGTGACGTTGCTTAACGAATCGATCCTTGGCGGTGCGCTGATGGACACACGTGAGTTATCCGTGAAGAAGTCGTTTGGCGACGCGACGATTCCTCTTTCCGAAGTCGCTGGCATCCGGCTGGCGACCGCCGAGGACGCGATGACAACCGTCGTGATGCTCAACGGTGACGCGATCACCGGTGCGACTGACATTCAGCAGTTGGTTGTTGAAACCGAATGGGGCACCGCAACGATTCACGGCACCAGTGTCGGGTCGGTGACCTTCGTGCCCGAATTGAAGTGGAATTCGCTTGCCGGATTGAACGAAAAACGTTGGACATTGATCGATGCGAAAAAAGCTGAGCCGCCGGCACCTGTCGCCACACCCATGGCCGAGACTCCGGTCAACCTGCAGAACAACGTCCGCTATCCAAACGGAACGTATGGTCAGCCGCAAGTTTATCGCAGCCGATAAGAGTTACTGAGCGTTGATTCACTCCCGCTCTTTTTCTTTAAAAGAGCTGAGCCGAAGCGAGCAGAGGGTAATTTTAGATTTCTCCCCGCGCGTAACCCTCCCGCAAAAAAGTCGTACATTTTTTAGGTTGGTGTCTGCTAAGCTTTTCACCCTCGCGCGCGGCGGGGGATCGAGAATCAGAGAGGGAGAGCCTCGCATTCGAAGCCCTCTCCGGCCCTGAAAGGACGACTCTCCCAATGGAAGAGTGAGGTAAACACTTGCTGGGCAACCACTCAGAAATTGTGCGACCTGCGATCGGGGGGGTGAGCCGTTTTTCATTCTTCCGGCAGTGGTCGGCCTTTGGTTTCGGGCAGGAACAACAATGCGACCAGCCCAAGCAAAAAGATCGCGCTCATGTAGCAACACGCGTTTCGAAATGCGTCCGTCTTTTCTCCTGGTGTCTCGGCACCCTGAGCAAAGAACGCTTGCAGGTGTCCGAGTACAAACGGCCCCGACGCGGCAATGAAGCGTCCGACGTTGTAACAAAAGCTTGTTCCGGTACTTCGTAAGCTCGTGGGAAACAATTCTGGCAAGTAGATCGCGAACCCTGCGAACAAGCCCAACTGGCAAGCGCCCATGAAAAAGCTCATCCAGATATCGCCGACGCCGTTGAAAAGTTGAAAGTAAGCGATCGTGGTTCCCATCGCGGCGAGAAATCCGATCGTGAAAGCGGGTTTGCGACCGATCCTTTGCGCTAAGATCGTGAAACCGATCATGCCAAAGAACGCACCGACGTTTTGCACAATCATGTTGGTGCCTTTCCAATAACCGGCCCGTCCGGCGATCTCGGATTCGGCGACGCCTGACTCACGAAGCGATTGGCTGATGACGCCGCCGACTAGCTCGGGGCTGAAGAAACCGATCCCCCAAAGTCCGATGACGCCCGAAACGCAAAGCATCATTCCGAAGATCGCGCGCCCTCGCCAACGTGCATCACCTAGTAACGCCGAATAGGAACCGAATTTCACGCCGGTCTCACGTCCCGCCTCTCGCGCCTTGACCCATTTTTCGGGTTCCTTCAATCTCATTTGAATGAAGACACAAAGGAAAGCCGGCAAGGCACCGACAAGGAACATGATCTTCCACATGTTTGAGCTCTCGATCGTTCCCCCGGCGGCGAGGCTTCCGAGGACCATCGAAATAATGCCCGCAGCGACATTCCCGACCGCCGACAACGCTTGAAGCAATCCGAGCGCACCGGTGCGAGCACCATCGGGAACGCTGTCGGCGACCAAAGCGACGGCGAGCCCGAAAACGCCTCCGACGCCAAGCCCGGTCAGAAATCGGAACGCGGCGAAGTCGATCCAGCCTTGCGAAAATGCGGACAGCCCCGTGCAAACACTGTAGATCAGAACCGTTACGGTCAGCATTTTTGCACGACCGACGCGATCGCCCATGGCACCAAAAATCAACCCGCCCATCGCCCAGCCGATGATGAAAATGCTGGTCGCGTAACCGCCGTATTGATTGATGACGGTCTTGTCAGTCCCAGCGGGCAACAGATCCGTGATCGCCCCTTCGCGGGCCAGCAAAAAGAGCTGCTGGTCCAAACAATCAAACAACCACGCCAGCGATGCGACGAGGAAAACAAACCAATGATACGAATTGAGTTGTTTCCACCAGGGGAGCGAACTGCTTTCGACGGACGTGGGTGCGGTGGTCATGACGCGGGTTGACAAGGGGAAGAAGATGGTGAATTTGTCCGACCATCATAACCACTTCTCACCGGATGTAGTTCAACTGCAGGATCGCTTCGTAGTCGAACTGTCTATCCAAGCCGCTGCGAAGCGGGATTGACATGCCCGGAGTCACGACGACGTTCTTCCCCACCAAGAAGTGAGCACCGACGGTCGTGTTGAGGATGTTGAAATTGTTCTTCAGGTCCGTGACCGCGATGCCCTGACCGGCGACGACGTCAGTCGATTGAAGCGTGCCGGTGTAGTGAATTTCGGCATTGGCGATGACGCCTTTGAGCAGTGACGAGCGGCGTTTATTTTCGTAAACGATGCGGTGTGCCGACGCATCGACGTGAGCGAGTGTGGAGTCAGTGAAACGGCCGAGACCCTGCAGCGGTCCACCGGCGAGGTTGGCGAGCACTGGATTGCCGTTCGCATCGACGTCCAGTTGGATGTAGGACTGAAAGAACGTGCGACGGTCGAACTTGGTGAGTAAACCTAAGAACGGAAGGATGTGTACGGCTTCGTTTTCGATCCGGAGTAATTCGTTGTTCCCCTGCAATAACCTCGCATCGTCCGCCAGTGGAATCGTCACGCCGCTGCCCCCGGAAAGAGTAAAACGATCGGTTCGTAAAAGGACGGCTTTCAAAATCGCCGTCGCGTTACCCAACTCGAAACTTCGCTCACCGGGGTTGCCCAATTGTTGACGACTGGACAACGTCCCTGCCATCGGCAAGCGAACCTCAATCGACATCAGTTCGTCGATCACGATCCGCTCCATGTCCAAGACGTAACGGCTGACGTCGCCGATGCCGCCGAACGCGTCGTTGAAAAAGTTGTAATTGAAGAACAACCTATCGCGGACTTCGGGGCTAAAGTTTTCGGACAGCTTCACCCGCCGCGTCGCGACGTCGGGACCAGCGATCACGATTGGCTCGCCATCGTTCCCAATTGACGAAACGTAAGAGTAATTAATGAACCAAGTCTGGCCGCTTTGAAACATTCCAAGGACGGCGTTGGGGTTCGCGTTACCGTTGGTGTAAGTCGCTGTCCCACCGTTAAAAACAAACCCTGGGCCCGGCGACGTTGGTGCGTCAGAGCCTTGGGTCGGTTCGAGCAAATCGAAGCGATCGGTTAACGAGTCACCTGATAGGTCTTGTCCCGTCCCAGCAGCGGTGAACAAATCGTTTGGGGTCCCGCCCCCGAAGTCGAACGACAAAATCGCGGTGCTGTCCGAACCCGATAGGATCGTGCCCGGCAAGAAGGCTGACGTCGTAATCGTGCTGGGGATTTTGATTATTGACACACCACCACCGAACAGGTCACCCATCATCGTCGGAGCGGAGGAGAACGATCCCGCTGCCGATCCGAGCGCCGCGACAGCGGCAAAATTGCCCGGTGCACGACCAAAATTCGGTGTCGGTGTTGGTGGAGCGAGTCCTGCCGGCGGAGCGGCGTCAAAGGGGCTGGCTAAATTCTCGGGCGTCGCGAACGGTTCGCTGATCCCCGGTGGGACCGCTTGGCCGCCGGGCAGCGATTCAGGACCGGGCGGAACCGGATTCTGGGGAAGTGCGGGGGATGACAGTTCCGGCAATGCGTCCTGGGGAACGGGAATCTGTGCGGTCGTTTGGCTGACCGCGTCCGCGTCCGCGATATGAGTATCGATCAATTCACCGGCATTCGCGCAAACGGGAAATGGCGAGCAGCCCAAAAATGCGGCCAAAGCGACGCGTTTCATTCTGGTCATCGAGAAGAAAGTCCGCATTTCCGCCGTCCCTGCATACGTGGTATCACCCTAATAAGTCTTACTGTCGTCAGACTCCCTAGAGGAACTACAACCTTACCCCGTGTGGCCATAAAGTCGGCCTAGTTTGACAAGGTAGTGGTCGCCAGAACCTTCCCCCCGTCACAATGAGGTCGTGCAGTTTTTAAGTTGTTGTCCAGCAGGTGTTTACTTCGTTCTCCCCCTGGGAGAGTCGAGCCTAAGCGAGGAGAGGGCAACCGCGCCGAGCCCTCCCCTCGCTAATGCTCGACCCTCCCGCAAGCGGGAGGGTTAAATGCTTAGCAGACAAGAACTTAAAAACTGCACGAACCCCAATCAGGCGGGTCTAATCTGCTGGCATCGTTCGCGTCAATGGCAGGTCCATCAACTTGAGTAAATCAGCGGGCCCAGCGGTCGGGTGCTGCGTGAAACCCGACTCGCGAGCATGGCGGTCGGCGGCAGCGACCACATGCCCAATCGTCTCCTGAAGCGTGACAACACCATCACCGTTCGCGTCCGCTATCCCCTGAAGCGCGTCCACTACGTCAGAGGTGAAGCGCCCTAACCCACGATCCTTTTGCTCGGCCGCTTCTTCCTCTCCTTCCGACGCCGTGATTGTCAACACGACGTCACCCTGCAACATTCGTATCACCGACTTTAAATCATCACTTCGCATCAAAGGCTGGACCGCACCGCTGTGACACGAATCGATGATCGCGAGCTTGCGACACGGAAGTTCACCCAACATCGCAAGATCATCGAACGAAATCAGGTCGGCATAGCGATTGTTCATCACGTCGGAATGACGCGCATCGGCGGTGACGAAGTACCATTGGTTTGTTCGCACGTCGCGAAACCCGTGACCGCAAAAGTACATGATGACAAGATCGTCGGGCGTGATGTCCGACGACAATTCCCGCGCCGCCTGCTTCGCGTATTCTCGCCACAATGGACGGATCGCGTCTTTATCTAGCAGCTCACTCGTCGTTGTCCGATACAGCGACAAGGTTCGCTCACGAAATAGCGTTGCCATCGCGTGAGCCCCGTCCGCGGCGAAATCAAGTTTCGTGATTTGCGGATCGGAGTACTGGCTGACACCGAGCGACAAAAAATGCAGACGCGGCAAACGACGCGGCACAGAATCATTGACCAACTCGACACTCACCCGGTCACTCGCCCCCGCGTCGGTCGCGGCCACGACTTCCAATGTCAACCGCGAGTCGCTCGGAACCCGCGAGGTCCAGCGATATTGATAGGTGCCCGTTTGAGCGGCGTCGTTCGGATTGAGCAGTTCGCGATTGACCGCCGGCACGCCACCGGCAAATACTTTGGGAGGTTGCAACGTCGCGCCTCGCGGCACCGTGATGTCCGCGCGAACGACCACCTCGCCGTTTTGGATCGTCTCGTTTTCTCGTGGCGAGATCAACGTGATCGTCGGCTTGCTCAAAATTTGGCTCGTGATCGCGTCTTCGCCCGTCGGGGGCCCGATCCCGCTGACGCCTTTTTCCATCGCCGTGGAAAGGTCTCCGTCATCAAGTAATCGCCGCATCGCCGGTGCGTTTTCGAGTCGTTGTTTAAATTGCTCGGCCAAGAAATAGTCCGGCGCGTTGGACACGCCGCGATTGATTTGCCACCCAAACAAACGGTTCCCGCCAAACGAAGCGTCGTAGAAACCGGCGGGAGTCCAAAAAGCCCATTGACGAGTTTGGTCGACGAACAACGTCGCCACCGGATGCCACGCCGCAAAACTTTGAAAGCCCTTCAACGGCCGACCGAGTCGCTTGAAGTCGAAACAAACCTGCGCGTCGAAAGGAATCGCCGATAACGCAGTAAAAATTTCTTGCGGATCGATGACGATTTTGGTTTCGTCGGTTTGGTCATCGTGCCAAGAGATGCCGACCAGCTCATCGCCTTCACGGACGCCGCGAAAAAATAACGGACCATCGCGCCGGACGCCGATCGCAAACAATCGCTTGCCCCTCAATTCAAACGATGTTCCCCAGCGATTGGTTAACTCATCAACCGTGAAAACGTCTTCCAACTTCCACACACAAATCATCGCGTCATCACCTCCACTGACCGCATATCGCCTATCTGCCGAGACGCTGATCGATCGCACCGCACCGTGATGCCCGCGAAACTGACGGAGCAGTTTTGCGTCCGCAGCGTCGTTTCGTTCATAAACGTAAACGTTGTTTTGCATGTTCGTGCCGATCATCACGGCTTGGCGTTTCGTCTCTGCGGTGACCTCGAAATACGCTTCGCCGGTCACGATGCCGTCTTTGTCCGGACGAAGTGGCAGCAACCTTGTCACGCCTTTGCCATCGTTTAAAAATGGCCGTGTGCCCACCGACGTGTCCGCTTGCGAGATCGACCATTCGCCTTTCGTGTCCGTCGGCTTGATCCAAATTTCCGGTGCAACCGTTGGTTCAAGTTTGATCGTCGAGAGGTCAAACACGTGATCGAAACCTGCGGCTTGGTCGAGCCGTGTTCGGATACCAACGACGTAGGGAGGACTGCTGTTCGTAAACGCGACTTCACGAACAGGTCTTATCGTCGGGGCGAGCGTTTGCATGATACGGGGAACGAATTTTTCATTGGCGATTTGATACGTCACCAGTTTGTTGTCCGCGACGGTGATCGCTTGATTTGTCCCCGCGTCGAATTCGCAACTGACGCCGTGCGCTGACAACGACAAATCACTAATTCGCTTCGCGTCCGCCTTCGGGTCGGACGTGTCGTAATACTCCAGACTTCCCGTTTCAGCGTCGATCAGGTTGCTGACCAAAAGTCGCGTCGCGGTCGAATTCCACTTCAATGACAATGGCACACCGGTCGCGGGTTCGTTTCGCTTTGACGACGTGAGCGTCCCTGCGGGATCAAAGGTCGAGATGCAGAGGTTCCCCATCGCGTCGCCGCTGGCCAATCGCAACGCGTCGCTCGAACCCGTCATCGCCGTCATCATGTGCAGATGATCGATCGCGATCAGGTCGGATTTGTTTGTCGATAAACGGTATCGTTGAAGTTGCCAACGTGCCGCACCGGCGGGTTCCGCCGCAACGCCGACGTATCGCGGCACCAGCAATTGATCCTGACCCAAAAATACGATCGCCAGGAACGACCGAAGCGGTTGAAGCGCATCGCCGATCGCTTTCCCGTAAGTGATCTCGTCCGCGGCAACGATCGTCTTGGGCGACCATGCACCCGTCGTTGCGTTTCGCCGCCACAGGATCACATGCCCTTCACGATCCGCCGACGCGAGCGCGGGGTCTTTGGAATTCGGTTGCCAAGCGAGTGAGTGAACGACTTGGCGATGTCCGGCGTCAAACGCATCATTGTCTGAAGGTGCTGCATCCGCGACGATGCAACGGGACGAGTCGCCTGGAGCGGGCAGGTTGCCCAGGAGCGTCGGTAGCAACCTGCCCGTCGTGAAGTCATAAATCCAAATCTCTCCATTGCCGCCCATCGCGCCCTGCCCCGCGATCGCGACAAGGTTTTCATGAACGGCGATCGTATCGATTCGGCCCCGCGGACCACGTTCAACTTGCCAACGCAGCGTCCGGCGGTGATACCACTGGCCTGGTTTCGCGTCGATTGTCTCTCTTGCCCACAGATGCAACTCTTTGTCATCCCCGGCGGACAATAGATACTTGCCGTCTGCGGAAATTGCGACTTCGTTGATCCGCGCCGTGTGTCCGTCGAACCGAAGTCTTAGGTGAGGGCGAAGGTCACCGGGCGACAGCGGCGAGTTGCCATCATCACCCGCGGCAGGTGCCGCACCCGGCAATATCGTCTCGTCAGGAACCTCGTTCGCTGGCGGACCGATCTGTGCGAGTTGCAGTTCGTCGACGGGCGTGGACGCTTGCGTTTCGCCGGGCAATTGCAGTTCGTCGGGGACTTGCCCATACGCCACCGCGGCCAGTTGAAGCAGTAAGCTAAGAACCACGATAGGGCGGAGGCGAAACTCGAACATAGAAAAGAAGCCAAACATTTGATGCAATGAGGCACGAGACGACTCCACATTTTACGATAAAGTAGATGACAGATGCGATCGAGCATTTCTCTTTCCGGATGCCTAGCAGATGAACCTTTTCCCAATCGCGTCGAAAACCGCACTCGTCCTTGCGAGCTTTACCGGATTCTTATCGCCCGCTTTCTCGCAAGAAGAAACCGCTGACCCGTCCGCTGGTTCCGTTTCCGCGGCGGCGCTGCAAAGTATTTTTTCACCTTCACGTGCCCCGTCGCAAAAGACGATGGGCTTGTTGCAACGAAGCTTTCTCGACCTCGCCGAACAGGACGACTCGCTGCTGCAGGTCGCGATCGTGATCGATGGGACCGACAGCATGGCGACCGAATTGAGTGGGGTGCAAAAGTCGGTGCTCGCGATGGTCGATGACCTACGTTTGACACGCGGCGACAAAGTCGAAATCGCGATGGTCGTTTATCGCGACAGCCGCTCACCGTCGGGCGAAGTCTCGATCCCACTTAAAACATTTTCGCGAGATACCGACGCGATCGCCGACGCGGTCGGAAAAATTGTGGCCGAACCGGGCGCGCCGTACTTTCATGAATTGGTCGACGTCGGTGTCTACGCCGCGATCAACGAACTGCCTTGGTCGAGTGATCCGTCGGCCAATCGTTGGATCATGTTGTTCGGTGACGCGCCACCGTATGACATCGCGTTCTCGGACCCCAAAAACCCCGGTGCGAAGCGTCGCTATCGAACCGAGTTGCTGGTCGAACTTGCGAAACGAGAATCGATCCGTATCCATTGCGTCCTTTGCACCAGTGACATCGCGGCGATCGAACCGTTTGACAAAGCGAAAGAGCAAACACGTTCATTCATGGAACAACTCGCCAGCGACACGTCGGGGCTGATGCTCGACCTCAGCTATCCCGACATCAAGCAAGCAATCATCGACGCTGACCGCATTCCCAAAGTGCAGTACGTCGCGATCCGCCCGATCACGCGCCAAGACATCAACACGATGTCACTATCACCGCAGGCAAAACCAAATAAAGAACCAACCGTTGCACCGGAGATCGCTGGCGAAAAATTGGTGATCTCCGAGCCCGCCGAACAAAACTCCGCCACGAACCCGAATCGCGAAGTTCGAATCGCGATCTTGCCGCACCTGCCGCTGGACCAAATGAGTTTCGATCCGAGCGATCCGGCGGTCCAAATTTCCACGGCGCTTCGCAATCAATTCAAAAGCATTCCCGGAATGCGTGTGACCAGCCCGATCGAAGTCCGACAAAAACTTCGCCAATTGAGCACGAGCAATCTTTCGGACGAACAACGACTTCGCGCTTTGGCGGCGATGTTGAGTGTCGATTATGTCGTCTGGGGATCGAAGCAATCCACCAGTGCAACGATCCAAACGGCAGCATATCGCCGTGAAGACGGAACACGCTGCGTTACCGTATCGTTGCCCGGCAACAACGATTCAATGGCAAAGGTTCTGTTAACCGCGGCATCGTCGTCACCCGATGAGCAAGTCGGCGCGCTGGGCGGGTTGCTCAAGCGAATCGATCAACTCGGTGCGGCAACCGCGATCGACCTTCCGCTGGCTGCAAACGAAGTGGCGCGAAATGAATTGCTCGCCGCGATGGAGTGTCTCGATCAAGCGATGGGTTTGCCCGCCGGAGACGCCGAATCTCTAACACTTCTACAACAATCGCTCAAAGGGATCGAATTAGCCGCGAAGTCAGACCCTCGCAACCCGATCGTATCTTGGTTGCGATCCAACGTCGCTTACAACCTTGCCGCCCAGGCGTTCAAGACAAGTGATGAAAGTGAAGGCAATCGGTTGACGCAGCAGATGAAAGATTCGTTGAACCGAGCGTATGCAGATCGCGGTCGCATCAAGGCGAAAAGTCTCGCCACCGAAGTCGAAGCGGACTATTCGCTATTGGTGCGCCGCGATGTCGAAGCAGCGGTGACGGGTTATACGGCGATGACCGACATGAGCCAGCCGTCGGCAACGCGATTGCGTGGACACTGGATGTTGTCGGGTATCTACGCGGGTGATTGGGGCGTGGACGAATCAAAGGTCAATCAAGAAGCCGCCCGCGAACACTTGGTCTCGATTCTTGCGAACTGGCCCGAAAGTCCCGAAGCTGAACTACTTTGCAAATGGATGCGATGGGATGACGCGTCAGGCAAGACAAAATTTTCGTACCTGCCGATCACCAATCGACAAATTGCGAAGATGAAGTGATCATCCGCTTTCATGCTCCCGAGTGGAGCTCGTGCAGTTTTCAAATAACTGTCCAACAGGGGTTTACATCATTCTCCCTCTCTCGCTCTGGGCATCGGTATCTACACAAGCAAAAAGTCCGAACGCCAGTTACTTGTTGCCTCGTCCACCACGGGTTCCGACATTTATTTTCCGTACGATACTGAACGATCACTGCGCGGGGAGGAAAAATGC
>Ga0105045_10003866_pt1 | contig 12961 bp, 12 predicted proteins | sample MAT02_FD_78089 | JGI IMG/M metagenome (GOLD analysis project Ga0105045, IMG submission 78089) | Freshwater microbial communities from Lake Fryxell liftoff mats and glacier meltwater in Antarctica - MAT-02 (megahit assembly) | ecosystem: Environmental > Aquatic > Freshwater > Ice > Liftoff...
CACGCATTTTTGTAGTTGCCAAAAAACTCCTTGATATCACGTTGCAAAGAGAGCGGCATCTGCGTAAATCTTGGACGCTTTGGGAAGCGTGCAAGTGCCAAATACACCCTAAGGTCATCATTTCGACTTTGACGAAGTGCATCCCAAGGATCCGCACCAGTCAATTTTCGAATCAACTTGTAAGCTTGCTTCATCGATCCGAAACAGCGATAACCTCTTGAGTCCCCGCAAACTCATCCTCAAACGGCAATCGTCCTAGCTCAGAAGAAACTTTGATTAACGATTCGAGAACATCTCGATGGCGATCAAACTGAATCTCGGACACGCGGCGTCGCGGTGCTACCGCCCGTCGTCGGAACTTCGAAGCGGCAAACGATTCGCGAAGCCCGTCATCTTTAAACACATAGAACACTCCAGGAGCTGCTGGAACAGCCTCAGCTCCAAGCGTTTTCTCGATGTACAATCGAAGTTCAGTCTGCGTGAAGTACTTCTGAAAGGTTTGAATTCGCGTGATGACTCCATCACCAAACTCGAAGTCGCCTTCACCACTACCATCCACTGCGATTCTGGCAGCTACGGCAAGAACGGTCCGAGTAAGACGCCAGGCCGACCGCAGCGTCTCCTCTCGCTCGCCTACGTCTTCGATGACATTGATTACGTAGCCTAGATTCACAACATGTGCTTCGCGGCGTTCCGTATCGGGACGATAGGCGAGGTATAAGTCATCGGACTCGAATCCCAACCGGACGACGTGCTCCAAATCATCGCCGTAACGGCGACTTAATTGCCTTTCCCTAGCAAGGACACGACGTCCTCTACTAACGACAAATATTGTTCAACTCCATCTTGCGAAACCAGGAAACCGTTTTTGCCGTCATAGTCGATTGGCAAGCGATTGTGAATCAGCTAAATGGGACATCTGCCGCAATGGTTGTCAAAGCTGCGGAAGACGCAGCCAAAGTCGCGGTGCTTGAAGGAAAGAAGCAAGTAGCTGGTAAACATCTGATTGCCGCAATCGCTGAACAGCAACGAGCAAGTCAATCTACAAACGGTTGTAACTAATGCCCGAGAATCAGGTTTTCGAATATTTGCCTCTGTTGCGTAGAGGTGATGGCGCCGCACGCTATCAACAGCCTCGTTTTCTAGATAGTAAGCAGACGCAGGACAATCGCATGAACCGATCGGGCCACATCGCTCGTCTCGGGGGGCAAGTTGCAACACTTACCAGAAACTGGCAATCACAACAAACGGCTAGAGGTCAGATTGGTCTGCCATCTATCGGCGATGGAATTCCGTTACTGTTGCAGATAGATAACACGCTCGATATTGATGATCTCCGTAGCTTCTTTCGATTCGAGATCATTTCCGAAGATGATGGCTTTGTAATCGTAGCATCCGAAGATCAGACGCTGGACTTTTTCCAGGATAAGCTCCGAGACTTCGTAGGAAGTATTGATGGATCAGCTGGCATCGCTAGGATCCATGAACTTTCAACCGATACAACACAAGAAGACCGGTTGAAGAGAATCCTGTCGGAGCAACTTTTTCTTGAACTATTGCAGGTCAGTACGAACGCCCAGCACTCCAGTAATCTTGAACTGATGTCATCTTGGCTTAATCTTGAGTTTCGAAGCTAACTTATCTGCTCGCAGGTCCGCGACGATACGATTAATCGTAGAAGAATCGCATTGCGCAAGTTCGAGAAAAGCCTGCGGTTGCTCAAATATGCGTTTGGAGATGGTTTCTGGAATCTTATGCGAGAGCAGTAGAAGTTCATCTTCATCGGCATTTAGAGCCACAGCCAACCGATGAATCAAACTCGCAGATGGAAACTCACCGAAGTCTAATTTGCCTCGTTCCACTTTGCTCAAATACGTGTACCCAACGCCAATCAGCGGAGCCAGGCTACGCAAAGAATAGTTTTTTGAAACTCGTAAATTTCGAATTCTCTGACCAAAGGTGTTCATGGCGAATACCTGCTTGTGGGGTTAATGCTAGTATCGTACGATAGTTGCAGGTCTTAGGCAACACTCTCCACAGCACCAGATGTGCAGGCAACCCACTCCAAAGCCAAACACATGACGGACGACAAACAAAACGAATTCTTGCGAGGGCTCGATCGCAAACTGTGGACCGCTGCAGACCGACTCCGATCTGATCTCGATGCTGCTGTTTATAAGCATGCTGTTCTTGGTCTGATCTTCCTGAAGTACGTGTCCGATTCCTTCGAGATTCGGCAACGAGAAGTGGAATCGTACCTGAGAGACGAAGAGCATGACTACTATCTTGATCGTGGCGAATATGATTCTGATGAAAAGTACTCCACCGCGATTCATGATGAACTGGAGATTCGCGATTACTACCTAGAGAAAAATGTTTTCTGGGTGCCAGCATTGGCGCGTTGGAAGACCATTCAGGAAAGCGCTCCCTTACCGCAAGGTACCGAGATCGAGGTCAAAAACGGTAAGAAATTAATCTACAAAATCAGCTCGACAGGCAAACTGATCGATGACGCGTTGGCGGAGATCGAAAAGGAAAACCCCAAACTCAAAAACGTCCTCAACAAGGGATACACGAGCCTGCAACTTTCGCAGAGCAGTCTCGTTGGCTTGATCAATCTAATTGCCGAAATTCCGTTCCAGCACGAAGAGCTGGATGCCAAAGACATTCTCGGTCACGTCTATGAATACTTCCTCGGTCAATTCGCATTGGCAGAAGGCAAGAAGGGTGGCCAGTACTACACGCCCAAGTCGATCGTCAGTCTGATCGTTGAAATGCTTGAGCCGTTTAAGGGCCGCGTTTATGACCCTGCAATGGGCAGCGGCGGGTTTTTCGTTTCGAGTGAGCGATTCATCGAAGAACACGGCGGCAAAATTGGCGACGTGTCTGTTTATAGCCAAGAGTCGAATCCGACCACCTGGCGTCTGGCCGCCATGAACATGGCGATTCGCGGTATCGACTTCAACTTTGGTAAAGAACCATCCAATAGTTTCACTAGCGATCAGCACCCCGATTTGCGTGCCGATTTCGTCATGGCCAATCCGCCATTCAATATGAAGGAGTGGTGGAACGCCAAGCTAGAAGGTGACGCGCGTTGGACGCATGGCCAGCCACCACAGAATAACGCCAACTTCGCTTGGCTGCAGCACATGCTGTATCACTTGGCACCCAAAGGATCGATGGCGCTGCTACTAGCGAACGGTTCGATGAGTACCAGCACCAGTGGCGAAGGCGAGATCCGAATGGGCTTGGTCGAAGCCGATTTAATAGAGTGCATGGTCGCGCTCCCGGGGCAGCTATTCACCAACACACAGATTCCAGCTTGCATCTGGTTCCTGACCAAGAACAAAAACGCAAGTGGCCGAGGCAAGGCGGCTTTTCGTGACCGGCGCAAAGAAGTGTTATTCATTGATGCACGTAAGCAGGGAACAATGGTCGATCGCGTCTTGCGAGCATTCAGCGACGACGACATCAACAAGATCGTTTTGACGTTCCATCATTGGAAACGCGGTACTGGTTACGAAGACATCGCAGGATTCTGCAAGAGCGCCACGCTCGACGACATTTCCGGTCACGGTCACGTGCTAACTCCGGGCCGGTACGTCGGTGCCGAAGAGATCGAGGACGATGGTGGGCCATTCGAGGAAAAGATGGCTCGTCTGACCGTTGAACTTGCCGGTCAATTCCAGGAGTCTCATCGTCTGGAACAAGCGATCCGTGACAACCTGGCCTCGATCGGATTTGTACTTCCGGAGGTCGGATAGCCATGTCGACTTATACCAACCTGCTATTCCACATTATTTACAGTACCAAGTACCGCAAGCCGTGGATTCATGCGGCATGGCAAGACGATCTCTACGGATACATCGGTGGCATTCTTCGAGAGAACAAAGGAACTCTTTTAAAGATTGGTGGAGTTGCCGACCACGTTCACTTGTTAGCAAAGCTGAGTCCGACGATAGCCATTTCCGATGTCTTGCGTGTCGTAAAAACGAATTCCTCTAAATGGATCAATGAGCGAGAAGATGTTCATTATAAATTTCAATGGCAACCAGGGTTTGCTGCGTTTTCTGTGAGCGAGTCCCAGTTTCCGATTGTAGAGACTTACATTGCCAATCAGGCCGAGCATCATCGGTCAAAAACATTCGAGGAAGAATTCTTAGGTATACTGAAAAAGCACAATATCGAATACGACACTCGCTATGTCTTCGAGCAGGAGATCGTCGCATGAACTTTACTTCAGCCGCGAAGTGGCGACAGGTTTTAGCCACGAATTGGCGATCGGGTGTAGCCGCGAAGCGACGGCAGGATGTAGCCATGGGCGTCAGCCCATGGATCTCGAAACACGCGACACGCAGTCCCGAAGGGACGAAAGGATCACCTTCTTCCAGGCCCCCTTCCGCCCCTTCGGGGCTTCCCAATCAATCACGTTACGCAAACCATGGGCTCGCGCCCATGGCTACAACATTTCGTCCCTTCGGGACTCCGCACATTCGCAACAGTTACAATGCGGGCGAACTACTCGTGGCGGCAACTTGTAAGGATTACTTACAAGTTCAAACCGGGGGCAATCGCGAGGTAAAACGCAAACTGGCGATCTACAACCCGGACGTGCTCTTGGCAATTGGCTACCGAGTTCGCAGCCAACGTGGCACCCAGTTTCGGCGATTCCAATCGAGAGCCACGAAGTGGCGGCAGGTTGTAGCCACGAAGTGGCGATCGGTTGTAGCCACGAAGTGGCGATCGGTTGTAGCCACGAAGTGGCGATCGGTTGTAGCCATGGGCGTCAGCCCATGGAACACGATTGACACGAGTCGTAGTCCCGAAGGGACGAAAGGATCACCAGCACCCGCGCCCCCTTTCGCCCCTTCGGGGCTGTTCAATCAATCATACGCAAACCATGGGCTCGCGCCCATGGCTACAACATTTCGTCCCTTCGGGACTCAGCTCACGTGGGTTGGCAAGCTCCACGCGTTTCTCGAATTCACCGACCGCGCCGTCCTCAATCATGCTGGCAGCATTCAAAAGAAAGTCGCCGATCGATTGACGCTGGAGCACTTCGATGTTTATTCCGCCGAATTGCGACGCATCGAAGCGACTGAACCAACAAGTGATTTCGATCGCTTTATTGAAGGAGTGAAGAAGTTCAAGCCGCCACGGAAGGACGCGTCGAATGAGTAGTCAATGGCCCGTCAAGACGTTGGAAGAGATTCAATCTTCGAGCGGTCGTGCATTTGCGATCGGTCCGTTTGGCTCGCGTATGAAGAGCGACACCTATGTGGCTAAGGGGGTACGTGTTGTTCGTGGTACCAACATTGGCGACTCTCGAGCGTTGAAGGGTGACTTTGTGTACATCACGGAGGAACTCGCATCTCAACTGGAATCGTGTCGCATTTCCCCTGGTGACCTGTTCTTTCCGCATCGTGGCTCAATCGGTGAAGTGGGAATCATCGATTGGGATGATGAAGGAAGATACATTCTCTCTTCTAGCTTGATGAAGTTTGCTTGTAATCTCAAATTGGCTGACCCAAGATTTTTGTATTACTACTTTCGGACAGCCGAGGGGAAGAATGAGATTCTTAGATTTGCGTCTACGGTTGGAACGCCGGGGATCGGTCAACCATTAAGTTCGTTGCGGCAAATGCGAGTGCCAGCGCCACCAGTTGAACTCTAGTCCAAAATTGCAGATGTACTTTGTTCCCTTGACGACAAAATCGAGTTGAATCGCCGGATGAATACGACGTTGGAGTCGATGGCGCAAGCGATCTTCAAGAGCTGGTTCATCGACTTCGATCCCGTTCACCGCAACGCCGCTAAGCGCCAGGGGCAGCTAACAGTAGCCAATGCTACGTCAACATTCACACTTCCGACGTTGAACTTCGATCACCTCTTCCCCGACTTTTTTGAAGACTCAGAAATCGGAAATGTTCCGCTCGGGTGGCAAGCGAGCCGATTTTCTAACTTAATTGAAATGAATCCTGCTAGATCTTTAAGGAAGGGCACAACCGCCAAGTACCTAGACATGAAAAATGTTCCAACATCGGGATTTCGTGCGATGGATATCATCGATCGTGCGTTTTCATCTGGAACGAAGTTCATGAACGGCGATACGCTTCTGGCACGAATAACGCCGTGCCTCGAAAACGGTAAGACTGCGTTCGTCGATTTTCTAGAAGAGGACGAAGTTGGCTGGGGCTCAACTGAGTTCATTGTCTTACGACCCAAAGTCGAGATTCCGAGCGTCTTTGCGTATTTTATCGCGAGGGATGAAAATTTTCGCAAACATGCTATTCAAGGAATGACTGGCACTAGCGGACGACAAAGAGTTGCAATTGAATGTCTCGATAATTATCTCATCGCCAATCCGAGCGCAGAAGTGCTGTCAGAATTCGCAAGGATTACGAAGGCAGTTTTCAGTCAAATTCAGCTCCTCTCCACGAGCAGTAACAGCCTAATGAAATCCAGAGATCTGTTGTTGCCTAAGCTAATCAACCGTAACTACAGCGAAGGGCAGTAACGATGTCAGAAGTAAGTCGCGTTGATGACAAACAAGTAATTAAATCGGTCGAGCTTCACTTGAACAACGAGTACACAAAATGCTCGCCTTTCAATGCTTCATTCGATGGAAGCGATACGATAGAAATCCATACATTAAATCGGTTTCAGGATCCGCACCAATATCGTGCGAGTGAATTGCTTTTTTATACAGATCGTGAAGTTTACTACGACGAAATGCAGTATTGGACGGATGCGAACGTTGCAAATGAACATTTAACAGCAATTTCAATGATCCAAACAAATGACCAGCTACCGCTAGTAAAGGAATTGGCGGAGGCAGTAGTGCGAAAACGCATAGCACCATTCGTTGGCGCAGGAATGTCCTTCGCCTGTGGATATCCCGTTTGGGGCAACGCGCTGCGAGAATTAAGTACCAGAGTTGATGGCGTCGACAAAGCGTCTTTTGATGTCGCGATGTCTAAATATGATTACCTCCTGGCCTCGCAGATTTTATGGGATAAGGACGATACGCAGCTTAAAAACTACATTCGTACAAAGTTTTCTGATGGACGCTTACCTGGCGGTAAAGTTTCGGGTCCGGTTCTGCATCTACCCCATTTTTGCAACGGCTGTGTAATAACAACAAACTTCGATGCCGTAGTAGAGATTGTTTACGAGCGGAAATTTGATGGATACATGCATGGAAAGCAGGCGGGCAACAAGTTTGTGCCAAAACTGATTAAGGGAGATCGTTGCATTCTCAAATTGCATGGCGATGCTGAAGATCATGACTCATATGTGTTTACGAAGTGTCAATACGGGACGCGTATGGCGATCCTTTAGATTTCACAAAGCCATTACCGAAATCCCTTCGCCAGATCTTCGTAAGCCATTCTTTGCTCTTTTTGGGGTGTGCCTTGGAAGGCGACAAGACCCTCGAGCTTTTTGACAATGTCGTCCAGAAAGCCGATTTTGAGATTCCTAACCATTTTGCAATTCTCCCTGAACCGACAGCCGGTAGTTCGGAAACCAAATCGCAGAAAGAGAGCCGATTACTTAAGCTGAAAATTCATCCGATTTGGTATCCAGAGGGCAAATTTGAATTTGTGGATGCCTATCTCAAGTTACTGATAGACGTTGCTAACGGTCGGGCGAGGATTTAACAGATGATAAACGAAAATCAGCTTGAAACTCAATGCTTGACGTGGTTCCAAGAGACTGGTTGGGAATTCGCCCACGGGCCAGATATTGCACCGGATAGTTCTTCATCAGAACGAACTGACTACCGCGAAGTGGTGCTCAAGGATCGGCTGCATGATGCGATCGCGAAACTGAATCCGCAGTTGCCGGAAATTGCGGTTGAAGAAGTGGTGCATACTATATCCAATTCGTCGCATCCCAATCTGGCGAAGAGCAACCGAGAATTTCACGCACTTCTGATCAATGGCGTGAAGGTCGAATACAACACCGATGATGGACGGGAAACAGTTTACGCAGAAGTAATCGACTTTCACAATCCAGACAACAACGACTTGTTGGTCGTGAATCAGTTTACGATCACAGGTACCAAGCAATCGCGTCGCCCTGATATCGTTGTGTACATCAATGGACTGCCGCTGGCGGTGGTCGAGCTGAAAAACCCGGCGGATGAAACGACCGATGTTTGGGAAGCATATTCGCAACTTCAAACTTACAAAAAAGAGATCAGCGATCTGCTGGCCTTCAATGTGGCGCTCATCGTCAGTGATGGCATCGTGGCACGCGTAGGCTCACTCACTGCGTCTCAAGAATGGTTCATGCCATGGCATGTGATCAAGAATGAGAACGATCGCCCCTATCTTGAGTTTGAACTCGAAAAGGTCGTTCGAGGATTCTTCCAACCTGAACTTTTCCTCGACTACATCCGGCACTTCGTTCTGTTCGAGGAGGATGGTGACAAGCTAATCAAGAAGATCGCCGGTTACCACCAGTTCCATGGTGTACGTGAAGCAGTTCGCGTGACTGTCATCGCGGCGAACCCAGAAATAAAAGCCAGTGCAGTCAGTGAAGAACGAGCCACGTATGGACGAGAAGTCGTTCCTGGGTCGCGCAAGGCCGGTGTGTTCTGGCACACGCAGGGCTCGGGCAAGAGTATCTCGATGTGCTGCTACGCGGGGAAATTGATTCAACAGCCGGAGATGAAGAATCCGACTTTAGTCGTTATAACGGATCGCAATGAACTTGACGGCCAGTTGTTCCAACAGTTTTGCTCCGCCAAAGACTTGCTCAAACAGTCGCCCGAGCAAGCCGATAGCCGCGAGCAGTTGCGTGAGATGCTGGCTTCGCGCGAGGCCGGTGGCATCATCTTCACAACGGTGCAGAAGTTTTCATTGCTCGATGACGAGACCAATCATCCTGAGCTTTGTGCTCGTCAAAATGTCGTTGTCATTTCGGACGAAGCGCACCGCAGCCAATATGGACTCACGGCCAAGCTACGAACGATCAAAGACAAAGTAACGGGTGAAGTTGTTGGCTCGAAATATGTGTTCGGTTTTGCCAAGCACATGCGGGACGCCTTGCCGAATGCGTCGTTCATCGGCTTTACGGGTACGCCAATCGCGCTGGAGGACAAGGATACTCGAGGCGTTTTCGGAGACTATGTCAGTATCTACGACATACAAGATGCAGTCGACGACGGGGCCACGGTTCCGATTTACTACGAAAGCCGACTAGCCAAAATCGACATCAATCGCGCTCAGCTCGAAGAACTGAATAAGGACGTTGAAGAAGTCGTCGAAGATGAGGAAGACATTGCGGCTCGTGAAAAGACCAAAAGCCGCTGGGCGGAACTTGCCAAGCTGGTAGGTGCTGACAAGCGGATCGCTCAAGTTGCTGCGGATTTGGTTGCGCATTTTGACAAACGAAATGAATCGATAACGGGCAAGGCAATGGTGGTCTGCATGAGCCGCCAGATATGCGTCGATCTATTCAAAGCGATTATCGCGATACGTCCCGATTGGGAAGGGACGATACTGAAGAATGAAGGAGGCGAGGATGTTAGTTACAACAGCGAGGACGGATCGATCCGCATCGTGATGACGGGATCGGCGTCGGATGACGAAGCCATCCAGAAACATGTCTACACGAAAAAGCAAAAGAAACGGCTCGAACAACGATTCAAGAATCCGGATGACGCACTCAAGATCGTTATTGTCCGCGACATGTGGCTGACGGGTTTCGATGCGCCAGTCTGTCATACGATGTATGTCGACAAGCCAATGTCAGGGCACAACTTGATGCAAGCGATCGCTCGAGTAAATCGCGTGTTCAAAGACAAGCCCGGTGGCGTTGTCGTCGACTATCTTGGCATCGGTAGTGAGCTCAAGAAGGCATTAAAGCTTTACACCGATGCGAAAGGCAAAGGTCAGCCAACGCTCAAGTCCGAAGAAGCATTGACCATCTTGATAGAAAAGATGAGTGTGCTTCGTGGGATGTTCCACGGGTTCGATTACTCCAGATACAAGGACGATGCACTGAATCTTTTGTTACCAGCCGCGAACCATATCCTCGGATTGGAGGAAGTTAACGGCAAGACTGGCAAGGCTAGGTTCCTGGATGTGATGGCGTCAGTCAACAAAGCCTATTCGCTTTGCAGCACCCTCGATGGTGCAGCTCAATTCCATTTGGAGATTGCGTTCTTCTCGGCCGTTCGTGCCGCCATAGTAAAGGCAACTTCTGTCGATCAGAAGCGAACGGAAGAAGCCAAGAATTCCGCGATGAAACAGATACTTGACAACGCCATCGTTGCCGAAGGTGTTATTGACGTATTCGCTCTCGCGAATCTGGACAAGCCGAACATCGCTTTGCTCTCGGAAGAGTTCTTGAACGACGTTCGCAAGATGCCCATGAAGAATTTGGCAGTCGAACTCCTTGAGCGCTTGCTGAAAGATGCCATTCGAGGTCGCTGCCGCACCAACGTTGTTCAAGAGAAAAAGTATACTGATCGGCTGATGGAGGCACTTCGCAAGTATCACAATCGAGCCATCGAAACGGCTCAAGTCATTGAAGAACTGATTTCGATAGCCAAGGATTTTCAGGCCGGCTTAAAGCGCGACGAAGCATTAGGGCTGAATCCTGATGAGCTGGCCTTCTACGATGCACTTGCGAACAACGAGAGTGCGGTACGCGAAATGGGCGATGACACGCTCAAGAAGCTCGCATCGGAACTTACCGAAAAGCTTCGCACGAGCACCACCGTCGATTGGCAAATCCGCGACAGCGTTCGCGCTCAGTTGCGATTGTTGGTTCGCCGTCTACTAAGGCGATACAAGTACCCTCCCGATCTTGAGATCGCAGCCATCGAATTGGTAATGAAGCAGGCCGAAGCATTGGCTGAGAATTGGACTAGAGATTAGTGTACGAGTTACGATTGCCAGCAAGTAGTTGTGGAAAGGAAACGTGATGCCAACCCTCGATTCAGATTGGAATGCCAAGATACGACTTCTTGGATACTGGTGGTTGGCTGATAAGCCCGAGTCGAAAGTACCGGGCTGCTTAGAAATTGCCGATGGAAGCATACGCCTTGAACTGATTGGAACCGTCGAGAAACACGTTTTTGACAGGTATTCTTACGAGCCAATTGTGCACCCCATTATCCAGGGCGTCGCACAAGGAAAGTTCTTCACACTTGTTGATTGTCGAACTATTGGTTCGGAACAAAGCATCGGGAGCAATTCCTCTCCAGTTTCAAAAGTTGATGCTTCGTACGCGATAGAAGGCGCACACTTTGCAAACCGAGAGAGTTTGCAATTCGACAAAGCGATTGTTCGATATCATTACCTGGAAGACTGGTTGCAAGACCAGCCGGTACAACGCGAATTTCCCCCACAGGATGATAGGGACTTCACGAAGCGATTTGTCCTCCCGGATGATCGCACGTTCATATCATCCATCGACGGCAGTAGCCTAACCTTTTCTTCCGAGTACAGTTCATCCATCTTTGGGCAGAGTGACAATTTCAGTTTTAGAAACACCCTGCTACTTAAACCTTCCGGTGAACAGCAGTTGCAGTGGTTTGTCGATCGATCCAACAGTATCTGCCATTTACTCTCGTTTCTTATGGGTGAAAAGACGGCAATCGCGTCATTTCAACTTATAAAAGAGGATAAGTCAAATGCCCACGTCAGGCCCTTCACTTTTTTTGCAAGACATTGGGTCTTCAATCCTGCTGCAAATAAGTTGCACCCACTGGAAATGCGGTACTGCTATCCGACGTTGAAGGACCGATTGACGACGCTACTGGATTTTTGGTTCGCAAGATCTGATCAATTCGTAACTGCGTTTGAGTTGGTGACAGGTGCACAGCAAGACAAAGATCTGCCTATTCGCTACCAGTTCCTAAACTGTGTACATGCGCTCGAATGTCTTGATCGTGCAGTTGCTGATCGGGGATACATGTCACAAGAGGATTATGCGTCAGTACGACACGCAATTGCCAATGCAATTCCTCAAGACCTCGACTCGGGGCACCGTGATTCAATTAAAAAGAAAATCGAGTACGGATACGAGTATTCGCTTCGAAAGCGACTCACAGAAATGTTAAGGGAACTTCCTACGAATCTCTCGCCAATGATTTGCAGAAGCTCGCAGACTTTTCCTGGATTTATTGCGGACACTCGAAACTATTTCGCCCACTACACTCAGGAACTGAAGGAAAGAGCCGTTCTAGACAGCCACAGCCTCTACTGGTTCTCGCAGCAACTTTCTGTCTGGTGTACAGCAGTGCTCCTACTTCAAATGGGCTTTAACGCTGAAGAGGTCGAGTACGGGATTTGCCGATGTCCTCGTTTGCGGAGGAGTATCGAACATGGTCCGGAACTTTAGAGTACGAATAATAGTCGACATTAGGATCGAGCACCTAACAGGATAAAGTGTATGAACGGCAAGACAATCCGCATCCATCTGGGCAAAGGCTCGCCGTCAGATATTCTTACTGCGGAGATCATCAACTGGACAGGAAAAGTCATCGTCGCGCCGAGAGCGATGTTGGCTGATTTGGCGAAACGCGAGGAAGTGAAGCGGACGGGGTTGTATTGCTTACTCGGTTCCGACCCTGAGAACCCAATTCGAGACTTCGTGTATATCGGTGAGGGGAACAACGTCTTCAAACGGCTAACAGTTCATGATGACGATGTGTCGAGAGAGTTCTGGACTCGATGCGCTGTAGTAATCAGTGAAGATCAAAATATTACCAAGTCACATGGTAGATACATCGAGAGTCGGTTGCTCACCTTGGCCGCCGATGCAGATCTCGCAACGATTCACAATGGCACTGCGCCCCCAATCCCACCGCTTCCAGAGACAGATATCGCTGACATGGAGTATTTCATTTCGCAGATGCAGCTTGTTTTGCCATTCCTCGGTTTTAACTTCCTCCAAGCGAAACCAGTTATATCGCACACTGGAGGTGTTGCGAAAGCAGATG
>Ga0105045_10003869_pt1 | contig 12956 bp, 11 predicted proteins | sample MAT02_FD_78089 | JGI IMG/M metagenome (GOLD analysis project Ga0105045, IMG submission 78089) | Freshwater microbial communities from Lake Fryxell liftoff mats and glacier meltwater in Antarctica - MAT-02 (megahit assembly) | ecosystem: Environmental > Aquatic > Freshwater > Ice > Liftoff...
CGCCATGGGCCTTGCGGGCCCTGCCGTCGGCGCTGCTGATCGGCTGGGCGTTCGCCAGCATGGGGATGGCCGTCACCACGTGGATGCGGAGCGGGCAGGACCTGGACGTCGTCCAGCTGGCGATCGTGCCGTTGTTCCTGTTCTCGGCGACCTTCTACCCGATCAGCACCTATCCCGACCAGGTGGCGTGGCTGGTGCAGCTCTCGCCGCTCTACCACGGGGTCGCACTGGTGCGAGGGGTGATGCTCGCCGAGATCGGCCCGTACCTGCTGGTCCACGTCGGTGTCCTGGTGGGGTTGGGGCTGCTGGGAGTCGCCGTCACCGAGCGCCGGTTGCGCACGCTCCTGCTGCGCTGAGGGCCGATTTCGACGCAACGGCACGCTCTGGCGGTCTACTCGACGCAACGGTCCGCCGCAGCGGTCAGGTTCCGAATCGAGGTGCCGTTGTCGTCGTGAAGAGGTCGGCGATCTCACGGGAGGTCCCACCGGACACGCCGCCCGCGTGTCGCGCCGTGTCGAACACGTGTTCGGGCTATCGTCCGTGTGTCCACAGGACGCCAGGCGGCTCGTTCTCCACAGCTCAGCGAGCCGCCGGACGTTCTGTCGGGGGAGGTGCCTAGCGTCTTCCCCGTGGCCAACAGACAACCCGTACGAGGTGACCAGATGCCCGCTCCAGCCATCAACGGCGATCGTGAGAAGTCCCTCGCGACCGCCCTCGCCCAGATCGACAAGCAGTACGGCAAGGGCTCCGTGATGCGCCTCGGTGACGAGGCCCGTGCCCCGATCGACGTCATCCCGACGGGTTCGATCGCGCTCGACATCGCCCTCGGCATCGGTGGGCTGCCCCGCGGACGCATCGTCGAGGTCTACGGCCCGGAGTCCAGCGGTAAGACCACGGTGGCCCTGCACGCCGTCGCCAACGCGCAGAAGGCCGGCGGGATCGCCGCCTTCATCGACGCGGAGCACGCCCTGGACCCGGACTACGCCCGTGCCCTGGGCGTCGACACCGACGCCCTGCTGGTGTCCCAGCCGGACACCGGCGAGCAGGCGCTCGAGATCACCGACATGCTGATCCGCTCCGGTGCGCTCGACATCATCGTCATCGACTCCGTGGCGGCGCTCGTGCCTCGCGCCGAGATCGAGGGCGAGATGGGCGACAGCCACGTCGGCCTGCAGGCCCGGCTCATGTCGCAGGCGCTGCGCAAGATCACCGGTGCGCTCAGCCAGTCCAAGACCACGGCGGTCTTCATCAACCAGCTGCGCGAGAAGATCGGCGTCATGTTCGGCTCGCCCGAGACCACCACCGGTGGCAAGGCGCTCAAGTTCTACTCCTCGGTCCGGTTGGACGTCCGCCGCATCGAGGCCCTCAAGGACGGCACCGAGATCGTCGGCAACCGGACCAAGTGCAAGGTGGCCAAGAACAAGTTGGCGGCCCCGTTCAAGATCGCCGAGTTCGACATCATCTACGGCACCGGCATCAGCCGCGAGGGCGGCCTCATCGACATGGGGGTCGAGCAGGGCTTCGTGCGCAAGGCCGGCGCCTGGTACACGTACGAGGGCGATCAGCTCGGCCAGGGCAAGGAGAACGCGCGGGCCTTCCTGCGCGACAACCCCGACCTCGCCGACGAGATCGAGAAGCGCATCAAGGAGAAGCTCGGCATCGGTCCCAAGGTCGACCAGCCGGCCGACCCTGCCGTCCCGGCGGTCGAGTTCTGATGCCGCTCGGCCTCCGCACCCGCTGAACGGATCCCATGGGAGATCGCCCGATGGGATCCCGTTCGGCCTCAGACCGCGACGGCGCGCGCCCGACTGCCGGTGACTCCTCGCCCGAGTCGCCGGTGGACGTGGCACGCGCCGTCGTGCTGCGCCGGCTGTCGTTCGGTCCGCGCACCCGGGTCCAGCTGCACGAGGCGATCCTCGCCAAGGACGTCCCAGCGGACGTCGCGGACGCCGTGCTCGACCGGTTCGTCGAGGTGGGCCTGGTGGACGACGCGGACTTCGCCCGCGAGTGGGTGCGGGTCCGCCACCGGGACAAGGGCCTGTCTCGCCGGGCCCTGGCGGACGAGATGCGCCGCAAGGGCGTGCGGGCCGAGGACGCCGTGGAGGCGCTGTGGACCCTGGACGGCGACGACGAGCGCGCCGCAGCCGAGGCGCTGGTGGCGCGCAGGCTGCAGAGCAGCCGCGGTCTGGAGTACCCGAAGCGGGTCAACCGGCTGATGGGCATGCTTGCCCGCAAGGGATACGGCCCAGGCCTGGCCGGCGATGTCGTGCGTCAGGCGCTGGCTGACGAGGGTCAGGACCAGGAGGAGCACCTCGACTGACCGTTCGGCCCGCGAGCCCGCACCTGTGCCGTGGCGCCTGCGACGGCGCGCCAGCACCACCGGGTCAGGTAGTGCCCGCGGGGGCGTCGGCGCCAGACCTGCCTGCAGGGACGGCGGCGTCGTCGTCGCCGGAGCCCTGCCCCCGGGCGCGGCTCAACCGGTCCTCCGTGAACACCGCCAGACGGCCGAGCAGGCTGTTGATGATGATGTAGAGGATCGCGATGAGCATGTAGGTCTGCAGCGGGTTGTCCAGGAAGCCCTCGATCCTCCTGCCGGTGTTCAGCAGCTCCTGCGGGCCGATGAGGACGACGGCGGCGAGCGAGGTGTCCTTGACGATGACGACGAGCTGGCTGATCAGGGCAGGAAGCATGAGCCGGAACGACTGCGGCATCTGGATGAGCAGGACCGCCTGCCGCGGGGTGAGCCCGATAGCCAGGCCGGCCTCGCGTTGTCCGCGGGGCAGAGCGGCTACCCCGGCGCGAAGGATCTCGCCGATGACGACAAAGTTGTACGCAGTCAGCCCGATGACCAGGTACCACAGCTGCGACAGGTTGACGCCGAACTGCGGCAGCACCCGTGCCGCGAAGAAGATGAGGATGACGACCGGCGCGCCGCGCAGGACCTCGGCCACCAGGACGAGCGGCAGGCGGCTGTAGCGTCCGAGCAGCAGGCGCAGGGTCGTCAGGACGGTGCCCAGGATCAGGCTGAACACGATGGCCAGGGCGGCTGCCAGGAGCGTGTTCTGGATGCCGATCCGGATCTGGTTCCACACCGACGGGAACGAGTCGTCCCCAGGCCAGTAGAGCGGTGCCCAGCGGTCGGCCTCGAACTGACCGGTGGAGTTGAGCCGGACGGCGGCGAGCGCCGCCAGCAGGACGAAGACGAGGACGGAGACAACAGCGATGACCCGGTGGCGGCGAAGGGCCTTCGGTCCGGGTGCGTCGTACAAGACGGACGGTGGAGCGCTCATCGGACGATCGCCACCTTCTCCTCGATGCGGCTGAGTATCGCCGCCGTGGGCAATGTGATCGCGAGGTAGCCAAGCAGGACGCCGGTCAGGACCGGGAGCGCGGCGAAGCCTTGTGCGCTGGTCAGCCGACTGCCGACGGAGTACAGGTCACCGCCGACACCGAAGGCACCGACGATCGCCGAGTTCTTCATCATGGCGATGACGACGCTGCCCAGGGGCGGGACCACGGTGCGCAGCGCCTGCGGCATCACGACGGAGCCCAGCGACTGACTGAAGGTCAACCCGATGGCCCGTGCGGCCTCCGCCTGCCCGTCCGGCACGGCGTTGATCCCCGACCGGATCGCCTCGCAGACGAAGGCGGCCGTGTAGAGCGACAGCCCGATGACCCCGAGCTGGAAGAACGGGCGGTTGAAGCCGAGCTCCGGCAGCACGAACGCCGTGAAGAACAGCATCACCGTGAGCGGGCTGTTGCGGACCACCGAGACGTATCCGGAGCCGAACTGCCGCAGCGGAGCGACAGGCGAGACCCGCATCATCGCGAGGATCGCGCCCAGCACCAGGGAGCCGACGAGGGAGTAGGCGATGATCCGCAGCGAGCCGAGGAATCCCCCTACGAAAAGGTCGAAGTTGTCGACCAGCACGTCCATCTACACATCCTGTCCGTCGTCGCGGCGGGGCAGCGTGCGGGTGCGGGCCCGGCCGGCGACCGGGCCCGCACCGTCAGGTCATGCGCAGGGCACGAGCTCCGGGAACACGGGGTCCTCGGCACCGGCGATGGCACCGGCGGTGGACTGCCAGGCCTCGAGGTAGCGGCCGTCCTCGTTCGCAGCCTCCAGCGTGTCGTTGACGAACTGGCAGAACTCGACGTCCTCGTTCATCACGCCGATGCCGTAGGGCTCCTCGGTGAAGGCCTCACCGACGAGCGTGAACGCCCCGTCGGAGGCGTCGACCAGCCCGAGCAGGATGACGTTGTCGGTGGTGACGACGTCGACCTGGTTGTTGCTCATGGAGTCCGCGCACTCGGAGTAGGTGTCGAAGAGGGTCAGCTGGTCGTCGGAGGCCAGGTACTCGCGGATGTTCTCCGACGGGGTGGAGCCGTCGACGGAGCAGACCCGGATCGACTCGTCGCCGAGGTCGTCGGGCGAGGTGATCGTCTCGGCGTCCTCGACGCGCACCATGAGCGCCTGACCGGCCACGTAGTACGGGCCGGCGAAGTCGATGCGCTCGGCGCGCTCGTCGTTGATCGTGTAGGTCGCCGCGACCAGGTCGACCTGGTCGTTGATGAGCACCTCCTCGCGGATGGCCGACGGGGTCTCGATGTACTCCCTGCCGTCGGCGGGGATGCCGAGCTCGTCGGCGATGATGTTGGCGATCGCGACGTCGAAGCCCTCGGGGACACCCTCGAGGTTGGCGAGGCCGAACCCGGGCTGGTCGAACTTGGTGCCGATACGGATGGTGCCGGCCTCGGCTAGGGCAGCCATCGTCGAACCCTCGGCGAACTCGGCGGTCTCCATGCTCTCCTCGGGGCTCGCCTCGGCGCCGGCGCCTTCGTCCGTGCCGGCGTCGTCGGCCTCGTCGCCACCGCAGGCGGCCAGGACCAGGGCGGCGGAGCTGAGCAGCGCCACGCCCGTCATCAGTCGTCGTGTCTTCATGGGTTCCCTCCCGGGGGTGTCGCGGCACGCCCCGGACGGGCGCGCCAGGTGGTGCGGGTGGTCAATGGGTGAGGATCTTGGACAGGAAGTCCTTGGCACGCGACGAGGTCGGCGCCGTGAAGAACGTCTCGGGCACGGCTTCCTCGACGATCTCGCCGTCGGACATGAACACCACGCGATTCGCCGCCTTTCGGGCGAAGCCCATCTCGTGGGTGACGACGATCATCGTCATGCCGTCCTTGGCCAGCGACGTCATGACGTCGAGGACCTCGTTGATCATCTCGGGGTCGAGCGCCGAGGTGGGCTCGTCGAACAGCATGACCTTCGGCTTCATGGCCAGGGCACGCGCGATGGCCACGCGCTGCTGCTGACCGCCTGACAGCTGCGCCGGGTACTTGCCGGACTGGTTGGCCACACCCACCCGCTCGAGCAGCTTCATGCCGAGGTCGTGGGCCTCGGACTTCTTCATCTTGCGAACCTTGCTCGGGCCCAGGGTGACGTTCTCCAGGACGGTCTTGTGGGCGAACAGGTTGAAGGACTGGAACACCATCCCGACGTCGGCGCGGAGCCGTGCCAGCTCCTTGCCCTCCTCGGGCAGGTCCTCACCGTCGATGGTGATTCGACCGGACTCGTAGGTCTCCAGCCGGTTGATGGTCCGGCACAGGGTCGACTTGCCGGAACCGGACGGGCCGATCACCACGACGACCTCGCCCTCGTGGACGGTCATCTCGATGTCCTTGAGGACGTGGAGGTCGCCGAAGTGCTTGTTGACCTTGTCCATGACGACGAGGGGTGCGCCGGGCGCCGAGTCTTCTGGCATGTCGGGCAACCTAGACCGGATCGGGCGCGGACAGCCAAGACGGGCCCGGACGTTGCCGAGTCGTGACCTGCCACGCCGCCGGCCGTAACACCGGATGGGCGGTAGAGGAGGAGCGACGCCCATGTGTCGTCGGCGGCTCGCGCGGCGCCGGCGAGATACCACTCCCCGGAGGACACGGTGTCCCTCACCATCTCGATGCAACGGATAAAGGTGTCGCTGGAGCTGATCGCTGCCACGACGTACCAGGTGGCGCGCGAGGCCTGATGCGCCGCTGGGGACGGGGCCGTCGGACCGTGGGCTACCGCGGTGCGACGGCGTACCCTGGCAGGCGCCATGAGCAGCCCTGACATCCTCGCCCCGATCGCCGGCCAGACCCCCAGCACCGACGAGACCGCACGGACGTACCACGTGCGCACGTTCGGCTGCCAGATGAACGTCCACGACTCCGAACGCCTCACTGGCCTGCTCGAGGCGGCCGGCTACGTGCCCGCCGACCCCGAGAGCGTCGTGGAGCACGGTGCGGACGTCGTCGTCCTCAACACCTGCGCGGTCCGTGAGAACGCCGACAACAAGCTGTACGGCAACCTCGGCCACCTCGCTCCGGTCAAGTCCAGGCGGCCCGGCATGCAGATCGCCGTGGCGGGCTGCCTGGCGCAGAAGGACAAGGGCGAGATCGTCCGCAAGGCGCCCTGGGTCGACGTGGTCATCGGCACCCACAACATCGGCTCGCTGCCGGCGCTGCTCGAGCGGTCGCGCCACAACGGTGAGGCCGAGGTCGAGATCCTCGAGTCCCTCGACGTGTTCCCCTCGACCCTGCCGACGCGGCGCGAGTCCGCCTACGCGGCCTGGGTGTCGGTCAGCGTCGGCTGCAACAACACCTGCACCTTCTGCATCGTGCCGAGCCTGCGCGGCACCGAGAAGGACCGTCGTCCCGGCGAGATCCTGGCCGAGGTCGAGGCCCTGGTGGCCGAGGGCGTCGTCGAGATCACCCTGCTGGGGCAGAACGTCAACACCTACGGCGTCGAGTTCGGCGACCGGCTGGCGTTCGGCAAGCTGCTGCGGGCCGTGGGTGGCGTGCCTGGTCTGGAGCGCGTCCGTTTCACCAGCCCCCACCCGTCCTCGTTCACCGACGACGTCATCGCGGCGATGGCCGAGCCGCCGACCGTCATGCCGCAGCTGCACATGCCGCTGCAGTCCGGCTCGGACCGCGTGCTGCGCGCCATGCGGCGCTCCTACCGTTCCGAGCGGTTCCTCGGGATCATCGACAAGGTCCGCGCCGCCATGCCGGACGCCGCCATCAGCACCGACATCATCGTCGGGTTCCCGGGCGAGACCGAGGAGGACTTCCAGGGGACCCTCGACGTGGTCCGTGCCTCCCGCTTCGCCAACGCGTTCACGTTCCAGTACTCGACCCGGCCCGGCACCCCGGCGGCTGACATGACCGACCAGGTACCCAAGGCCGTCGTCCAGGAGCGCTACGTCCGGTTGCTGGCCCTGCAGGAGGAGATCTCCTGGGCGGAGAACCTGACGCAGGTCGGGCGACGGCTGGAGCTGTTGGTCGCCGAGGGCGAGGGCCGCAAGGACGCCGCCACGGAGCGGCTTTCCGGGCGGGCCCCCGACAACCGGCTCGTGCACTTCGCCCCGCGGCCCGTCGCCGGCGCCCCGGCCTGGTCCGCCCCCGTCCGTCCCGGCGACGTGGTCGAGGTCGAGGTCACCTACGCCGCACCGCACCACCTGGTCGCCGACGCCGGTGTCCTGAGGCTACGTCGCACCCGCGCCGGTGACGCCTGGCAGGCCCGCCAGGACGCACCGGCAGGTGCCCGAACGGTCACGCCCGTCGTCGGTCTGGGCATGCCCCGCATCGGCGTCCCGCTGGGCTGAACCGGGCCGCCTGGGTCGTGGCACCCCGGAGGGGACTCAGCGGGGACTCAGGGGGGACTCAGGTCGACCTCAGGCCCCTCGGGCGGGCCCTCAGTCGTCCACGACCCCGCGATCGGTGCCCCCGGGTGCGCGGCGGCGTGACCGACCGATCCGCAGCACCCCTGCTCAGGCCGAACCTGGTAGTACCGGGTGGACCGACCACCGGGACGACCAGGAGGTCACCCATGAACCACTTCGCCATGACACCCGGTCTGCTCCTCGACGGCGAGGTCGCCTACCGCCGCGAGCAGGTCGCCCGCGACCTGTCCGGCCCGCGTCGCGTCCGCCGCTGGTGGGGCACGCGACGCTCCGCCGGTCGGCCCAACCGCGACCTCGTCCTCGCGGCCTGACCTCTACCGGCCTGACCTCTACCGGCCTGGCCCCTACCGGCGTGCTCGTGCTCGCCCCCGCCTTGGGTCGCTGACACGATGGGTCCGTGTCCCGGCTGAGCATCGATGCGCCGCTCGTCGGCAGGGACCGTGAGCTCGAGGTGCTGACCGCTGCGCTGGACGTCGCGCGCGGCGGCAGGCCCAACGCCGTCCTGCTCGCCGGCGACGCCGGGGCGGGCAAGACGCGACTGCTGCAGACCTTCGCCGAGGACGCCGCCCGGCAGGGGGTCGTCGTCCTGCGCGGTCACTGCGTGGACTTCGGTGCAGCCGGCCTGCCGTACCTCGCCTTCGCCGAGGCGGTCGGGGCGCACCTGTCCGGTTCGGGTGCGGCCGTCCCACCGGCGCTGGCCACGCTGCTCGGCCACAGCGGGCGCATCAGCGCCGCGCGGCCCGGCACAGCAGTCGGCACCGCAGCGGAGGGTTCCGCCGACTCGGTCGGCGGTGCGTCCGACGTCGAGGTGGGGCGGATGCAGCTGTTCGAGGCGGTCGCCCGCTACATCGGTGCGCTCGCGTCCACCGCGCCCGTCCTGCTGGTGCTGGAGGACCTGCACTGGGCGGACGCGTCCAGTCGCGACCTGTTGCGCTACCTGCTGGGGCGGATGCGTCGCGAGCAGGTGGTGGTGGTGGCCAGCTACCGCAGCGACGACCTGCACCGCTCGCACCCCGTACGTGGCCTGCTCGGCGACCTGACCCGCCTCCCGCACGTGCAGCGCGTCGAGCTGACCCCGTTCGACCTGGCAGGCATGACCGAGTTCCTGACCGCGCTGGCCGGCACGCCCGTCCCCGCCTCCACCGTGAGGCGCGTCCACGAACGGTCCGAGGGCAACGCGTACTTCGCCGAGGAGCTGTTCGCCGCCGGCAACCGCCCCGGCCTGCCCGACGGCTTGGCCGAGGTGCTGCTGGACCGTCTCGAACGGCTGACCCCGGCTGCGCGTCACGTCGCCCGGATGGCCGCGGTCGGTGGTCGGCGCGTCACCGACACGGTGCTGTTCGCGGTCAGCGGCCTGGACCGTACGGCCCTGGACGAGGCGTTGCGTGAGGCGGTGTCGTCGCAGGTGATGCGCGCCGAGGGGGAGCGGTACGCGTTCCGGCACGCCCTGCTGCAGGAGGCCGTGTACGACGACCTGCTGCCGGGGGAGCGGTCGCGCTGGCACGCCGCCTACGTGCAGGCGCTGACCGCCACCAGTCAGGAGCAGCCCGGCTCCTGGGCCGAGCTCGCCCACCACGGCCTGGCTGCTCATGACCTGCCCACGGCCCTGCTCGCGTCGGTCCGCGCGGCCGAGGCCGCGACCGACCTGCTCGCCCCTCGCGAGGCGCTGGAGCACCTCGAACGGGCCATCGAGCTGTACGACAGCGTTCCCGCCGCGGAAGCGGCCATCGGGATGGACGCCGTCGACCTGTACCGACGCGCCGCGGGCTACGCGAGCCGGTGCGGCCGGGTGGAGCGTGCGGTGGCCCTGGCCCGGGTAGCGCTGGGGCGGGCGGACGCCGAGGCGACCGACGGAGGTGACCGGCGACGCCCGGCGCTGCTGCACCACCGCCTGGCGCAGCACCTGATCGCCGCGGAACGCCTCCCCGAGGCCCTCGGCCACGCCCAGCAGTCCGTCGAGGGGTACCGCCTGCTCGACGGGGCGGGGCCCGTGGACCACGACCACGCCTGGGCCCTCGCCGGGTTGGCCCGCGCGCTCATGCTGTCGGACCGGCCCGAGGCCCGCGCCACGGCTGAGCAGGCCCACGCGGTGGCGGTCGAGCTCGGCGCCCCCGACGTCGAGGCCGACACCCTGGCGACCCTGGCCGTCGCGCCCTCCGTCGACGGTGAGGTCCCGGCCCACGTCGTCGACGCGCGGCTCGTGCAGGCGCTGGAGCGGGCGCGGGAGTCCGACGACGTGCTGACCGAGCTCCGGGCCGGCGTCAACCTCAGCTGGACCCGGTTCGACCGCGGCGACGTCACGGCGGCCCTGACGGTGCTCGAGGCCGCCTGCGACCGAGCCGCCGCCACCGGGTTGACCTGGAGCCCGATGGCCGTCGAGCTGCGCGTGCTCCGCCGGGTCGCCCGCTACGTGGCCGGGCAGTGGGTCTCCCGCTCGGACGCGGAGGCCGACCTGGCCCCGGACACCGCGGCCGCCCGGTTGGCCTCCGCGGACCTGTACGTGCAGGTCGGCCGGGGAGACGATGGTGCCGAGGACGCCGTGCAGCGCCTCGGTCCGTCGCGCGGGCGCGACCAGCAGGTGCAGCTCGCGGTGGACGGGGGCCTGTCGGAGCTACGTCGCTGGCAGGGACGTCCCGACGAGGCCGCGGACCTGGCGCGCGCCGCCGCCGACGACATGGTCCGCTGCCACGGCGCAGAGTCCCTCGGCGTGATCTGGTTCGGTGCGGTCGAGGTCGCGTCCCTGGCCGACGTGGCCGAGGAGGCCGCCCTGCGTCGCGACCACCGGCTCGTGGCGTCGTTGCAGCGGCGGGCCGAGGAGCGGGTCGGCCGCCTGCGGACGGTGTTCGACGTCGCCCTCGCATCGGCCCCCGACCGCAGGCTCCGACCCGGCCCCGAGGCGGCAGCCTGGCTGGCCCGCGCCCGGGCGGAGCTGTCGCGCTTCGTCTCGGCCGCCCGCCAGTCCCGGCCGGCGGGTGCCGCGACGCCCGGGCCCGGAACCGGGTCCGCGACGTCGGACCCGGAGGACCACGACCGCACCAAGGCGGACCTCGACCCCGTGGAACCGTGGCGGGAGGCGCTGGCGGCGTTCGGGTACGGCTACCCGTTCGAGGACGCGCGCTGCCGGCTCGGCCTCGCCGCGGCGCTGCTCGCCACCTCGCACCGTGATGACGAGGGGTGGGCGGAGGCCGGCGCCCTCCTGGGCGAGGCCGGTCGGACGGCGGACCGGCTCGGTGCTCGCCCGCTGGGCCAGCGGGTGGCCGCCCTCGCCCGACGAGCAGGGATCACGGTCCCGGCGCGTGGCGCCGGGGAAGACACGGGCGGACCGCTCGACACCCTGCCGGAGGTCGCGAGCCTGACCGGGCGCGAGCAGGACGTGCTGAGGCTCGTGGCGCAGGGCGGGACCAACCGGCAGGTGGGGGCGGCGCTGTTCATCAGCGAGAAGACCGTGTCGGTGCACCTGAGCAACGTGATGGCCAAGCTCGGTGCGTCCGGGCGCACCGAGGCCGTGTCGTTGGCCCACCGCGCGGGTCTGCTGGCGATGGACTGACCTCCGCTGTCCCAGGCGCGACCAGTGACCGGCCGTCAGCCCTTGGGGGGGACGGCTACGTCGACCCAGACCAGCCGGTGGTCGCTGGACGGGAACGGGAAGGTACCGGTGAGCCTCGCCAGCGGGTCGGTCGACACCGGCCAGAAGACCCCCGCGTCCAGCATCCGTAGGTTGCGTGAGGGCAGCACGTAGTCCACGCGCAGGTTGCCCGGGGCGCCGTCGGCGAAGTCCGCCGTGTCCTCGTCCGGGTCGCTGCGGTGGGCCACGTTGATGCCGCCCTGCCGCGCCGAGGCCTCGGCGGCCCCGGCCGAGGAGGGCGTCAGGCTGGTGTTCACGCGCGGGTGGCTCAAGAGCTGCTGGGCCGCGCCGGGGATCGAGTCGCCGTCCAGCGGGTCGGAGTTCAGGTCCCCCGCGACGACGAACCGCTCACCGGGCTTCAGGCCACCGCGACGGCCCTGGTCGTCGTACACGTAGCCCGCCGCCCGAGGAGTGACGTAGTCGGCCCAGAACCGGATCTCGTCGTGGTTGCGACGGCCGTTGCGGTCCTCGGGTCCGTCGAACACGGGCGGCGTGGGGTGGGAGGCCAGCAGGTGCACCGGACGCCCGCCGACCAGCACGGGCACGTCCCAGTGGGACTTGCTCGACAGCCGCACCTGCGAGCGGACCTCCTCGGGCCAGAAGTCGCCCTGCTCGGGGGTCGCCGGGTCGTCCGGCAGCAGCGCACCCGGCATGTCCGCCCAGCGGAAGCCCTGGAACGTCCGCACCCCGTCGACGTCCAGGGGGTGCTGCGACAGCACGAGCATCCCGAACTGACCGGGGAAGAAGCCGAACCCCCAGGCGTCGTCCGGCCCGCCCGCCGTGCCGTCGGAGTTGAGGTCGAGCCCGCTGGGGATCCCGGTGTTGCTGGGGGCGATGAAGGCGTACGGGTACTCGATCGGATCGGCGCCGTTCTGGCCCACGCCCAGGTAGTGCTGCAGGAACCCCGCCACCGGCGGGCTGGTGCGGGCGTCGGTCGGGTCGGTGGGTGCGACGTAGTCGAACTCGTTGACCAGCAGCACCTGCGGGCGGGTGCGCTGGACGATCTCGGCGACCGCGGCGGCCTGGACGTCACCCGGCGCGGACAGGTCGGCGCTCAGCCGTCCTTCGGTGGCACGGTTCAGCGAGGCGTTGAACGTCGCCACGCGCAGCTCGGTCGGACCGGTGGCGGGCGGGGCGGTGGACCTGGGGGCCGGCAACCCCGCGGGTGCCTGGGGCGCGGGCGTCGACGCCGTGGGCGCAGCCGCCGTCGGGGACGCGAGCGCCAGCGCGGCGAGCGCCGCGGCGGACGCGACGGCGGTGCGTCCGGCTCGTCGGGGCGTCAGGTCGGTGCGGGAGGTCCTCATCCACCCAGGCTATGACGCAGGACCACGGACCGGGAGAACCCGGCATGTCGGGCCGGTGACCGTCGGGCGACGACTGCGCTCCTACAGTGACCCGGTGCCGCTGCTGGTCGTCTGCCTGGTCCCTGCCGCCCCCGTGCTGCTCCCACGCCTCACCGGGTCGCACGTGCCCGAGGTCGCAGCGCTACGGCTGTCGGTGAGACGGGCGGTCGAGTCGCTCGGGGGTCTCGACCGGGTCGTCGTGGTCACCGAGGACGTCCCCGGCACGCTGGCCGGTTTCGGGGCGAGGAAGGAAAGCGGCCCGGCACC
>Ga0105045_10003871_pt1 | contig 12952 bp, 14 predicted proteins | sample MAT02_FD_78089 | JGI IMG/M metagenome (GOLD analysis project Ga0105045, IMG submission 78089) | Freshwater microbial communities from Lake Fryxell liftoff mats and glacier meltwater in Antarctica - MAT-02 (megahit assembly) | ecosystem: Environmental > Aquatic > Freshwater > Ice > Liftoff...
CGGCGATGGCGCCGGCACCGGGCAGCGGCAGGCCGGCCAACGCCGATGCGGGCCCTAGCAACCACTGCAACAGGCCATGCACCTGGGCGGGCTGCAGGAAGGTGCTGTCCCAGCCGGCCTGGTAGTCGAAGACCAGGCCGCGGGCATAGAGCCCCAGCACCGCACCGGCCGCCAGCGCCGCCGCAGCGCCGTGCAGCGCTGCCGTGCCGCGAGCGGCCTGCAGCGGCGCGCTGTGGGCCAGCCAGTCGCGGCTGTAGGCCAGCAGCGCGGTGCGGGTGGCGGCGGCACCAGGCTCGGCGCCGTGCCAGCGCCGGGCCAGCCCGGCCTGCAGCCGCGCCAGGGCCTGGCCCACCTGGCCCACCTTGCGCGCCAGCGCTCGCCATGGCGGCGCTGCGCGCCTCGCCTGCACCAGCAGCAGCGCGTAGACGGCGATGTTCCAGGCCAGCAGGCCCAGCAAGGGCAAGGCCAGCAGGTTGATGTGGGCACCGTGGCCCAGGGATTCACCGAACAGGCCCAGCGCCAGCGCCAGGCCCAGCAACAGCAGCGCCGGCATGGCACCGGCCGGTGTGACGGCGGCGTGCAGCAGCGGCTGCAGCGCCTGCTGGCGTTCGCCCAGCCGGGCCAGGACCAGCCGGGCGCGCCGGGCCAGCCAGGCGGCCGGCGCACCGGCCTCGCCCAGCTGGCGGCGGGCCTCGGAACCGGCCCAGGCTGCGTCGTCGGGCGCCAGCACCCCGGCACGTTCCAGGGAACGCGCCAGCAACACGGCACGGACATCGGCTTCGGTCATGGCATGGGTCGCCGCCCGGTGCCAGTGCGGCAGGGACAGCCGGCGCATTGTGCCGGCGCAGGCCTCGCCGGCCGTCGGGTCGGCTGGCCGACGGACCCGCCGCGAGATCGACCGGCAGACCGATCGCAAGACCGACGGCCGGATTCATCATCATTTATATTTTGCACAATTTAATTGTGCGCTATATTTCCGGCATGCCGCGCCAAGCCCCACCAGCCGACCCAGCCCCAGCCGCCAGCGGTGGCTGGCTGGCGCTGGACCGGCAGCTCTGCTTTGCGCTCTATGCCGCGTCGCTGGCGATGACCAAGGTCTACAAGCCCTTGCTCAGCCCGCTGGGCCTCACCTACCCGCAGTACCTGGTGATGCTGGTGCTGTGGGAGGGCGACGGCATCACGGTTTCGCAGCTGGGCGCGCGCCTGACGCTCGATTCGGGCACCCTCACCCCGCTGCTCAAGCGCCTGGAGGCGCTGGCCCTGGTGCAGCGGCTGCGTGATGCGGCCGACGAGCGGCGCGTGCTGCTGCGCCTGACCACCGCCGGCCGCGCGCTGCGCGCCCAGGCGCTGGCGGTGCCCCAGGCCATCGCCTGCGCCACCGCCTGTGATCTGCAGCAGATCAGCCAGCTCTCGGCCCAATTGCGCCAGTTGCGCCAGCAACTCGCCACCCTGTCCCCACCGGCGGCCGCGTTGGCCTGACACGCCCGACGCGCCGCCACCACCACTGGCCCCTCCACGGGCCGCCCACTCTCCTCCACAAGGACTGCACCATGGCTCTCGACAAGGTTCTCTACACCGCCACCGCCACTGCCACCGGCGGCCGCACCGGCACCGCCAGCTCATCAGACGGCGCGCTCAAGTTGGATCTGTCCACCCCGCGTGAACTGGGCGGCGCCGGCGGTGCCGGCACCAACCCCGAGCAGATGTTCGCCGCCGGCTACAGCGCCTGCTTCATCGGCGCGATGAAGGCGGTGGGCGCCGGCATGAAGATCAAGGTGCCCGACGACGTCAGCATCACCAGCACCGTCGGCATCGGCCCGATCCCGGGCGGCTTCGGCATCCAGGTGGCGATGGCGATCACCCTGCCGGGCTTCGAGCGCGAAGCGGCCGAGCAGCTGGTGGCGGCCGCGCACAAGGTGTGCCCGTACAGCAACGCCACGCGCGGCAACATCGACGTGACGCTGACGGTGGTGTGACGGCCCCGGGCCGGGCCGGGCCAACGCACGTGACACCCTCCCCTATCTGGGGTGGGTGTCACAGACCGGTCACAGGCGGCGCCTAGCGTGCGGGTTTTCACACCACTGCACTAGGACTCCGTTCCATGCCCACTCCGCTTCGCACCATCGCCGTGGCTGCCGCACTGGCCGCTGCCGCCTCTGTGCACGCTGCCCCCAGCTTCGTCAACGGCCTGACCATCCCCGCCGGCATCGGCGACCAGTTCGGCACCACGGTCAACGACGGCAGGCTTGGCATGTTCTCCGACCTGTACTACGACCGCAGCCGCAATGAGTGGTGGGGCCTGTCCGACCGCGGACCAGGTGGCGGCACGATCTCGTACGAGACCCGGGTGCAGCGGTTCACCCTCAGCGTGGACGCCGTCACCGGCGAGATTTCGAACTTCCAGGTCGCCCAGACCATCAAGTTCAACAGCGGGGGCACGGCCTTCAATGGCCTGGCGCCAGCCATCGCCGGCACCCTGGGCACCGCCTTCGACCCCGAAGGCTTCGTCATCAACCCGCGCAACGGCAACCTGCTGGTCAGCGACGAATACGGCCCCTCGGTCTACGAATTCAACCGAAGCGGCGCGCTGGTGCGCAGCTACACCACGCCGGACAACCTGGTGCCCAAGGTGGCCGGCAATGCCAACTTCAACGCCGGCGCCACCACGCTGACCAGCGGCCGTGAAGGCAACCGGGGCCTGGAAGGTCTGGCAATCAGCCCTGACGGCCGCTATGCCTTTGCGATGCTGCAGAACGGCACCGTGAGCGACGGCACCATCAACGGCAGCAACCTCAACCGGGGCATGTACGCCCGCATCGTCAAGTACGAGACCGACACCGGCACGGCTGTCGGGCAGTACGCCTACCGCCTGGACGGCGCGGGCCCGTCGCCAGCACGGGGCCGCGGCATCTCGGCCATCGTGGCGCTGGACGACCACCGCTTCATGGTGCTGGAGCGCAACAACCGCGGCGTGGGCGTGCCCAACGCCAACATCGACAGCACGGACAAGCTGGTCTACACCATCGATATCTCGGGCGCGGACGACGTCACCGGCATCAACCTCAATGTCGCACTGCCAGCCGGCAAGAACCCCGTCATAAAGGCAGCGTCGCCGCTGCTGAACCTGGCCGCAACCGCAACGCTCAACGATGCGTCGCTGGCCGCGCTGGGTGGCCGTTCGCCTGAAAAGTGGGAGGGCCTGACGGTCGGCCCGCAACTGAAGGATGGCTCCTTCATGCTGCTGGCCGGCACCGACAACGATTACTCGGTGACGCAGAACGGCAGCGATGTCCAGTTCGATGTGTTCTACAACCCGACCACGGGTGCCCGCGTGCAGTGCACCCTGGGCGGCACCACCGACTGCGTCAACATTCTGGCCAACGGCAACCTGGGCAACAGCGTCGGCAACCTGCCCTCCGGCTTCGCGCTCATCCCCGGCGTGCTGCACGCCTACAAGGTCACCGCCGCTGACCTGGGCGGCTACATCGCCCCGATACCCGAGCCCGCCACCTACGCCCTGATACTGGCCGGCCTGGCCGGCGTGCTGGCGCTCAGCCGCCGCCGCGCCGGGCGCTGAGCAGCGCCAGCTGCAGCGCCAGCCGGGCCTGCCAGGGCGACATGCCTGCAGCGGGCCCGGCCACCACACCCGCCGCCGGCACCACCACCCCGCCGGCACAGCGGGTGCAGCACCACACCGGGATGCCGGCCGCCGTGGCCGCATCCAGCGCCGGCGCCAACGCCCGGTGCACCGAGCCGTTGCCGGTGCCGGCCACCACCAGGCCCCGCACGCCGGCAGCCACCAGCGCCCGCACGCCATCCGGCCGGGCGTCGGCATGGCTGGTGACGATCTCGACCCAGGGCCAGGCCGAGCCGTCTTCTGGCAACAGTGCCAGGCCCAGCGGCACACCATCCGGCCAGGGCTGGAAGCAGCGCAACACACCCTCTTCCACCACCCCCAGCGGCCCGGCGTCACCCGAGCTGAACGCATCCAGCCGGTAGGGGTGCACCTTGCGCACCGCGCCGGCAGCATGCACCCGGCCGGCCAGCACCGCCACCACGCCACGCGCGCCGGCGGTGCGCGCCACCGCCACCGCATCCAGCAGGTTCTGCGGGCCGTCGGCGGCCAGTGCGGTGGCCGGGCGCATCGCCGCCACCAGCACCACCGGCTTGGCCGGCGCCAACAGCTGCTGCAGCAGCCAGGCGGTCTCCTCCAGCGTGTCGGTGCCGTGGGTGATGACGATGCCCTGCACCACCGGCCGGGCCAGGTGCCGCGCCACCGCCCGGGCCAATGCCAGCCAGGTGGCGGTGTCCATGTCCTTGCTGTCGAGCTGGGCCACCTGCTCGGCGTCGATCGCCGTGCCCGACAGCGCCGGCACCGCCGCCAGCAGATCGGCCACGCTGCGCTGCGCGGCGGTGTAGCCGACGTTGTCGCCAGCCAGCGCAGAAGCGCCGGCGATGGTGCCGCCGGTGCCCAGGATGACCACGCTGCCAGGGGATTCGTCGATCGTGCTTGTCATACAGGCCTGACATGGATGAAAATACAGTGACTGGATAAAAACGCAGGCACCCACCATGGACCGCACCGAAGACAGCCCCAAGCTCACCGCCCGCCAGCAGCAGATTCTGGACCTGGTGCAAAGCGCGATCGAGCGCACCGGCGCCCCGCCCACCCGGGCCGAGATCGCTGCCGAGCTCGGCTTCAAATCGGCCAACGCCGCCGAAGAGCACCTGCAGGCGCTGGCCCGCAAGGGCGTCATCGAGCTGGTGGGCAGCACCTCGCGCGGTATCCGGCTGCGGTCGGACGCCCTGCGCGCGCTCAACGCATCGCGCAACAAGCAGTTCTCATTGCCGCTGCCGGGGCTGATGCAGCTCAACCTGCCGCTGGTGGGCCGGGTGGCAGCGGGCAGCCCCATCCTGGCGCAGGAGCATGTCGACAAGACCTACGGCGTGGAGGCCACACTGTTCGCCCGCCAGCCCGATTACCTGCTGCGCGTGCGCGGCATGAGCATGCGCGACGCCGGCATCCTCGACGGCGACCTGCTCGCCGTGCAGAAGGCCAGCGACGCGCGCAACGGCCAGATCGTGGTGGCCCGCCTGGGCGACGATGTCACCGTCAAGCGCCTGCACCGCACCCGGCACGGCATTGAACTGCTGCCCGAGAACCCCGACTTCCAGCCCATCGTGGTGGGCCCCGGTGATGCGTTTGAACTCGAAGGCATCGCCGTGGGCCTGATCCGCAACCACATGATGATGTAGCCCGCTGGCGCTGCAGCCTGGCCATGTTGCGCGTGAAGTCCCCCAAGGCCGCGTCGGCCATGGACTGCCAACGGCTGGAGCAGCTGCCCAACATCGGCCCGGCGATGGCGGCCGACCTGCGGGCACTGGGCATCGCCCACCCCCGTGAGCTGGCCAGCCGCGACGCCTTCGTGCTGTACCAGGCGCTGTGCGCCCACAGCGGCAAGCGGCAAGACCCTTGCGTGCTCGACACCTTCATGGCCGCCACCGACTTCATGCGCGGTGCCGCACCGGCGCCCTGGTGGGCCTACACCGCCCAGCGTAAGCGGGTGTACGGCGCGGTCTGAGAGCCTGAGAGCGCCCCCAAACCTGCCGCTGCGCGTCAGGCCCCCCGAGGGGGAATGAGAAAACTTAGGAACGGCCCGGCGTTTTCTCATGAACCTGCCCGGCGCGCCGTGGCTGTGGCGCCGGGCCAACCGCCAGGGCCGCACCGGCCCGGTCACGGCGCAGGCTTGATCGCCAGGGTCTGCATCGGCGCGCCGGCGGGCGCGAACAGCGGCACGCCCTCCACCCGGCGCCAGGGCTCGGCCAGGTTGCGGAACAGCGGTGACCAGACGATGCCGCTCTGGCCGGTGCTGTGCACCACCCGGCTGTTGGCGCGGTCGGCCAGGTCGTACAGGCCGCGCAGGCTGGGGCCGTGCTCGCTCAGGTAGTAGGCGCCGGTGGTGGCATCGGCCTTCAGGCTCACTCGCGCCACATTCACCGTGTAGCTGTCACCGCCCACCGGCGTGCGCACCTCGAACCAGCGTGCCAGCACCGGCACCTTCGAGAACGGCCGGTGCTCCGACCGGGCGATGTGCGCCTTGCCCCACTGCCAGGCCGCCACATCGGCGCCATGCACCGCCTGCAGCTCGCCCAGCGCGGCGGTGAAGGCGCGGTCGACCTGGTCGGCGCAGGTCTCCACCAAGGGGGTGGTCTTGTCGTCGCACCACCAGCCGTCGCCTCCGGGTGCAGCTGCCAGCGCGCCTTCCAGCGCGTCGAAGTAGCCGCGCTGGCCCAGCAGGCGGTCGTACAGCGGCGCGCCCAGTTCGTCGGCCAGCACCTGCTCGGTCATGTGGCGGTGCCAGGCCCAGTAGACCAGCGGCGCGGCCCGGTCGGCGGCCATGGTGCCGTCGAAGCTGGCCAGCTGGGCCCGGGCGGCGGCCGCCAGCGGATGGCTGGACTTGGCCTGCTGCAGCAGCGGCAGCAACTGCGCCACCGCCAGCGACTTCACATCGGCCTGCATGCGGCCCAGGTCGGCCAGGCTGTGGGTGGGCTGCGCGGCGATCAGCTGCTCGATGCGCCGAAAGCGAAACGGCAGCGCCCAGTGGTGGGTGATGAAGTGCGGATAGCCGGGCAGCGTCACCCGCTGGTTGGCGTTGGCGATGGCGCCAGAAAACGGGTCGCGGATCAACGGCACCTGGTCGGCCGGCACGAAGCCGGCCCAGTCGTAGCGTGCGTCCCAGCCCGGCGCGGGCGCCAGGCCCTGCAGGTCGTTGTCGGGCTGGCGCTGCGGCACCCGGCCCGGTGACACCTGGGCGATGTGGCCGGCATCGTCGGCCACCGCCATGTTCTGCATCGGCACCAGCCAACCGCGCGCGGCGGCGATGAAGGCCTCCACCGAGTCGGCGGTGTTGAACTTCAGCGAGCTGGCGATGATGTCCTGGTCGGTGTCCAGGCCGGTCCAGCGCAGGGCCACCGCATAGCCCGGGCGCGCCTTCGGCCCCAGCGTGCCGGCCGGCTCGTCACCCAGGCCCGCCAGCGCTGCGTCCGACAGCACCGGGCCGTGGCGGGTGCTGCGCACCGTCAGCGTCACGTCGGGTCGGCCCTTGACGCGGATCACCTCCTGCCGGGTGTCGAAGGGTGCCCAGCCGGTGGGCGTCTGGTACTGCGTCGGGTCGTCGGGCTTGATGCGTTCCAGGTAGGTGTCCTGCACATCCGGCCCGGTGTTGGTGAAGCCCCAGGCGATGCGCTTGTTCTGGCCCACCACCACGCCGGGCAGGCCGGGCATGGTGGCGCCGGCCACGTCCAGCCCCGGCGCTTCCAGCCGGGCGAAGTACCACAGCGCCGGGGTCGACAGCTTCAGGTGCGGGTCGTTGGCCAGCAACGGCTTGCCGGTGGTGGTGCGGCTGCCGGCCAGCACCCAGCTGTTGCTGCCGGTGCCCTCCAGCCCGCTCTCGGGCGCCATGGCCAGCAGCTTGAGCAACGTCGGCTCGGCCAGAGCCTGCTGGCCATCGAGCTTCATGCCGCGGTAGAAAGCGGCGTAGTCCATGGTGGCGGGTACCGCATCGCCCGGGTAGGGCCGCAGCAGCTGGTCGATGCGGTCCTTGGGCATCTTCAGCGCCAGGCGCAGGCGGATCAGTTCGGTGTTCCAGTTCGCACCCAGGTCCCAGGCCATCATGATGGCCCAGGCCAGGCTGTCCTCGGGGGTCCAGGGCTCAGGCTGCAGACCGAGGATCAGGAACTCCGGCGGGCGCGCGCGCAGGCTGGTGATCACCGCATTCACGCCGTCGGCGTAGGCCTGCAGCGCCTCGCGCGAGGCCGGCGAGGCGTTGGCCCATTGCGCTGCGGCCACCCGGCGCACACCCAGGATGCGCAGGAAGCGGTCGGTATCGAGCGCGGCCTCGCCGAAGGCCTCGGCCAGGCGGCCGGCGCCGATGCGGCGGTGCGTCTCCATCTGCCACAGGCGGTCCTGTGCATGGGCCACGCCCAGGCCGAACATCGCGTCGCGCAGGCTGGCCGCACGCACCGTGGGGATGCCATGGGCATCGCGCAGGATCTGCAGCGGCGCGCGCGCGCCGGGCAGCGCCAGCGTGCCGTCGGTGGTGGGCAGCACCCGCTGCGCATAGAACCAGGCGGCCAGCGCAGCGGCCACGGCCAACAGCAGGGCCAGCGTCAGCAGGCGGCGGATCCAGCGGCCGATCATGGGTCTCTCCGGCCCGCGCGGGCGCCTTGGTGGACGGACAACAGAGCGCCGAGCCTACCAGCCGGAATGCGCCGCAGCGGCCGGGCGGCAAAGTGGCACGGCTTCGCGCCGCTGTTCACTCCATGGGCTGCGCGGTCGGCCTTCAACAATGGCTTCAGCCTGGACCCTTTGCTGCCGACATTGCTGTCATGAACCCGTTGCACGCCCCGATCTCCTCCTGGATCCCCCGCTGGGTGGCGCGCCGCCAAGGCGCTGCGACCAGCACGCTGACGCAGAGCCGGGTCGAGGTCTGCCCGCCCGAGCTGTTCCCCTCGTCGCTGAGCTGGCGTGGCCGCATGCAGCGCTGGACCAGCCGCATGCTGCACCAGGCAGCCCCCTGGCTGCCCGAACAGGCGCGGCCGGTGAACCGCCTGGCGCTGGTCAAGGGCGAGTTCCGCGACAGCCTGTCGGACCTGCACACCGAGCCCGCCCAGCACTTGCTGGAACGCATCGAGCGCGCCCGCTCGCTGCGCGAGATGTGGCACCTGCGCTCCAGCCTCTACGGCGAGGTGTCGATCACGCTCAACCAGGGCGAGGCAGAGCGCCGCCTGGCCCAGCTGAACCGCCACTTTCCCACCCGCGCACCGCGCTCGGCACTGGCGCCGCAGCAGTCATGAACCCGGCAGCAGCGGTTCGCCCGCCGCGGCAATACTTCGGCGCCGCGCTCTCGTCGGCGGTGCTGCCCGAGCCCGGCCTGCCGCAGGACCGGCATGCGCGCATCGCCGCCCGCCGCACCTTCGTCGACCTGAAGCACCAGTTCATGGCCGCGATCGAATCGCTGGACGGCATGCGCGGCGACTGGCTGCGCCGGCAGGTGCGCCAGGCCCATGAGCCGGTGGACCTGTGGATGCTGCGCGGCGCGGTGTTCGACGCGCTGGAGACGCAGGACGAGTACAGCCGACGCACCCGCAACGACCTGCACCGCGTGCTCAACAGCGCCTTCCCCGGCAGCGGCGAGCTGCTGGCCTGGGGCATGCGGCTGTAGCCCCGGGCGCTGGCTCAGCCCAGGGCCAGGTAGTCGCCCTTGCCCAGTTCGACGCCGGCCTGGCGCAGCAGCGCGTAAGCCATGGTGATGTGGAAATAGAAGTTCGGCAGCGCCCAGTGCTGCAGGTAGAACAGGCCCTGCATCTGCACCGCCTCACGCGGCGGGCGCATCGGGATCACGATGTCGCGGCCCTCGCTGCCATCCACCGCATCGGCCGGCACCGACTCGAGGTAGGCCAGGGTCTTGTGCACCCGCTCGCGCAGCGCGGCCAGCGTGGTCTCGTTGTCCTCGAACTTCGGCGCGTCCACACCGGCCAGGCGGGCCACGCAGGCCTTGGCGCCGTCGCTGGCGATGCGGATCTGCGAGGCGAAGGGCAGCATGTCGGGCGCCAGTCGCAGCTGCAGGTAGTTGTCGGCGTCGAACTTGCGCGCCGCAGCATGGGCCTCGGCCTTGTCCAGCCAGCCCAGCAAGGCCTTGAACTGCTGCCTGAACAGCGGCACGCTGGCGGCGTGCATCGAGATCGTCATGGTGGACTCTCCGGAAGTTGGTCGATGGAGCGGCCGATCTTAGGCGCGCCTGCCAGGCACGGCACACTGGCACGGCACACTGACACGGCACAATCGCGCGCCTCACCATGAACATCATCATCCTCGACGACTACCAGGACGCGGTGCGCAAGCTGCGCTGCGCGGCACGGCTGGAGCCCTACAGCGCCAAGGTCTTCACCAACACCGTCAAGGGCATCGGCCAGCTGTCGGTGCGGCTGCGCGACGCCGAGGTGCTGGTGCTGATCCGCGAGCGCACCCACTTCCCGCGGTTGCTGCTGGAAAAGCTGCCCAAGCTGCGGCTGATCGTGCAGACCGGCAAAGTCGGCCCGCACATCGACGTCGAGACCTGCACCCGGCTGGGCATCGCGGTGGCCGAGGGCACCGGCTCGCCGGTGGCGGCGGCCGAGCTGACCTGGGCGCTGATCATGGCCGCGATGCGCCGGCTGCCGCAGTACATCGGCAACCTCAAGCACGGCGCCTGGCAGCAGAGCGGGCTGAAGGCCGCCAGCATGCCGGGCAACTTCGGCCTGGGCCTGGTGCTGCGCGGGCGCACGCTGGGGGTGTGGGGCTACGGCAAGATCGGCATGCTGGTGGCCGGCTACGGCCGCGCCTTCGGCATGCAGGTGCTGGTGTGGGGCAGCGAAGGGTCGCGCACACGGGCAGTGGCCGACGGCCATGCCGCCGCAGAGAGCTGCCAGCAGTTCTTCGCCGACTGCGACGTGCTCAGCGTGCACCTGCGCCTGAACGAGGTGACGCGCGGCCTGATCAAGCTGGAAGACCTGGCACTGATGAAGCCCACTGCCTTGTTCGTCAACACCTCGCGCGCTGAACTGGTGGACGACAACGCCCTGGTCTCGGCGCTGAACAAGGGCCGGCCGGGCTTGGCGGCGATCGACGTGTTCGAGGCCGAGCCGATCCTGCAGGGCCACCCATTGCTGCGGCTGGAAAACGCCATCTGCACGCCGCACATCGGCTATGTGGAGCAGGACAGCTACGAGCTGTACTTCGGCCAGGCGTTCGACAACGTCATCAACTTCATCCGCAAAGAGCCCAGCCACATCGTCAACCCCGAGGCGCTGAAGGTGATCCGGTGAGGCCCGGCAGGGTGCATGGCTGCACGCCGGGCTGCCGTGCCTGCGCCTGACCTGGCGCCTGGTCAGGCGCCTGACGCTGCACCCGAAACTGCGCCCGACGCCACGCTGCGCCACCCGGCCGGCTGCGGCGAGCTGTTCCGCATCTTCAACCGGCTGGCGCTGCAGGGCTTCGGCGGCGTGCTGCCGGTGGCGCACCGCGAGCTGGTGGAGCGCACACGCTGGCTGAGCCCGCAGCAGTTCGTCGAGCTGCTGACACTGGGCCAGGTGCTGCCCGGGCCGAACATCATCAACATGGCGATCGTTCTTGGCGACCGCTTCTTCGGCTGGCGTGGCGCCTTGGCCGCCTGCGCCGGGCTGCTGCTGGCGCCGCTGTTCATCGTGCTGGGCCTGGCGATTGCCTACCAGCAGCTGGCGGACAACCCGGCGGTGGCCGGCGCGCTGCGCGGCATGGGCGCAGTGGCGGCCGGGCTGATCGCGGCCACGGCAGTCAAGCTGGCACCCACGCTGCGCGACAACCCGCTGGGGCTGCCCACCGGCGCTGCGGTGGGCCTGGCCGCCTTCGTGCTGGTGGGCCTGCTGCGCTGGCCGATGGTGTGGGTGGTGCTGGGCCTGGGCGGGCTGGGCACGGCGCTGGCCTGGCGGCGCATCCGCCTGGCAGAGACACTTGAAGGGCGCCAACGGTGAACAGCGCAACACGCCGGCCGAGCGCCGGGCCGCTGCCGAGCCGGCGCGCGATTCCCCTCGGGGATCGGCCGACATACCCGGCGGACGAGGGGCCGAGATGAACGGGCTGGGCTGGGCCGAACTGGCGGGTCTCTGGGGCCATTTCATGCTGCTGTCGGTGCTGGCGGTGGGCGGCGCCATCACCACCGCGCCCGACATGCAGCGTTACCTGGTCGGCCAGCACGGCTGGATGACCGACGCGCAGTTCACTGCCGGCGTGGCCATCGCCCAGGCTGCACCGGGGCCCAACATCCTGTTCGTGGCGGTGATGGGCTGGCATGTGGCGGGCGTGGCCGGCGTGCTCGCCACCATGGCCGGCATCCTGGGGCCGTCGTCGCTGCTGGCCTTCGCAGTGGGGCGCTACGGCCGGCGGCGCGCCGATGCGATCGGGCTGCGGGCCTTCACCGCCGGGTTCGCGCCGCTGACGCTGGGCCTGCTGCTGTCCACCGGCTGGGTGTTGACGGCGCCGGTGCGGGCCGAGTGGGCGGCCGTGCTGCTGGTGCTGGGCACGGTGGTGATGAGCGTGCGCACCCGCGTCAGCCCGATGTGGCTGATCGCCGCCGGGGCGGTGGTCGGCGCGCTGGCGCTGTGACCGGGCCGATGTGAGCGGGCCGACGTGACCAGACTGATGCAAGCGGGCTGATGCTGCCATGACCACGGTGTTCGCCGACATCCAGCAGCTGCCTCTGTTCGTGGCGGCGGGCCTGCTGCTGAACATCACGCCGGGCGTGGACATGGCCCTGGTGCTGCGCTGCAGCGCAGCGCTCGGGCTGCGGGCCGGTGCAGCCGCAGCGCTGGGCATCAGCGCCGGCTGCTGCGTGCACATCGCCGCCGCCACGCTGGGTGTCAGCGCACTGCTGGCCGGCGCGCCGATGGCCTTGGCAGCACTGCAATGGCTGGGCGCTGCCTACCTGGTGTGGCTGGGCATCGGCCTGCTGCGCAGCCGTGCGGCACCCGGTGCGGCCGGGACGCCCGGCAGCAGCGCAGGCAGCAGCGCAGGCAGCTGGCGGCATCTGTTCGCGCAGGGCTTTCTGACCAATGCGCTGAACCCCAAGGTGGCGCTGTTCTTCCTGGCCTTCGTGCCGCAGTTCATCCGCGCCGACGCGGCCCATCCGGCGGGGGCGTTCGTGCTGCTGGGCAGCGTGTTCATCATCAACAGCACGCTGGTCAACCTGTCGATCGCCGCAGCCGCCGCCGCGCTGCGCCGCCGCCTGGCCAGCCAGCCACGCTGGCAGCGGCTGGGGCAGTGGCTGAGCCGCGGTGCGGGCGCGCTGTTCGTGGCGCTGGGGCTCCAAATGGCGCTGGGCGCACCGGGGCGCTGACGACCGCGCGCACCCGGGACGCCTGACACGCCTGACACGCC